>Ga0208880_1000090_pt1 | contig 18300 bp, 17 predicted proteins | sample Knorr_S23_td_Sur_FD_185606 | JGI IMG/M metagenome (GOLD analysis project Ga0208880, IMG submission 185606) | Marine microbial communities from Southern Atlantic Ocean transect - Knorr_S23_td_SurfaceB_ad_5m_LV_B (SPAdes) (version 2) | ecosystem: Environmental > Aquatic > Marine > Oceanic | place...
TACCCAACCAAAATTGAGTTAAAAAAAGGCTTTCATAGCTACGCTGTGTTGGCGGTTCTGTTTTTTTTCGATTGACACCCTATAGGACTCCATTATTCTGCGTCAGGGCGCTTTATTTTGATTTTTTAAAAACGTAAATTATAGAAGAATACCTCTTTGTACGATTTGCCTTACAATTCGAGCGTGCGCCTATTATTGTAGCGCGTATCCATGGAAAACGTGATTTTCGAATTTTTTCTGACATTAATGAAATATAGTATGCGTCTAGTCGCAATGGATGTTGCTCTATACATTCAAAACCGTAATCATTCGCCATGTCAACAATTCCTTTTGGGGTAAAATGCCACAAATGTCTAGGCACATCGTAGGCGGCCCAATCTTGTTGATAATAAACCGCATCAAATGAAGTATGGTTTGGCAGCGCTATTGCTAGAATTCCTGTGCTTGAAAGAGACGTGTGTGCTTGAGAAAAAAATTCTTGGGGTTTTGAAAGGTGCTCTAACACGTGCCACGCGGTGATGCAGTCGTAATGATTTTCTTTAACCCAATTATTCACATATAGTCCCTTTGTTTTCTTTTTGGCTGGCATGATGGGATCAAACCCTTTTGCTGTCCAACCTTCTTTATGGGCTTCATCGACAAAGGCGCCGGTTCCTGATCCAAAATCTAAAAGGGTTCCGTATCCCGAAACGTGCAGGTTAATGACTTTAAGTTTATATCGGTTGTTTAGGCGGCGACTAAAGGAGTAGATTTTATGGAAAAGGCCTGCGGCCTCGGTTTGATGAGATATATAGTCTGGGTGATCGTAATATGGCTCTATATTGTTGGGGACAGGAGATGTGCGTAATGCTTGATACTTGTCGTCAGGAGTTAAGCTGAAAGATTTTCCGGTAACCAAGTGGTCTATGCAATTCACTTTTTTTACTTTATTATTTTGGTGTTCCACGTGGAACTCAACGCCCCATATGTACCAAAAGAACACTGATGTCACTAGGGGAAACCCCGCTAATTCTAGAAGCCTGAGAAAGGGTCGTAGGTTGAATTTCTGTAAGTTTTTGCCTCGCTTCTGTAGAAAGGGACTTTAACTGACTATAGTCATAGTTTTTAGGAATCATGACAGACTCCAAGCGATCTAGTTTTTCTGCTTGCGCTTGTTCTTTTTCAATGTACCCCGCATACTTAACTTGAATCTCTGCCTGCTCTAGCACCTCGCGCGGAAAGTCGTTTTCGGTAACAAAAGAAGCTAAGGGCTCGGTGTGTATGATGTCGCTCAAAGACAGTTGAGGACGAGATAAAATCTTGGCCATCTTCATAGGTTGGCGCATCGGAGTAGAACCTAGCGTTTCCAATATTGGATTCATCGTCTCAGGGCTTGTGCTGGTGTTTTTGAAAAAAGAAAGGAGTTTTTGAGATTCTTTTGTTTTGGTTTCCATTCGCTGTAAACGCTCGTCAGATGCCAAGCCGAGCTTATGAGATAAAGGGGTTAAACGAATGTCTGCGTTGTCTTGTCGTAATAAGGTGCGGTATTCTGCTCGTGACGTAAACATCCTGTAGGGCTCTTCTGTGCCTTTTGTTATTAGATCATCAATTAAAACACCTATATAAGCTTGATCTCTTCGAAGTTGAAATGGTGGTTTCTCCTCATGGTGTAGGTGTGCGTTAATCCCCGCCATAAGGCCTTGTGCAGCGGCCTCTTCGTAGCCCGTTGTACCGTTTATCTGGCCGGCAAAGAACAAACCATTAACCAATTTGGTTTCCATGCTGTGTTTCAGCTGTGTAGGGGGAAAATAGTCGTATTCGATAGCATAACCTGGTCTAAAGAACTTTACTTGTTCAAAGCCCTTAACGGCGCGCAATGCTTTAAATTGAATGTCCTCTGGTAAGGAGGTGGAAAACCCATTGACATACACTTCGACCGTGTCCCAACCCTCTGGTTCCACAAAGATTTGATGGCGCTCTTTGTCTGCAAAACGATTGATTTTATCTTCAACAGAAGGGCAATATCGAGGTCCTATACTTTTGATGCGCCCATTGAACATAGGGGAACGATCAAAACCCTCTCTTAACAAATCGTGTACGACGGGGCTTGTATAGGTCATATGACACGAACGTTGGTTCTGGAGGGGGGTCGTTTGAGATGAATAAGAAAATTTAGAGGGGTTGGTGTCCCCGGGTTGTTCTACCATCTTGGAATAATCTAGTGAGCGACCATCCACTCGGGGGGGGGTGCCTGTCTTCATCCTGCCAGAAGAAAACCCGTGGGCCACAAGAGTTTCTGTGATTCCAAAGGATGCGCTTTCTCCTGCTCGACCGCCACCAAACTGCTTTTCTCCTATATGTATAAGTCCATTAAGAAACGTGCCGCTGGTAAGAACCACTGTTTTGGCTTTTATTGTCAAACCCAAAGAAGTTTTAACACCAACCACCCTGTCTTTTTCAAAGAGGAGGTCTGTAACCATTTCTTGATAGAAGTCCAAATTAGGTGTTCCTTCAAGCATAAGGCGCCAGGTTTCTGCAAAACGCATTCGGTCAGACTGTACCCGAGGGCTCCACATAGCGGGTCCTTTGGATTTGTTAAGCATCTTAAACTGAATGGCTGTTTGGTCTGAAACAATCCCGCTGTAACCGCCGAGTGCGTCAATTTCACACACAATTTGACCTTTAGCAATACCACCCATGGCAGGATTGCATGACATTTGCGCTATGTTTTGGAGGTTCATTGTTACAAGAAGGGTCTTGCTGCCAAGATTGGCAGCGGCAGCAGCAGCTTCTGCGCCAGCGTGACCACCGCCAACAACGATCACATCATACGTATTGCTAAACATCTTTTTTTATGTTAGGTTCCACGTGAAACATTTCTAAACACTCATTTTCTTTTTGTGTCATGAGTGTTTTTTCTTGAGTTGTTTTGTCATTATAGCCACAACAATGCAAGATTCCGTGTATGATGACTCGGCGAAGTTCTTCGTCGAAATCGTTGAATTCAGTTAAGGCATTTTCACGAACACGATCAACTGAGATTGCAATATCGCTGCTTATCTCTTTACCAACCGAATAATCAAATGTGATGACGTCGGTTAAGTAGTCGTGGCTTAAAAACTTTTTATTGATTTGAAGCAGGGCTTGGTCGTCCATAAAAGCAATTGAGATTTGTTTAGCAAACTTATCATTGTGCTCAAGGCAATTAGATATCCAATTTTTGATTAACTCTGGGCTGTTTAGCTCAAACTGTGTTTCGTAAACAAAACTGATGCTGTTCATAGGGCAAAGGTACATTATAGAAAAATGGTATTAAAAAATAGTAAAATATTTTTAAGTAACTGATATTGTGTAACTTAGGCTTTTTGTTTTCGTTCCATCGTTTCTCTACAATTACTTAAATAATAAAGAATCCGTTTCTAAGCCTTTGGGGGAGCAGAAGGAAGGAATATATTTACAAAAAATTTGTCAATGCTCAACAAAATCCGTGTTCGCTTTGCGCCAAGCCCCACTGGTCCGTTGCATATCGGTGGATTAAGAACCGCGCTCTACAACTATTTGTTTGCAAGACAACACAAGGGAGATTTTGTGTTGCGTATTGAAGACACGGACAGAAGTCGATATGTGTCGGGGGCTGAGGAATATATACAAAAGGCCCTTGAGTGGTGTGGGATCACCCCAGATGAAAGCCCTGTTCACGGAGGCGACTTTGGTCCGTACAAACAGAGCGAGCGTTCTGCACTTTACAAAGAACACATAGAGTTGCTTGTAGACAAAGGGAGGGCTTATTATGCGTTTGACAGTACTGATGCTCTTGAAAAACACCGAAAGGATCATGAGAAAAAAGGGAAAACTTTTATATATAATTGGCACAACAGGCTAAAACTTGAAAACAGCTTAACCTTAGAAAAGGAAGAAGTGTATAAGAGGTTACACAACAAGGTTCCTTATGTAGTAAGATTTAAAATCTATGACCCTGAGCATGAAAGTGAGCAATATTTAATTGAGGATGAAATTCGAGGGAAAATTTCATCAGACCTGTCGCTTCTAGATGATAAAATATTATTTAAAAGTGATGGGATGCCGACTTACCACTTCGCAAACGTTGTGGATGATTATCTCATGAAAATAACTCACGTAATTAGGGGAGAAGAGTGGTTGCCTTCGTTGCCATTACATCTTAGACTTTATGATGCTTTTGGTTGGGACGCGCCAAAATTTGCTCATTTGCCTCTAATTCTAAAGCCTTCAGGAAACGGCAAACTTTCTAAAAGGGATGGTGATAAGTTGGGGTTTCCTGTTTTTCCCCTAGAGTGGAAAACGACCTCTTCGCCTGGATACAAGGAACAGGGTTACCTGCCCGAAGCTGTTGTGAATTTTTTGGCTTTGCTGGGGTGGAATCCTGGCACAGAACAAGAAATATTTGGAATGGATGCGTTGATAGATTCCTTCGATTTGTATAAAGTACACAAAGCAGGTGCTCGTTTTGACCCCGAGAAAAACAAATGGTTCAACCAGCAACATATACAACAACTCCCTCTTGGGCGTTGGGTTGATTTATGTAAAGAAGTACTGGTTTCTAAGGGGGTTGCGTTTGACACAAAAACATTGATCTCTGTAGCCGAATTGATTCAAAACCGCGTTGTGTTAATCGTGGATATTTGGGAAGAATTAAAGGTCTTTTTTGAAGATCCATCTGCTTTTGATGAGTTGGCTGTAAAGAAAGCATGGAAAGAAAACACAGCGTCTGTTATGGAGTCTGTTGTTTTAGGACTAGAAAAAACAAGTTTGTATAATAGTGATGATTTAAAAAACTTATTGTCCGACATCGCTAAACAACACCAAATAGGCATGGGGGGGGTTATGGCGCCTCTCAGGGTTTGCTTGGTGGGGTCGCTCAAGGGGCCGGACCTTTCTAAACTTATTCTGCTAATAGGAATGCATGCTACAACCCGGAGGATCAATATTGCAACATCTACCTTGTGTAAATGAAGCTTTTCTCTTAAATTTATATGGTTAAATTTATTGTTATGGTTTTCTTTTGGTACATCTTTTTATCTCTTATTGGTTTATTTCTAATCATGGGTGCGTTGTTTATTGTCAAACAGCAAACCGCAGCGGTCATTGAGCGTTTTGGTCGATTTCATAGCATTCGTCAATCGGGTTTACAAATCAAGATTCCTGTTGTTGATAGAATCTCAGGTAGGTTGTCTTTAAAAATTCAGCAACTCGACGTAATTGTTGAGACAAAAACCAAAGACGATGTGTTTGTAAAGCTCAAGGTTTCTGTTCAGTACAAAGTCATCAAAGACAAGGTATATGAGGCTTTTTACAAGCTCGACTATCCGCACGATCAAATCACTTCTTATGTCTTTGATGTTGTTCGTGCCGAAGTTCCAAAAATGCGATTGGATGATGTTTTTGAACGCAAGGACGATATTGCAATCGCTGTTAAGGCCGAACTCAACGATGCTATGATTAACTATGGATACGATATTATCAAAACTCTTGTTACTGACATAGACCCGGATCCCCAAGTGAAATCAGCCATGAACAGAATAAACGCTTCTGAACGCGAAAAGATAGCGGCGCAATACGAAGGAGATGCGGCCCGTATATTGATTGTTGAGAAGGCCAAGGCAGAGGCAGAGTCTAAGCGACTACAAGGCCAGGGTATTGCCGACCAGCGTCGCGAGATTGCACGTGGGCTAGAAGAGTCTGTTGAGGTGCTCAACAGGGTGGGCATCAACTCTCAAGAGGCTTCGGCGCTTATTGTGGTTACCCAGCACTACGACACTTTACAATCTATCGGTGAGGAAACGAATAGCAACTTGATTTTGTTGCCTAACTCGCCGCAAGCAGGGTCTGATATGCTCAACAACATGGTGGCTTCTTTTACAGCAAGTAATCAGATAGGTGAGGCCATGAAAAAGCACAACAACAAAAAAGAAGAGGGCGAGGATTAACTGTTTTGTTTGGCCCAAGTATCTCTTAGTCCTACCGTTTTATTAAACACAAGGCGGTCTTTGGTGGTGTCTGGGTCTGTAACAAAATAGCCCAGCCTTTGAAATTGAAAACTTACTGACGGAGGGGTGCCTTGTAATGAAGGCTCAACAAATGCTTCTATCTCTTGAAATGAATTTGGGTTTATAAAATCTAAAAAGTCTTTTGTTTTATCCCCGTCTGGGTTTGGATCAGAAAATAACCGATCATAGTTTCTAACGGTTGCTGGTATGGCGTGCGCAGCTGAAACCCAGTGCAGTGTGCCCTTTACTTTTCTTTGGCTTTCAGGGGTTCCTGTCCCGCTCTTACTGGCGGAGTCATAAGTACAATAGATTGTGGTGATTAGCCCGTTGGCATCTTTATCTACTTTTTCTCCTTTAATAATGTATGCGTTTTTAAGGCGAACTTCTTTACCTAAAGTGAGGCGAAAAAATTTACGATTTGCTTCTTCTTTAAAGTCTTCTCTTTCAATATAAAGTGTATTGGAAAAGGGCAATTCGCGTGTTCCTGCTGAGGGGTCCTCTGGGTTGTTCTCGGCTTGTACATACTCTGTTTGTCCTTCAGGATAATTGGTGATTACCAATTTGACAGGGTTTAAAACAGCCATCATCCTGTGGGTAGATTGATTGAGATCCTCACGAATACAAAATTCGAGCAAGGAGACGTCTATCAGGTTATCTCTTTTGGCAACCCCTGCAGTCTCTACAAACTTTTTTAGGGCTGTTGCCGTGTAGCCTCTTCGTCTTAACCCGCTAATGGTTGGCATGCGCGGATCGTCCCAGCCTGATACCAAGCCATTTTCTATAAGGTGAGCCAACTTTCTTTTACTGGTCACAGTGTAGTTCATGTTGAGGCGCGCAAATTCTCTTTGCTTGGGGCGTGTTCCTTTGACATATACCTCATCCAAAAAAGACTCGTATAAGTCTCTGTGGGGTTTAAACTCCAATGAGCAAAGGGAGTGTGTGATTTGTTCTATATAGTCTGATTGCCCGTGAGTCCAGTCATACATTGGATAAAGACACCATTTGTCCCCTGTTCTGTGGTGATGTTTAAACAAGATTCTGTACATAACGGGGTCTCTAAGGAGCATGTTAGGCGAAGACATATCTCCTTTGAAGCGCAATACGTGACTTCCTTCTGGATGTTTACCTTGTCGCATTTCTTGAAAAAGCTGAAGGTTCTCTTCAACAGATCGGCCTCTAAAAAGGCTGTTAATTCCTGGGGTGGTAGGTGTTCCTTTTTGGTTGGCTATGTCCTCTGAGGATTGAGAGTCAACGTATGCCTTGCCTTGATTGATAAGTAATACAGCCCAATCGTATAGCTGTTGAAAATAGTCTGATGCATAACACTCTTTGTCCCATTGATATCCTAACCAGGATATGTCTTCTTTGATTGCGTCAACATACGCTTGTTCTTCCTTGGCGGGGTTTGTATCATCAAACCTAAGATTCACAGGAGCGTCATAGGTTTCACCTAAACCGAAGTTGATACAAATTGCTTTTACATGGCCGATGTGTAGAAAACCGTTTGGCTCTGGTGGGAAACGAAACCTTAAAGATTTCTTGTCCAATCCGTTGGTTAGGTCTTCATCTATGATGTGTTCAATAAAATTCTTTGCCTTGTGCACAGACTTTGGTTTTAGTGGCAAAGGTAATTATTTCGTTGCTAGATAGGGGATTGTTTTATCTTTGAAAATTATGGGAAAAATATATTTGGAGGACATTCGTGTGTATGCTCATCATGGGTGTATGGAAGCTGAGACTGTTATAGGAAGTGATTACAGGGTTGACTTGTGGGTTGAAGCTGATCTTCGTGCTTCAGAGATTTCTGATGATCTTTCAGACACCGTTGATTATGTTGTTCTCAACAATATTGTAAACGAAGAAATGGCAATCCCCTCAAAATTGTTAGAACATGTGGCGCGTCGTATTTTGATACGAGTTATGGAAGAAGAGCCTATGGTTGACTTATGTAATGTAAGGGTTGCTAAGATCAATCCTCCTGTAGGAGGGCATGTTCGGACTATTTCGGTCGAGTTAAGTGAAAAAAGGGGGGGTGCTTCTTAAAAAAGCATTATTTTTGCCACCTCAAGGCACCGTGGCCGAGTGGCTAGGCAGAGCTCTGCAAAAGCTTGTACAGCGGTTCGAATCCGCTCGGTGCCTCTACTTTCCCAACGTTTATTTCATTGAGGTTGTTCATTAGTTTTTCTTTTTTTTCTGGGAACAAACCTTGTAACATGAAAAACAAGCCAAAAACAACCAATAATACATTTACAACCTGTTTAAGTGTATAGATTCTTTTGGGGGTTAAACGACTTTTTAGTTGTTTGGCTAAGGTTATTTTAATCAGCCCGATTATCAAATAAACAATAAGAATGGTAGAAAAGAAAAGTATGATTCGGTTAGATTCCATATTAAACTTTGGGCCGAAGAATACAAACATTCCCAACCAAAACAACATGGCCCCAATATTGATTAAGTTGATGAAAAAGCCTTTTGCTAAATAAGAAAATAGGTTAGGCGCTGAGGAAACAGAGGAAATATTTTCTGAGGGTGTCTGTTGTTCTTTATGATTTTTTATAATGGAAACAATTGCAAAAAAAGTTAAAAGAATACCTCCAAATAGAAACCATTTTGGATTGTCTTGTATGCTTTGTAACAATGGTTTTGTGCCTAGGAAAACCACCCCTATAAAAACCAAATCTGCTAATACAGCTCCTAGGTCAACACAGAATGCGGCACGTACACCTTTACTAATGCTGGTTTCTATAACCACAAAAAATATTGGACCTGCTGCGACGGCTAGAAGAAAAGAAAAAGGAATGGCTGATAAAATTTCATTCATCGCTCTTTGTAGGCGTTACAACAGAAGCGCTACCTCCTAAAAATTTAGTGTGTTCTAGTTTGTTTGGTTTCCCGTGTATGCGTGCATATCCACCAAAGTTTGTTTTTACTTGAGCGATTGTAGAGGCTGAAAAGTCACAAACCCCACCATATGCTAAAGACGCTTCTGTTTGCTCTGACTGTACTTCTTTTGCTTGGACAACACCCCCTGTAGTGATTCGTATGTTCTGAACTTTAGCGACACCTTTGCTAGTTATTTTACCTCCTGTTGTCGCTTTATATTCTGCTTTTTGTACATCTAAAACTAAATCTATTTCACCTCCTCTGCGTGCAGAGAGAAAAACACTCGGTTGCATGATCACGTCTGCGGAAGAAACAAAAGCACCTTCTATTGCGTCTATTTTGTCGAGTCTTGAGTTATAATAAAGCTCAATGTTGGTTTTGAACCCCCCTAGTTTTTTTTTGGTTTTCATCCGGATCTTTAGTTGGCCGTCTTTATTTGTAATCGTAACAAACTCTTTACGTTCTCCGCTAATCTGTATTTTGTTTTGATCACTAGGTATCAGGCTGATGTTTATTCCATCTTGAACTTTAAGAGATGAGAAAGAACCTATTTCAATAGGTGTTTCTTGAGCTAATAAAAAACTTGATGTGATTAGAAATAAGGCAATTCGCATGGTTTTTAATTTTTTATAAATTTAAAAATCTTCATGTAATAAGCTCTAATTCTATTTGCCTTTTTATGAGGTTGGTTTTTAGGAGTGCAACTTCAACAGGGTCTCCTAAACGGTAGGTTTGTTTGGTGTGTTGTCCAACCATGCAATAGTTATGTGGTTCGAATACAAAATAATCCTCTGGTATTTGTTGAATGGGTATAAACCCTTCGCACTTGCTTTCTGTTAGCTCTATAAAAATTCCTCTTTCAGTAACGCCAGAAATAATTCCTTCAAAATGTTGACCCACTCTATCACTCATGTATTTTACCTGCATAAATTTAATAGAATCTCTTTCTGCTTTTGTAGCTAAAACCTCTCTGTCTGTACAGTGTTTCATTTGAGTTTCCAGTTCTGAAGTATTGGTCTTTTTTTTCTGTAGATAATAAGCTAGCAATCGATGGACAACCACATCTGGATAACGGCGAATTGGTGAAGTGAAGTGAGTGTAAAAATCGAAGCCTAAACCATAATGCCCTATGTTTTTGGTGGTATAAACGGCCTTACTCATCGACCGGACGGCTAGAGTGTCTAATAAATAAGCTTCTTTGGTGTTCTTACATTTTTTTAAAAGATGGTTGATTGATTTAGCAATTTGTTCAGGAGTAGTTAAGTTGAGTTTATAACCAAAGCCACTTGCTATTCTTGCCAGCTGCATAAGTTTTTCATCATTTGGTTCGTCGTGTACTCTATACACAAAATCAGGGGCTGGTTCTTGATTACCAATAAAACGAGCTACTTGTTGATTGGCTAACAACATAAACTCTTCTATCAAATGGTTGGCGGCTTTAGATTGTTTAAAATATATCGAATCTGGTAGTTTTTCAGGGGTTAGGTTGAATTTGACTTCAATTTTATCAAAACTAATAGCCCCATTTTTTAATCTTTTTTCCCTTTTAATTTTTGCAATCTTATCCAAGGTTGTGATGGCTTTAAGAACATCACTTGATATTTTTTCTTTTTTCCCTGTTAATGATATATTCTCTGGAATATCTTGGCTTTTATTTTCAATGATATGTTGGGCTTCCTCATAAGAAAATCTGTTGTCAGAGCAAATGACAGTTCTTCCAAACCATTCTTCAATAATTTCTCCTGTGGCGTTTAGTGTGAAAACTGCTGAAAATGTATATTTTTCTTCATTAGGACGTAAAGAACAAACAAGGTTTGATAGTTTTTCTGGAAGCATTGGAACAACTCTATCAACTAAATAAACAGAAGTGCCTCTAGAAAAAGCTTCCTTATCTAAAAGAGAGTCTTCTTGTACAAAATGTGATACATCTGCAATATGAATACCCACTTCAAAAACATCTTTTTTTAGTTCTCTAAAAGAAATGGCGTCGTCAAAATCTTTTGCGTCTTTCGGGTCTATTGTTATGGTTAGTATCTCTCTAAAATCTATACGTTTACTTAATTCCTCTTTGCTTATTTCTGGCGATAGTTTTTCCGCTTCTTTTTCTATTTGATTATCAAAACGCCAAGGAAGACCATGGGTAGCCATAATACTATGTATTTCCGTTTCATGGGTTCCTGGTGTTCCTAAAATCTCTATAACTTTTGCGTTTGGATATTTTGATTTCTTTTTCCATGATACCATTTCTACTAAAACACGATCTCCTACTTGCGCTTTAAAAGTATCTTCTTTTGATATTAAAAAAAGTTGATTGCTTATGTTGTTTGGTTGAATACAAAATACTTTATCAAAAACTTCTAAGGTACCAACATATGTACTTCTACTTCTTTGAATAATTTCTACTATTGTACCTTCTTTTTTTCCTCTTTTTTTAGAACGTATTAAAGAAAAAGTTACTGTATCTCGATGGAAAGCATTGCTTAAATGTTTTCTATCCACAAAGACATCTTGTTCAAATTCTTCACAAACAATATATCCATTACCACTTGATGTAAGATCGAGAGTCCCTTGATAAAAAAGCTTTGTGTTTTTTACAGTGTATTTTCCTCTATCAAGTTCTGTTATTTGACCTTTGTGTTTTAATTTTTTAAGTGTTTTAATGATATGGTTTCTTCCACTTGGGTCTTGAATACCTAACCTACTACAAATTTGTTTGTAGTTAAATGCCTTTCCTTGTTCTTTCTGTAAGAAGTTTAGAACAAGTTTGTGTTGGTTGTTTTTCTTAGCCATTGTTTCGGTAAGCAAGTTAATCTATTCTAAAAGATTAGGAATGATAAGTTTTCATTCAATGTTTTGTCAACATTATTAATAATAACAAAGGTTTATTTTAAAATTAAATTTAATACTATTATAGCTTGTGAATATCTATAATAACTCTTGTTTTACTTCTTAAAACATATGTTGATAACGCTTGTTATGATTGTTAAGAAAATGAATATATATTTTAAAAAACCACAAAAAAAAAGAGAAATACAATCAAAACGCATAGTTATCCACACTTATTAAAACATATAAACAAAAACCTATTCATAAATGACAGCGATAAGTAATTTTTATTGACACACAAAGACCTTTAGAATTTTGGTAGTTTTGTAGTAAAGCAATCAAATGAAAATAGCGATTGGCAACGACCATGCCGGAACAGAATACAAGAACGAACTAATAGTACTATTAAAATCCTTAGGACACACCGTAACCAATCATGGTACGGACACCAATGATAGTATGGATTATCCTGATACCATACACCCGGTTGCTAAGCAAGTTGATAAACAACAAGTAGATTTAGGTATTATTATTTGTGGAAGTGGGAATGGAGCAAATATGACGGCAAATAAACACACTGGTGTTCGATCTGCTCTGTGTTGGAACGAAGAAATTGCATCCCTAGCAAGAAAACACAACAATGCCAATATTTTAAGCATACCCGCACGGTTCGTATCTTTAGAAGAGGCAAAAAAGATGACCCTTACTTTTATAGAGACACCTTTTGAAGGTGGTAGACACCAAAAAAGAATAGATAAAATACCAAATTGCTCATGACCTGGCGGGTTTTGGAATGGGATCAAATAACAGTAGATACTCTATATCAAATATTGGCTTTACGCTCAGAGGTTTTTGTTGTTGAGCAAAATTGTGTTTATCAAGATATCGATGGAAAAGATTCAAAAGCGACCCATGTTTTAGGATACATAAATAAAGAGCTTGTTGCTTACAGTCGTATATTTAAGCCTGGAATTTATTTTAAACAAGCCTCTTTTGGAAGAACGATAGTGCAAAAAAAACATAGATCTAAAAGTTATGGTCATGATTTAGTTGCCTTCACTTTAGACACAATGGGAAACGAAGAGGAAATAAAAATATCTGCCCAGCAACACTTAAGTGAATTTTATCAAAGACATGGCTTTACACCAGTTGGTGCGTCTTATTTAGAAGATGGAATTCCTCATATAGCTATGATAAAGAAGCCTTCCAATAAGTAAGAACCTCTTTCATAAGCTCTTCAGTTTCTTTAAATGATGTATTTACACTCCCCATAAAAATAAAATACCCATAACCTTTAGGGCTCTCTCCTAAAATTTCTTTGTAATGCAAACGAAAAGATTCTCTTAGATGTCTTTTTATTTGATTGCGATCCACTGCTCTTGGAAAGCGCTTTTTTGGGGCACTAAAACCTACTTGAAAATTTACACTTTCAAGGTATTTACAAATCAAAGACTCTTTTTGGAATTTTTCTCCTTTTTGAAAAAGAGTTTCAATTAATAAGTTGTCACACAAACGAATTTTTTTAGGCAGGCTATTACTCATTCCACAACAAAATTATCATTGGTTTGGTCAACATCAGCGACCAAACCATCGCTGTTTAAACGGATGTTTTTGATTTTCTCTTTTGGATAATCAACAACAAAAACATAGTTAGGGTTTGCCCAACCCCAATCAGAAAGCACCACAACTTCCTTATTTTCAAAATCTTTTTCACCACGCATCATTTGCAGTGGTATATAATAAAAAGTTAGCTCGCCGCTTTTGAGTTCTACTTCTACTTCTACCGGCATTGGCATCTGACCAATTCTTAAGAGGTTTATTTGTGTTTTATTTCCAGCGGCAACCACTGTGTCTATACCATAATCGATGGTTTTTGTGGTTTGCGTCCAATCATTTAAATACCACTCTAATTGCAAACCAGAAACTTTTTCTGCTACTCGCTTGAAGTCATTTGGGGTTGGGTGGGTAAACTGGAACTCATTAAAATATCGTCTAATGGTAGAAAAAAGCTTAGTATAACCCATTATATACCCCAACTGATTTAAGAAAATAGTTCCTTTTGAATAACTACCCACTCCATATGCCGAATTGTGTTCAAAGCGGTCTGCGTGGGTTGTTAGAGGTTCTTCTTTTCCTGAAGCGACCAAACGGAAATAATTATCGTAGGGTTTATTAAACAAATCCCCATCTCCCTCTAAAACATAAAACTCTGCCAACAAATCAAAAAAAGAAGTGAAGCCTTCATCCATCCAAGCATGTTTCGATTCGTTGGTGGCCAGTAAGTGATGAAACCAGCTATGAGCCAATTCATGTGCTGTTACCCCAAACAGACTTTCGTAAGGGCGCTCTCCAGTGATAAGAGTACACATGGCATATTCCATACCTCCATCACCTCCTTGCAATACAGAATATTGTTTGTACGGGTAATCACCAATAGTATCATTAAAAAAAGCCATGGCTTTTACCGTGTCCTGTTGGAGTCTTTTCCAGTTTTCCACCAATTCGGGATTGTTTAAATAAAAAAAGTGAAGCTCCACATCGTTTGGCCCAGCTATCACATCATGCACATAATCTGGGTCGGCAGCCCAAGCAAAATCATGTACTTGAGGCGCCACAAAACGCCAAGTAAGCGTAGGGCCTTCGTGGTCTATAGGTAGGTCAGTATATCCATGACCTATAGATTCAGCGTTTTGAAGATAACCTGTACCACCAACTACATAATCCTTATCAATCGTTATGGAAACATCAAAATCTCCCCAAACCCCATGAAACTCTCTAGCGATGTACGGGTTGGGGTGCCAACCCTCGTGGTCATACTCAGCTATTTTGGGATACCATTGTGTCATTGATAAATCGACCCCTTCTTTATTATTTCGTCCACTTCTGCGAATTTGGACAGGAATCTGACCCTCAAATTCCATTTCTAAAACAATAGAAGTGTTTGGCAATAAAGGCTCCGACAGGTCAACAACCAAAACGGTTTCTTCTTCCGAAAACAAAACCTCTTTTCCGTCTTGAGTTAATTCATTAACACGTAAATATCCAATTTCTTTAGGAGATAAATTTTGAATTCGATCCATCACTCTTTTATCAGGGTCTGAAATGGTTCTTGATCGAACATCCATTTGACTGCCTGGCTGAAAAGCATTAAAATAAAGATGATAAAACACACGCGAAAGAGTGTCCGGAGAGTGATTGGTGTAGGTAAGTTCTTGCGAACCATGGTACTTATAAGACTGTACATCCACATGGACATCCATTAAATAATTGACTTCTTGCTGCCAATAACCAGGGTTTGGGTGTTGAGCAAACCCAATCAAACAAAAAACAAAAAAAACGTACTTCATAATAGATTATTTGAGGTTAAAAATATTCATCTAAAGAGTGCTTCGATTTTAAACGAACTCCTTTTTCGGTGTGCTGAACACGAACCAAAGGGTTGTAGACATCGTGTTCTAAGAATAGCAAGAAATCTTTATCAGCAGCTTCTTGTAAAAACACCAACTTTTCTTTCATCGTCAACAAGGGCCTTGTGTCATACCCCATAACATATGGAATAGGAATGTGCCCTGCAGTTGGCAAAAGGTCTGCCATAAAAACCAAGGTTTCCCCTTTGTAGGGAATCATTGGAATCATTTGTTTTTCAGTGTGACCGTCTACAAAAAGAACATCAAAACCCAAAGGGGTTGAAACCACACCCTCTCCATTTGCAATAAACTCTAAATGTCCAGACTGTTCAATAGGCATAAGATTTTCTTTTAAAAAAGACGCTTTTTCCCTAACGTTAGGATTAACAGCCCAGTCCCAATGAGCGCGGTTGCTCCATATTTTCGCATTAGGAAAAACCAAATCAAATCCATCACCATTTCTTTTAACACACCCTCCACAGTGGTCAAAATGTAAATGTGTAAGAAAAACATCTGTGACATCTTCAGCGCCAAACCCAGCTTTTTTTATAGAGCCTAACAAGTTGTCACCACCCCAGGGTTTGTAATATGAAAAAAACTTATCGCTTTGTTTGTCGCCCATACCTGTATCGATCAGAATCAACTTATTGCCGCTCTCAATAAGTAAACAGCGTGCCGCTATATCAATAAGGTTGTCTTTGTCTGCAGGGTTGGTTTTTTGCCACAAACTTTTGGGGACCACCCCAAACATAGCCCCACCATCTAGTTTAAAATTACCGGCAGACACAGGATACAAGTTCATGATGGGTTTTTAGGCAAGGTAAACAATTTCAAGAATTAAACCTTACCTATAGACTTAAAGGCTTTTCCGAATTGCATCAGCTGTTCTAGTTCAGGAACAGAAGCCAGTCTTTGGTGGTGGATAATTAAAACCTCCCTACCATTAGACTCTATATGATAAGTAATGTTTTTTTCTAAAAAATCAACCAAGTCATCAGAGAAAAACGCACGTATGGCATCAGCTTTTTCACCCTTCAAATAAAATCGACTTGAAAATTTTGGGTGATCGATTAAGTCAATGTCATCATAACCAGCAAGGTGGTATATTTTTTCAATCAAACCCTCTCGATCCAAACGAAATTGAGGAATTTCTTTGTTTGCTGAAATCAACATAACCGTCGCACGAATATCTTCTTTTGCTATGAACTCACCTTCACTAAAATCCACATCAAATACCCTGAAGTCAGAGTTGTCACTCGAGCACAAATTATAGACTCTTTTTATCCGTTTGTTTTTAAAATACAAATGATCATTGACAGCCACTTCTTTTTGTTGATCAAGCGACTGATAGGACCAATTTTGGCGCTCACATATGGCTTTTAAGTTTTCCTGTCGACGTGTTAAAAAACGATTGATAAAGCCAATTTTTTGTAACGGCAAGAGCTTACGTATCGCAAAAGGATGCCCTGAGTCGGCTTGATGAATGTCTAGACCAACCAGTTCAAAACTACCCCCTTTTCTTTCAAACAAACTTTGATAATTGCTTAAACTCTCCATCACACTGTGATCAACAAAACCACATAACGAAAAATCAACGACCAGCTTCTTGTTTTGAGGCACCATATCAAGCTTCGATTTGAGTTTGAAAAAATTGAGAAACGAACAAAAATGCGCAACACTGATATAGTACCCTTTGCTGTTGGGCTCCATAAACATCAACACATTTGGTTTTGAAACATTACGAATAAACCCTAAAAGGCTTTGGTTGATAAATATGTGTGTCAAAAAAGTAATAAGAACCCCAACAAAAATACCCGTTATCAAATTGGTTAAAAGGGTGGTTAAAAGGGTTACTAAAAAAATAATCAATTGTTCTCTGCCAACCGTGTAAACCTTTTTAAGGGTGTCTGGCGAAGCCAACTTATAACCTGTGTAAACCAAAATTGCAGCCAACGCAGGCAGGGGGATTCTCCTGATTTGATCCTGAAAAACAAGCACCGCCAAAAACAAAAAGAGCGCATGAAAAAAATTAGAGCTTCTGTTGGTGGCGTTGTTGTTAACATTAACCGAGCTGCGCGCAATAACAGTCACAACATTCATCCCCCCCAAAAACCCACTTATAATCGTAGCCAAACCAAGGGCTTTTAAGTCACGATTTGTGTTAGAGCGTCGCTTTTCGGGATCGAGCTTGTCTACCGCCTTGATACTCAACAAAGACTCAATACTAGCAATTAGGGTAATAGAAAAAACCACACCCCAAAAAGGAGCACTCGCTAAAAGAGTAAAGTCTGGGCGCGGCAACGCACCAAACAAATTTTCAGGAATTTGAATCATCAATTCATTGGCAATAGGATATGGCGAAACAGAGAACAGCTCATAATAATAACTTAGACCAACCGCAAAAAGAACCACCCACATAGGTGCCGGAACCAGATGAAAAACACGCGCCCGTATGCGACTGTATCCAACCATAATAGCTAAGCTTATCCACCCAACCAAAGAGCCCGCCAAACGTGTGTCTTTGTGCGTTCCAAAAGGGGCGCCTATTGCCTCAGGTACCTGAGTGGCTAAAGAAAAAAAATCGCCCTGAGCCCCTATGTCACCAACCATCACAAAGAGTTGCTTGATCAATATTGTCAGACCAATAGCCGCCAACATACCCTGTATTGCAGAAGCAGGAAAGAACTCAGAAAGCCCTCCGAGTCTTAAAAATCCAAACAACAACAACAACCCTCCGGAACAAATAATTGCTGCTAATGTGAATAAGTATCCTTGAGTCAGATCTCCATCACCGAGCGTGTAGACGGCGCCGAGCAAAACGACGACCAAACCATTTCCCGGGCCCGTGATGGTGAGGTGTGAGCCCCCCATAATTGCAACGACAGCCCCCCCAACAACAGCGGCAATAATACCAGAAATAGGAGGCATACCCGAAGCGATCGCTAAACCCAAACCAAGGGGTAGTGCGATAAGAGAAACCACAAAACCAGAAAACATATTAGCCGGCAAAGAGCCAACCCACCCCGAATCCTTATTCATGTCTTACAATTAATACATCTGTCGGCAAATCAGATAAAATATATTCTAAATCATGAGGGAAGATTCGGTCCCACAATGAAGACGGCTTAGGGGCATTCATTACCAAAAGATCTGCGCGAACCACTTTAGCGTAATGACCA
>Ga0208880_1000091_pt1 | contig 18213 bp, 25 predicted proteins | sample Knorr_S23_td_Sur_FD_185606 | JGI IMG/M metagenome (GOLD analysis project Ga0208880, IMG submission 185606) | Marine microbial communities from Southern Atlantic Ocean transect - Knorr_S23_td_SurfaceB_ad_5m_LV_B (SPAdes) (version 2) | ecosystem: Environmental > Aquatic > Marine > Oceanic | place...
TCAATTCGTTGAGGGTGAAATATTTTTAAATGATAAAAAAATTGAACGAGTAAAAGTAGATAAAAAATATGAAATTAGATGTGGAATTTTTTCTCCAGAAGTAAGCGCATTTAGAGAGAAACTCCCCAATGGTGTAGAATATATAGCTGTTTACAATAAAGATGGGACTATGAAAAATACAGATAAATATATTGTTCCTGAAAATCATTATTTTCTTTTAGGTGATAATAGAGACTGTTCAAAAGACAGTCGCTTTCTTTCAAGTGTAGGATATGTTTCTAACGAAAATTTAGTAGGTAATGCTAAAATGATATTTTTTTCAAATGATACAATATCAGGGAGTGTTTTTAAATTCTGGAATTGGAAAAATTCTTTAAGATTAGAAAGATTTTTTAATATATTAAAATGACAGAAGCTTTAAATAATTTAGAACAAACAATAGGAATTAAATTCAAAGATAAAGAATTATTAAAAAAAAGTTTAATACATAAAAGTTTTAATAATTTAGAAAATAATGAAAAGCTAGAATTTTTGGGTGATCGTGTTTTAGGGTTAAGTGTTGCCAATGTCCTTTTGAAAATTTATCCTACGGAGAGTGAAGGAATAATTGATAAAAAATTTGCTAATTTAGTTAATAAAAAAACTTGTTATCTAGTTGCAAAAAAAATTAAATTAGAAAAATATATTGTTACCGGTAAATCCTATAAAAATATAAATAAATCCCAAGATAAAATATTAAGCGATGGTTTGGAGGCTTTAATTGGCGCTATCTACATTGACCAAGGTCTAAATATTGTAGAAAAATTTATTTTAAATAATTGGAAAGAATACTTAGACAAATCTTCCGTAACTGAAATAGATGCAAAAACGCAATTGCAAGAATATAGTTTAAAGAAATTTAAAACTTTACCTGTTTATACTATTAAGAAACAAACAGGACCACATCATAATCCTGTTTTTAATGTTGAAGTGCAAATAAAAAATTCAAAAAAATTTTTTGCAAAAGGAAATTCGAAAAAAAATGCTCAGCAAAACGCTGCTAAAAAATTATTAATTGATTTGAAGATTTAATCAAAATGAACTGGCAAGATGAAGGGTTTTTATTATCTAAAATAAAATTTAGAGAAAATGCAAATATCATAAATGTTTTTACTGAAGAGTATGGCAAGGTTAGCGGCATTGTTTATGGTGGAAATTCAAGGAAAGTAAGAAATCATTTACAAATAGCAAATAAAATTGTTGTTTTTCATACATCAAAATCTGAGAGTAAAATGGGCTATTTTAAAACCGAATTATTGGAAGCTATTTCACCAAGGTTTTTTAATGATAAAAAAATCACTTCAGCATTATTATCTTTGTCTTCAATTTTGAATGTTTTACTTCCTGAAGCACAACCCTATAAAAAAATTTTTAAATCAATTAATAGCTTTATTGATGAACTTAATAACAACAATTGGATATTATCTTACAATTTTTGGGAATTAAATTTGCTAAAAGAATTAGGTTACGACCCATTTTTAGATCAATTCAAAAAAGATCTTAAACAGACAAATTCTAATAATATTAGTATTCTTATTGACAATACAAAATATTTGGTCCCAAAATTTTTGATAGAAAAAAATTTAAATAAAAATTTTAATGATAAAGATGTGTCAGCAGGTTTAAATTTTACAAGGAATTTATTACTGAATAAGTTTTTTTTACCTAATAATTTAATTTTTCCTAAAACAAGAATTATTTTAGAAAATTATTTTAATTGATTTGAAACTTCTAATGCAAAATAAGTAACAATTGCATTTGAGCCAGCACGTTTTAATGAAATTAAACTTTCTATTACTGCGTCTGAGTTTATTATTCCTTGTTTTATTCCATGTTTAAGTAAAGAATATTCTCCTGAAACTTGATAAGAAAAAATTGGTAATTTAAAATTTTCTTTTATATTTCGGATTATATCTAAATAGGGCATGCCAGGTTTTACCATTACTATGTCAGCTCCTTCTTTAATATCTAGAGCAACTTCTCTTAAAGACTCTGAAGAATTTCTGTAATCCATTTGATATGTTTTTTTATCTCCTTTTAAACTTTTCTTAGACCCAACAGCATCTCTAAAAGGACCATAAAAATTAGAGGCATACTTCACAGCATAAGAAACAATTTGTACATCTTTAAAGTTATTCTGGTCTAAAGCTTTCCTTATTTTTCCAACTCTTCCATCCATCATGTCTGATGGCGCAATAATATCGCAACCCATTTCAGCTTGCAGAATTGACTGCTTTATTAATAATTGAATGGTTTCATCATTTTCAATTTTGCTATTCTTTAAAATTCCATCGTGTCCATGGTCTGTGTATGGATCAAGTGCCACATCACACATAATGCCTATATCGTCTTTAAATTCTTTTTTTAGAACTCTAAGTGATTTACAAATTATATTATTGGGATTGAAAGCCTCTGTTGCTTCTGAATTTTTTTTATTAGAATTTGTGTATGGAAATAAAGCTACTAAGGGTATTTTTGACTTGCATGCTTTTTCAACTATTTTGCATAAACCGTTTATCGAGTAACGGTATATGTTTGGCATTGATTTTATAGGCTCTTTATTCTTTACACCTTCTTTCACAAACAAAGGTAATATTAAATCATTCGTTGATAAGTTGTGTTCTGAAACTAATCTTCTTATCCAGTCAGATTTTCTATTTCTTCTCATTCTTAGAGAGGGATATGAACTAGTAATTTTCATGATAAGTAAAAAATATATAGTATGCGACAAATATTATATTATATCTTGATATTAAAGTAATTTATTGAAAGGTAAATTTAACTACAGTGAAAACATTATTTTCTAAACTTTGTATAGCCTCAGATCATGCAGGATATGATTATAAGGAAAAAATCAAGGATTTCTTAATTAAAAACAGTGTTTCCGTAATAGACTTAGGTCCCAACAAGCCAGACTCAGTTGACTATCCAGATTATGCAAAGAAAGTTGCTAAAAGAGTTCTGTTAAAGCGAAGCCATATAGGAATATTAGTTTGCGGTTCTGGAACTGGTATGGCTATGTCAGCAAATAAGTTTAAAGGCATAAGAGCCGCTCAATGCTTTACAAAAAAAAATACAATATTATCTAGACAACATAACGATGCTAATATTATTTGCTTAGGTGCTCGTATGATAAAATTAAAAGATGCTTTAAATTTTATAAAATGTTTTATAAACACTAAATTCGAAGGCGGAAGACATTTAAGACGAGTAAAAAAAATATAAATTAAAATATGGATAATAAGTTTTATAAAAATTTTTTTAATCAAGATCTTAAGACGGCTGACAAAGAAGTTTTTGACTCAATTAAAAAAGAATTTAGCAGACAAACTAATCACATAGAATTAATTGCATCTGAAAATATGGTTTCCAAAGCTGTATTAGAGGCTCAAGGATCAGTGCTAACCAATAAATATGCTGAAGGTTATTCAGGTAAAAGATACTACGGTGGATGCGAGTTTGTAGATATTGCTGAAAATCTAGCAATAGAAAGAGTTACTAAACTTTTCAACTGCAAATATGCAAACGTGCAGCCACACTCTGGAGCTCAAGCTAATGGAGCAGTATATTTAGCTTTGATTAAACCTGGTGATACAATTTTAGGTATGAGTTTAAATTCAGGTGGACATTTGACTCATGGCGCAAAGCCAGCACAATCTGGCAAATGGTTTAATGCCGTACATTATGATGTTAATCCAGAAACAGGATTAATTGATTACGAAAATGTTGAAAAACTAGCTATTGAACATAAACCTAAAATTATAATTGCAGGCGGCAGTGCTTATTCAAGAATTGTAGATTTTAAAAAGTTTAAGGAAATTGCAAAAAAAGTTGGTGCATATTTTTTAGTTGATATGGCTCATTTCTCTGGACTTGTTGCTGGAGGAGAGTATCCAAATCCAACAGAGTATGCTGATGTTGTAACTTCTACTACACATAAAGTTTTAAGAGGACCAAGAGGAGGAATTATTTTAACTAATAGCGAAGAACTTATAAAAAAATTTAATTCAGCAATTTTTCCTGGCTTACAAGGAGGACCTCTAATGCATGTTATTGCTGCAAAGGCAGTATGTTTTAAAGAAGCATTAGATCAAAGTTTTAAAGACTACACTAAGCAAGTAATTAAAAACGCAAGAAAGTTATCGGAAACTTTAATTAACAATAATTTTAAAATTTTTTCTGGAGGAACCGACACCCATTTAATGTTATTGGATTTAAGAAGTTTTAGTTTAACTGGTAAACTCGCTGAAAAAAGTTTAGGCAATGCTAATATTACTTGTAATAAAAACGCGATACCTTTTGATACACAAAATCCAATGATCACCTCAGGTGTTAGATTGGGCACGCCTGCATGTACTACAAGAGGCTTTAAAGAAAAGGAATTTGAACTGGTAGGCAAATTAATTTCAAAATTATTAAAAGAATTAGCAAAAAACCCAGAAAATAATTCTAAAGCTGAGAAAGAGGTTAAAAAAGAGGTAATTGATCTTTGTGCTTCTTTTCCTATATATAGTAGCTAAAAATTAACTAATAACTATGCTTTGTCCTTTTTGTAAAGAGAAAGATACCTCTGTAGTAGACTCTAGACCGACAGAAGACGGTACAGCTATAAGAAGAAGAAGACTCTGTGGTTGCGAGAGAAAAGAAAGGTTTACAACTTTTGAAAGAGTGCAATTTCAAGAACTAACTGTAATAAAGGGAAATGGTAAAAGAGCTCCATTTGATAGAGACAAAATTTCTAAATCAATAAGAATAGCTTTAAGAAAAAGACCAATAGATAGTGACAGTGTCGAAAAATTTATTTCTAAAATTGTTAGAAACCTTGAAGGGCTTGGTGAAAGCGAAATTCCTACATCTACAATTGGAAAATTTATTATGGAAGGGTTAGCCAATTTAGATCAAGTTGCCTATGTTCGTTTTGCTTCTGTTTACAAAAATTTCAAAGAAGCAAAAGATTTTGAACAATTTGTTGGTAACTTAAATGTTTATAAGTCAGAATAGAAAGATTTTTTTTCAGAAACTAGCTTTTGATCTAGCAGAAATTAATGTTGGCTCAACTAGCTCTAATCCATCAGTTGGATGTGTTATCGAAAAAAATGGTTCTATCATCTCTTCTGGTTACACTTCTTTAAATGGAAGACCTCATGCAGAATTCAATGCTCTAAATAAAAAAATTAATTTTAAAAATTCTTCTTTGCATGTGAGTTTAGAACCATGTTCGCACTATGGTTTAACACCACCTTGCACAAATATAATAATAAACAAAAAAGTAAAAAAAGTTTATTTTTCTGTTAAAGACTTTGACCCAAGGTCAAAAAATAAATCACTAAATATTTTAAAAAAAAGAAAAATTAATACAAACAATAGATTATTAAATAACTTTGGATTAAATTTTTATAAAAGTTTTTCTAAACAATTTAATAATCAATTACCATTAATTGACTGCAAAATTGCTTTATCTAAAGACTTATATTCTATTAGCAAAAGCAAAAAATGGATTACTAACCCATATTCTAGAAAATTAGGAAATTTTTTAAGAAGTAAATATAATTGTTTATTAACGACCTATAAAACAATTAACGAAGATAATCCTTTACTAGATTGTAGAATAGAAAATTTAGAAAAAAAATCTCCATCAATAGTTATTTTAGATAGATATTTTAAAATTAAAAAGAATTTACGACTGTTAAAAAATAAAAACTCAAAAATTTATTTACTAACTTTTAAAAAAAACTCTAATAAAGCAAATTTTTTTTCTAAAAAAGGGGTTAAGGTAATTTATTTAAAAAAAACTAGTAATAATAACAATTTAAAAGAAATATTTTTTTTACTAAAAAAATTAAAATTTTATAGAATTTTTGTTGAATCGGGCCTTACGTTTATAAATGCTTTGCTAAATCAAAAACTCATTAATAAGTTTTTTATCTTCAAATCATCTCAATATTTAAGAAATAATGGAAAAAATACTTCAGAAATTAATTATGTAAAAAGATTAATGTCCAATAAAAACAAAGTTTTAATAAATCTAAAAGGTGATAGTTTGTATCAATCTAAGACTCAATAATGTTTAATGGTATAATTTACAAAACTGGCAAAGTTTCTAGGATTGAAAAAAGTTCTAATTCGAGAATAATTTCAATTCGGACAACTTTAAAATTTAAAAAATCTGATATTGGTAGCTCTATTGCTTGCAACGGAGCATGCTTAACTTTAATTAAAATTAAACAAAACCAAATATACTTTTACTTGTCTAAAGAAACACTTTCCAAAACAGCTTTTAAAAACGTCAAATTGAATGATGTTATTAATCTTGAAAAATCAATTAATTATGGAACCAAAGTTTCAGGTCATTATGTCCAAGGTCACGTTGATACTACAGGCAGAGTAAAAAAAATTAGCAAATTAAATAATAATTGGGTTTTTAAGTTTCAAATTCCTAAAAAAGATAAAGATAATTTAATTGAGAAGGGTTCTGTCTCAATAAATGGTGTGTCATTAACGATTGCAAAAGTTTTAAATAATGGAATCTTTGAAGTAAGCGTTATTCCTCACACGCTAAAATTAACTAATCTTTTATATTTAAAAAATAATGATCTAGTTAATGTCGAGTATGATATTTTTTTAAAATATTTTAAAAAAATTTTAAGTTAAAAAAATGAAACAAGCTTCTTTATCACCTATTAAAACAATTATTGACCAAGCAAAAAAAGGTAAAATTTTTATTTTAGTTGATAATAAAAATAGAGAAAACGAAGGAGATTTGGTTATTCCTGCTTCTAAAGCTAATTCCAAGAGTATAAATTTTATGGCTAAACATGGTAGGGGATTAATTTGTTTAGCCCTTACCAAAAAACAAGTTGATAAATTAGGTTTACCTTTAATGTCTGCAGTAAACAAAGCTAGAATGCAAACTGCATTCACGGTCTCGATAGAAGCTCGCAAAGGTATAACAACAGGTATTTCAGCTTTTGATAGAGCTAAAACAATTAAATCAGCAATAAATATTAATGCCAAAAAAAAAGACATTGTATCACCTGGTCACATATTTCCATTGGTAGCTAGGAATGGTGGTGTCTTAGAAAGAGCAGGCCACACAGAAGCTTCTGTAGATATTTCTAAACTTGCAAAATTAAATCCTAGTTCTGTTATTTGTGAAGTGATGAACGAAGATGGTCGTATGGCAAGACTTGATGATTTAAAAAAATTTGCATTTAAACATAAAATTAAAATAGGAAGCATTGAAGACTTAATCTCTTATAGATTAAAGAATGAAAAATTAATTTTTTTAGACGATGAAAAAAAAATAAATTTTAAAAAGATAGGTTCTTTTCAAGTTAAAATATTCAAAAATAAATTAGATAATCAACATCATTACGCAATCACTAAAGGAAATTTAAGTCCAGGAAAAAAAGTAAGAGTAAGAGTATTGTCTGTTGAAAATCCAAAAAAATTAATCAACACAAAGAAAAAAATTTTTATAAAAACTATTAACTATTTAAATAAATTCAATAATTTTGTATTGATACTTATTAAAAACAATAATTCAAAATTCATTACAGGTGAAACTATCGATAGTACTAATATTCTTAGATATTATGGAATTGGAGCTCAAATAATTAAAGAGTTAAAAGTAAAAAATATGATACTAGTTTCTAGAGCCAAGAAAAAAATAATTGGTCTTGATGGATATGGTATTAAAATAGTGAACCAAGAAATTATTAAATGAAAAAAATAAAAGTTTGTATAGTTAGATCCAAATATAATGATACTCAAGGTTTATTAAATACAGCAGTTAAAGAATTAAAAAAAAATAAAATAACTTTTAAAATATTAGAAGTTCCAGGTGCATTTGAAATCCCAGTTACTATATCGAGAAATATTAATAAGTATGACGGCTTTATTGCTTTGGGGTCTATAATTAAAGGCGAAACACCAAATTTTGATTTTATTTCTTCTGCAATTACAAATGGTTTAATAAATTTATCTATCAATTCAAAAAAACCTATTGGTAATGGAATATTGACCTGCTTTAATAACAAACAAGCTTTAGCAAGATCAAATAAAGGCTATGAAGCTGCAATTGCAGTCCTGGATGTTTTAAATGCCAAATAAAGAAAAAATTTCTTCTCCAAGAATTAAAGTAATACAAAAATTATATAGCAACTCAATTAACGATGATACAGAACGAACATATAATAAAAGTCAGTATAAAAAATTTATTAAAGATGTTGTCGAAGGCACTATAGAAAGATCAGAACTTATTGACGAAACTATCTCTAAACACTTATCTGAGGATTTAGATATAAAAAGGACAGATAAATTATTAAAAATTATTCTTCATGCTGCAATTTTTGAGTTGCTTTTTAAACACTCAACACCAACAAAAGTTATAATTAGCGAATACATAAAAAGTGCAGAATTTTTTTTGGAAAAAGCCCAAATAAGATATTTAAACGCAATAATTGATAAAATTGCTAAAAATATTAGGAATTAATACAATTAAAAACTAAATAAATTGTTGCTTTTAGCTTATTTATTTGGCAATAAGCTGAAATTCAATGACACCAGTAAACGAATTACTTTATTTAATAATTTTTACAGGAGTAATAGCTGTAGCTTATAGCTTCCTTCTTTCATCTCAAATTCTAAATTCAAGTGCAGGAAATGCGAAGATGCAAGAAATTGCGGAAGCAATACAAATTGGAGCTAAAGCATATTTAAAAAGACAATACACAACAATAGCATTTGTTGGTGTTATTGTACTTGCAATTGTATCTTATTTTTTTGGACCTTTAGTTGGTTTTGGATATTTTATTGGTGCTGCATTGTCTGGAATAGCAGGTTATGTTGGAATGTTAATTTCAGTAAAAGCAAATGTAAGAACTGCTGAAGCTGCTAGAAATAGCCTTCAGGCTGGATTAACGATGGCATTTAAATCTGGTGCAATCACTGGACTTCTAGTTGCAGGTTTAGCATTATTAGCAATCGCAATTTATTATAATATTTTATTACAATTCAATGTTGAAAGTAGAGAGGTAATTAATGCTCTTGTGGCATTAGGATTTGGCGCTTCTTTAATATCTATCTTTGCAAGATTAGGTGGCGGAATTTTTACTAAAGGTGCAGACGTAGGAGCTGACCTTGTAGGAAAAGTTGAAGCGGGAATTCCTGAAGACGATCCAAGAAACCCAGCAGTGATAGCTGATAACGTTGGAGATAACGTTGGAGATTGTGCTGGAATGGCCGCAGATTTATTTGAAACGTACGCAGTTACAATTGTTGCTACTATGGTTCTAGCTTCAATATTTTTTTCAACTAATCCATACATGATGATTTATCCTTTAGCTATCGGAGGTTCTTGTATTTTAACTTCTGTAGCTGGAACTTTCTTTGTAAAATTAGGAAAAACAAAAAATATTATGAATGCTTTATACAAAGGCTTCGTAGTTACAGCAATTTTATCTTTAATTGTTTTATACCCAGTCACAGACTCTATATTAGGTTTAGATAATACATTTAGCAGTTCATCAAAAAGTTTTACTGGGTTAGATTTATATATTTGTGGTGTTGCTGGTTTAGTGATTACTGGTTTGTTAATTTGGATAACTGAATATTATACTGGTACAGATTACAGACCTGTTAAATCAATTGCACAATCATCTACTACTGGTCATGGTACTAACGTTATCCAAGGTTTAGCAATTTCTATGGAAGCTACAGCTGTTCCAGCTTTAATTATCGTAATTGGAATTTTATACACTAATAGCTTAGCTGGATTATACGGTATAGCAATCGCAGTCACTTCAATGTTAGCTCTTACAGGAATGGTTGTTGCTTTAGACGCATATGGGCCTGTAACAGATAATGCTGGAGGTATTGCACAAATGGCTAAACTGCCTAATAACGTAAGAAAAACTACAGATGCTTTGGACGCAGTTGGTAACACAACAAAAGCAGTAACAAAAGGTTATGCGATAGGATCTGCAGGTTTAGGAGCACTAGTATTATTCGCGGCTTATACGGAAGACATTAAATTTTTCTCAAATGTAAAAGGTTCAGCCTTAGAAGGTGTTTCAGTAAGTTTTGATTTATCTAACCCATTTGTGGTTGTTGGCTTGTTAGTTGGTGGAATGCTACCATACTTATTTGGATCTATGGGAATGCAGGCAGTAGGCCGAGCAGGTGGATCTGTTGTAATTGAAGTAAGAAGACAATTTAAAAAAATTCCAGGAATAATGAGAGGAACTAGCAAACCCGACTACGGTAGATTAGTAGATTTACTTACTAAAGCAGCGATTAAAGAAATGATCATTCCATCTCTATTACCAGTTTTATCTCCTGTTGTTTTATATTTTATTATATTACCGATTGGAGGAGTTAGTGCAGCATTATCAACATTAGGTGCAATGTTGCTTGGAGTTATAATCACAGGATTATTTGTTGCAGTTTCTATGACTGCAGGTGGCGGAGCTTGGGATAACGCTAAGAAATATATTGAAGATGGAAACTTTGGCGGAAAAGGTTCTGAAGCACATAAATCTGCCGTTACAGGTGACACTGTTGGTGATCCGTACAAAGATACAGCAGGTCCAGCGGTAAACCCAATGATCAAAATTACAAATATTGTTGCTTTACTTCTTTTAGCGGTTTTAGCTCACTAAAACTTTCTTTTACCGTACATTTTTTGTTTAACACTAGATAAAAATTTGCCAATAAAACTTTGTTGGGAAATGTTATTTTCTGTTTCTTTCTCAGAGTATTTAACAGTATTCATGTCTTCTTTAGTGAGTATTTTTTTATTCTCAAGAATTCCATATTTGTCAAATTTAAGTTCTAAAACGTTATTTTCTTTTAAAACATTTTGACCTAACTTTATTAATTTACCTCTTGTTATTGTTCGTTCAAAATATATCCATGTGTTTTGATCGTGTAATGATACAGTGTGAGGGTTACCAATTAATTTAATAACATCATTTTTATTAGTTTTACCAATTTCTAATACTTTTTCACGATTTTCTAAAAAATTAATTCCATGTGGTTTATTAGGTTCTTTTAAAGAACAGCTATTTAATAGAATTATGAAAGGTATAATGTATAATGTTTTTATATGCTTTCTTCTTATAAATCTCATAATAATTCTCTTTATAATAATTTGATCAACTTATCACGTAATATTTTTTTTTATAAAAACACACTTCTTAGTGATACTTTTGAGACAAGAATTAATCTAATTTTTTTTCATTTATCTTTAATTATGCTTGGTTTTAAAGATAAAAAAATAGAATTTCCTCAACAAATATTTGATAATATTTTTCAGAATGTTGAGTACCATTTTCGTGAATTGGGATATGGAGATGTATCTGTAAATAAACAAATGAAAAACTTAATTCGTATTTATTATGATATTCTTCTAAAAATTAAACAATCTGAAAGCAGTTCTTTTTCATTAAACATTGATTTATTAAGTAAATATTTTGAATTAAAAAATAAAGACATGCATTTGACTAATAAATTGGCTGATTATTTTAATAAATTTTATGATTTTTGTTTTGAATTAAATGAAGATATTGTGCTAAAAGGGCGCATTAATTTTAAATATTAAACAAATGGCTGTACCTAAACGTAAAACAACACCTTCAAAAAGAAACATGCGTAGATCACATCATCGCATTAAATCTACTAATATTATTGAAGATAAAAAAAGCGGTGAGTACAGATTATCTCACCACATAGATCTTAAAACTGGTTATTATAACGGTAAAAAGATTTTAGACGTTTAATTAATTAATTATCATACATTATTATGGATAAAAAAATTGTTATTGCAATTGATGCTATGGGTGGAGAACAGGCACCAAAAAAAAATATAGAAGGTATAAATATTTTTTATAATAACAATAAAAATAGAAGTGATTATTTCTTTAATATTTATGGAAATGAAGAACTTATAAACGAAGAAATCAAAAAATACAAAATACCATCTGCAATTTATAAAATCTATCATAGTAATACGGTGGTTTCCGACGAAGAAACTCCTTTAACAGCAATTAAAAATTCAAAAGAGAGTAGTATGTGGAACTCGATTAAATCTCAAATTTATAGTAATTCCGATATTAGTTTATCCGCGGGTAACACAGGGGTTTTATTCGTTATTTCAAGAATGATTTTAAAAACAATGGAACAGGTTAGTAAACCAGCTTTAGCTGCATTATGGCCAAACAAAAAAAATATGAATGTTGTTCTAGATCTAGGAGCAAATATTGAGTGTGATGAAAATAATCTTGTAGATTTTGCTGAAATGGGTTCAGCATTATTTAAATCATTATTTCCAAATGAAAATCCTAAAGTTGGTCTTTTGAATATTGGATCAGAAGAAATTAAAGGGACTGAAACTTTAAAAAAAGCTCACACAATTTTAAATGAAATGAAATCAAATGATTTTGAATTTAATGGTTTTATCGAAGCTAATAAAATAATGGATGGTAAAACAAACGTTATTGTTACTGATGGTTTTACTGGAAACATTGCTCTAAAAACTGCTGAAGGTACTGCAAAATTTATCACAGACTCTTTAAAAAAATATTTAACTGAAACCATACTGGCAAAAATTTCAATAATATTTTCATACTTTGCATTAAAAAAATTTAAATCTAAACTAGATCCTAGAAAGTTTAATGGGGCAATTTTTTTAGGCTTAAAAGGTCCAGTTGTGAAAAGTCATGGTTCTACTGATGCTTTAGGTTTTTATCATTCTATTGATTTATGCTATAGAATAATAAAAGGTGATTTGATGGAAAAGATCAGATCTAATCTAAGCCATGTTGCCAATAAGAAATAATCTAAAAAAAAAAGATATTGCAGAATTAATTAATGAGAAATTAGGCCTACCAACGTCTCTAAATCAAAAAATAATAGATGATCTAATACAAATACTAATTGTAAATTTAATATCTTTTAAACAAGTAAAAATATCAAATTTTGGGACTTTTTTTTTAAGAAAAAAAAATAAAAGAATTGGTAGAAATCCAAAAAATAATAAATCTTATGAAATTTCTGAAAGAAATGTTGTTACTTTTAATAATTCCGATGATTTTAAAATAACATTAAATAATAATGAGTGATAAAAATATAAAATTATTAAATATCTCTGAAGCAAGTAAGGCCATTGGATTAATAAACAAAAATGACAACTCACCCTCAACACACGTTTTAAGATTTTGGGAAACTAAGTTTAAACAGTTAAAGCCAACTATTTTAAAGGGAAGAAGGTACTATTCGAGTAAGGATATTGATATTGCAAAACAAATTTTATTTCTTCTTAAAGAACAGGGTTTAACTATTAAAGGTGCTAAAAAAGTAATGGATTCAAGATTGAATAAACTTGACGACGAGAGTTTAAAGAGTGTAAAAGCTGACTATTATAAAAATAAAATTAAAACTAAATCAAAAGAAATTTTAAATAGAATAAAAAAACTTAATGGCTAAAAAATCACACGTAAAAGTTAGACTAGTTCCAGAAGGTTCTCCTGATAGCGCTTTTTTTTATTATACTAGAAAACCAACAAAAGGGGAGAAAGCTAAAGATAAATTAAAAGTTAAAAAATACAATCCTGTAACACGTAAGCACGAGTATTTTGTAGAAAAAAAACTTCCACCACACAGTAAATAAGCTTATTTTTTTTTAAAATGTTTAAACTCATATTTAATAAATGAGTTTATCATTGATGTCCAAATGTTCTTTGAAATCATTGGATCTATTTTTAATTTTTTAGATTTCTGTTTAATTCTTTTTAAGATTGAATTTATTCTTTTTTTATCAACGATTTGTTTTTTATTATCTTTTAATTGGATTACTTTGTTTACTAGACTTACTCTTTTTTTAAGGATTAAAAGTAATTGATTATCAATAGTATCTAATTTTTTTCTTATTATAGTTATTTTTTTTTTATTCATTATTTTAATTACAACTTAGATATTAAGTTTTATATATTAAATATCTACATGACAGAAAACAATAAATTTAATAATCATATTATTTTTTGGTTAATTAGTCTCATAACATTAACTTCATTAATAATTATTGTTGGAGGATTAACTAGATTAACAGACTCTGGTTTATCTATTACTGAATGGGATGTTTTTTCGGGCATTATTCCACCTCTTAATGAAACCAAATGGAACGAATATTTTAATTTATATAAAAATACATCTCAATATAATTTATTAAATGCATCAATGACTTTGCCAGAATTTAAAATAATATTTTGGTGGGAGTTTATTCATAGAATTTTAGCAAGAAGTTTAGGTCTACTTTTTTTAATTCCACTTATATATTTTTATTTTAAAAAAGTGTTTTCAAAAAAAATTATATTTAATTTATCAATAATTTTTTTATTAATAATATTACAAGGTACGATTGGTTGGTATATGGTTAAAAGTGGTCTTATCGATAATGTTACAGTGAGTCATTTTAGATTATCACTTCATCTATCATTAGCATTTATAATTTTGTCATCAATTTTTTGGTTTTTTTTAAATTATATTTCAAACACAGATACGAGTATTTTCTTTACGAAAAAGTTGTTAATTTTAAAGGTATTGTTTTTTCTAATTTTTCTTCAAATTGCGTTAGGAGCTTTAGTATCAGGTTTAGACGCTGGAAGACTTTATCAAACTTGGCCACTTATGAATGGAAACTATATACCCGAAAATTTGATTGTTAATTTAAGTGAACCAGGCTTTGTTCAATTTATGCATAGAAATTTAGCTTATTTGATTTTTATTTTTTCTCTATATTTGTATTTTTATATAAATAAATTTATGCCAGAAAAGATTTTTAAATTTTTTTACATTTATTTTTCTGTAATACTAATTCAGATAGCTCTTGGTATATTAGTGTTAATTTCTGGATTTAATATATACATCGCATCAGCCCATCAAATCTCAAGCATATTATTGGTGCTAAGCATCTTAAAATTACTTCACTCAGGTTTAATATATAGATATTAAGGTAATTATTTTTTTGAGGCTCAATTGAGCCAACACAAATAAAAGTAAATTTAATTGACATTGCAGATCAATATTAGTATCTATCGCCATTATTAAATGACACCCTTTATTAAAAAGAAAGAATTAAAAAACGACTGGTATTTAATTAATGCCGAGAACGCAGTAGTTGGAAGACTTGCTGCTTATATTTCGAAATTATTAAGAGGAAAAAATAAAGCTACTTTTAATCCTCATATGGATAATGGAGATTTTGTAATTGTTACCAACATTGAAAAAATGAAATTTACTGGAAAGAAATATTCCAATAAAATTTATTATAGACATACAGGTCATCCAGGTGGAATCAAACAAACTACACCTGCAAGATTGCATGAAAAAAATAAAACAGAAGAAATCTTAAAGCTTGCTGTTCAAAGAATGTTGCCAGGTGGTACGTTAGCAAGAAAACAATTGTCTAAATTAAAAATGTATAGAGGTGAAAAACATCCTCATGAAGTTCAAAACCCTAAAGTTATTCAATTTAAAGATCTAAACAAAAGAAATTTAACTAATTAATGGAAGCTCAAGTTTCAAACAAAACTACTAGTACAAAAAAATTAAAATTAGATTTTAAAGACAGTAAGTACGCGACTGGAAGAAGAAAAACTTCTGTAGCAAAAGTATGGGTAAAAAAAGGTTCTGGCAATATTCATGTGAATGGAAAAAAAATGCATGAATATTTTAAAAGACCTGTACATCAAATTATTGTTATGCGTCCGCTTGAATTATCTAACATCGCTACATCTTATGATGTTAGAGCTACCGTTAAGGGCGGAGGATTATCTGGTCAAGCAGGAGCTATCATTCATGGCTTATCAAGAGCTTTAGTTCTTCACGACGGAAATTTAAAACAAACACTAAAAAAAGAAAAGTTAACAACTAGAGACTCAAGAGTTGTTGAAAGAAAAAAATACGGTCATCGTAAAGCAAGAAGAAGCTTCCAGTTTTCTAAGAGATAGATCATTTAAATTTATTATTTTGTTATCTAGTGATATAAATATTTATGTCACAATCTAAGATAAATATCGCTATTGCAGGAGCTACAGGTTATGTCGGCTTAGATTTAATATATCTATTATCTAAACACCCTAAAGCCAATATTACATACTTATGCGCTCAGCAAAATTTAAATTCTAATATACAGAAATTTGATAAAAGAATTAAAAAAAAATTACCTAAGATTTCACATTTATCAAATGTAAACTGGTCAAAAGTTGATTTATTGTTTTTATCTTTGCCAAATGGTGAAGCACAAAAAATTGTATCAAGCTTATTCAAACATAAACATTTAAAATTTATTGATCTTTCGGCTGACTTTAGAATTAACGATTATAAGATTTATGAAAAATGGTATCACATTAAACATAACGCTAAGCAGCTTGCTAAAAATGCCCTATATGCCATTTCAGAATTTTCAAAAAAAGAAATAAAGAAATATAGAATTATTGCTAATCCTGGTTGTTATCCAACATCTGTACAATTGGCTCTAATTCCATTGTTACAAAATTCTCTAATAAATACAAAAAACATATTTATTGACTCTAAATCAGGCTATTCTGGTGCAGGAAAAAATTATAAAAAAAAATTTACTCATAAGAATATAGATACATCTGTCTTTGCTTATGGAATTGAAAAACATAGACATATGTCTGAATTGGATCAAGAACTAAACAAAAATTCTTCTACTAAGTTAGAATATGCATTTCAACCACACTTGCTACCAACATTTAGAGGTATTTTATCTAGTATCTATGTTGAACCAAAAAAAAAAATTAGTGCTAATAAAATTTTGGCAACTTTAAAAAAAGCACATCAAAAAAACACTTTTGTTAAAATATTAAATTTAAATACTGCTATGGGGAGTGGTAATGTATTAAACACTAATCTATGTGAAATTTCTGTTTGCAAAACAAGATTTAAAAACAAAATAGTTATTTTTTCAGCTATAGACAATTTAGTCAAAGGAGCTTCTGGTCAAGCTATTCAAAATATGAATATGCTTTATAATTTTAAAGAGTCTTTAGGGCTGAAATGAAATATTTATTTTTAATTTCTTTTGTTTTTCTTTTTAATTGTAGTCCATCTTATAAAGTCTATATGTGTGGTGATAAGCCGTGTGCTAATAAAAAAGAATTTAAAGAATATTTTGCAGAGAATTTAACAATTGAAGTACAAACAGCTAAAGACAAAAAAAATACTAGCGTTGATCTTGTAAAGTTAAACACAATTAATGAAGCAGATTTAAAAAAAGAACAAGATGAAGCTTTAAAAAAACAGATTATAGAAAGAGAAAAAATTGAAGCAGCTAAAATAAAAATTGAAGAAGAAAAAAAGCGTATTAAAGAAGAAAAAAGGCTTAAAGAGACTGAAAAAAAAGAAGTTGCAAAAATTGAGCCTAATAAAACTCAACAAAAAGAAAAAATTGTTGAAAAAATAATAAATAAAAAGACAAATGTTGAAAACAGCAATAAAAACACTAAAGAAGACAATATTTGTAAAATAATTGAAGAGTGTGATATTGATAAAATTGCTGAAATCTTGATCAAAAAAGGTAGAGAAAAAGATTATCCAGATATTACCTCTAACTAAATTAAATTTTTAAATGAAAAGAAAAATGAATATAGCAATTGTTGGGTTAGGTAATATTGGTTCATATTTTTATAATTTTTTAAAAAAAAATAAACAAACTTTATTTAATAAAACAAACGTTGAACCTTGTATTAAATATGTTTCTGCAAGATCATTTTCAAAAAAAAGAGGAATTACAATCCCTAAGAATATATGGTTAAAGAATTATCTTGATGTTACAAAAGATAAAGATGTTGATGTAATTGTTGAATTAATAGGTGGAGCAGATGGTGCGGCAAAAAAATTAGTCTTTGCTGCGCTGAATCAAAAAAAACATGTTGTAACAGCTAATAAAGCTCTTGTAGCTAAATATGGTGAACAGCTAACAAAGATTGCTGAAAAAAATAAAGTTAATTTTGAATTTGAAGCTGCTGTATGTGGTGGAATTCCAATTATAAGAACGATGAAAGAAGGACTTATTGCAAATCAAATTAACAAAATTTATGGAATCTTAAATGGCACTTCTAACTTTATTTTATCATCGATGGATAAAGAAAA
>Ga0208880_1000092_pt1 | contig 18127 bp, 18 predicted proteins | sample Knorr_S23_td_Sur_FD_185606 | JGI IMG/M metagenome (GOLD analysis project Ga0208880, IMG submission 185606) | Marine microbial communities from Southern Atlantic Ocean transect - Knorr_S23_td_SurfaceB_ad_5m_LV_B (SPAdes) (version 2) | ecosystem: Environmental > Aquatic > Marine > Oceanic | place...
GTCTTCGCAGACGAAATCGACTTATTGGTATCCCGAGATGACCGCAAGTCCATTCGATATCGTAATGATATTGTCTCTCTCCCTGACGTGCTACTTGCTCGTACTGGGTCTGGTACTGGGTATTTTAATCTCAGTGTTCTCAGACAGTTTGAAAGACTGAACGTACCAACGTTACCTAATTCCAGTGCCATTGAAGCATCTAAAGATAAGATGTTTGCCAATCAGATCTTGGCACAACATGGACTACCTATTCCTAAGACAATGCTCACTAGATTCCCATGTCCAGCAGAGTTAGTTGAGAAGGTGGTTGGGTTTCCATGCGTAATGAAAGTTGTTACTGGATCTCATGGTAACGGCGTTTACCTCTGTCATACTCCCAAAGAGTTTGAAGATCTATCTGAGTTGATCTCTAGTCTTGATAGTAAGACTAGCATGATCATTCAGGAGTATATCTCACACTCAGAAGGTAGAGATCTGCGAGTGATTGTTATTGGTGGTCGTGTAGTTGGGGCGATGCAACGCACCGCAACTGATGGATCTTTCAAAGCAAACATCTCTCGTGGCGGCGAAGGAGTAGCATACGATGTTGATGATGAGATGGAAATGCTTGCTATTCAGGTATCAAAGGTTCTTGATCTTGACATCGCTGGTGTAGATCTTTTGTTCCATCCCGATGGGTATAAGGTCTGTGAAGCAAATTCCTCCCCTGGATTTAAAGGATTTGAAGCAGCGTTAGGAATCAACATTCCAGAAAAAGTATTCAACTATGCAAAGTTGAGGTCGCATATATAGAGTAGGTATTCATAAAAATCAATGGGCGCAATGGTTCCACCTAGCAGGAAGTCCTGCTATAACTTTAGAGTAGTTGAGATCAACAGAGTTCTGGACGGGGACACGATTGATGTCACCATTGATCTAGGATTTGATCTCTATAAGAAAGAAAGAGTTAGAGTTGCTGGGGTAGATACTCCAGAGAAACGCACCAAAGATGATGAAGAGAAGGCACTTGGATATGACGCAACACACTGGTTGGAAGAAAGACTTAAGGGCGCTATTGAAGGGGATGATGATCTCGTTATCCGCACTGAGCTTGTTGGTGGTGTTGGAAAGTATGGGCGCCTTCTCGGCTGGCTCTACATCGGAGACGCCGAACTGTCCCTCAACGAACAAATGATTGAAGAGGGTTATGCTTGGGCATATGATGGAGGCACCAAGCAAAAAGACTTTGAAGAACTTAAAGAAATTCGCAGAGCACATGGAACGTTGGTATGACTGATATCCAAGACCAACAATTGAATGTTGGTGAAGTTTACTTAGGTAATCCCAAACTTAAAAAAGTAAACGTCCCCATCAACTTTACAGAGGAACAAATCTCTGAATATTTGAAATGCAAGGAAGATCCAGTCTACTTTGCAAGAAACTATATTCAGATTGTTTCTCTTGATGAAGGTCTTGTTCCATTTGACATGTATCCGTTTCAAGAGAAACTGATTAATAATTTTCACAATAACAGATTTAATATCTGTAAGATGCCACGTCAGACTGGTAAGTCTACAACGTGTGTGTCTTATCTACTTCACTATGCGATCTTCAACGATTCAGTTAATATTGGCATCCTGGCAAACAAAGCTGCAACTGCAAGGGAACTTCTAGGCAGACTACAACTTGCTTACGAGAATCTACCCATGTGGTTACAACAGGGTGTCGTGGTATGGAACAGAGGTAGTATTGAATTGGAGAATGGATCTAAGATCCTTGCTGCATCTACCTCTGCTTCTGCAGTTCGTGGTATGTCATTCAATATCATCTTCCTGGACGAATTCGCGTTCATCCCAAACCACATCGCAGACCAGTTCTTCAGCTCTGTATACCCTACCATTTCTTCTGGTAAGTCTACAAAAGTGATCATCGTCTCTACGCCTCACGGCATGAATCACTTTTATAAGTTGTGGCACGATGCCGAGAGAAAGAAGAATGAGTATGTACCTACCGATGTTCATTGGTCTGAAGTTCCTGGAAGAGATGCGAAGTGGAAAGAACAAACTATCTCAAACACATCAGCCCAACAGTTTGCGGTTGAGTTTGAGTGTGAGTTTCTTGGTTCTGTTGATACTCTAATCAGCCCTGCAAAATTGAAAAGTCTTGTTTATGAAGATCCTATTAAGAATTCAAAGGGACTAGCAATCTATGAAGAGAGCAAACCAGAACGTGATTATATCTTAACAGTTGACGTAGCGCGAGGTGTTAATGTAGACTATTCAGCATTTGTTGTAGTTGATATCACAACGTTCCCTTATAAGGTTGTCGCTAGATTTAGGAACAATGAGGTCAAACCAATCATCTTCCCAAGTATTATATATGACGTAGCAAAGGCATATAATCATGCATATGTATTGGCAGAAGTCAATGACCTTGGAGATCAAGTTGCAAGTATTCTGCATTTTGATTTAGAGTATGAGAATGTTTTAATGTGTTCTATGAGGGGTCGTGCTGGTCAATTAGTTGGTTCTGGATTCTCTGGCAAAAAAACACAACTGGGAGTAAGAATGACTAGTGCCGTTAAAAAGGTTGGTTGTTCCAACCTTAAGGCATTGATCGAAGAAGATAAACTGATTATCTCAGATTATGAAACTATATCAGAATTAACTACATTCATTCAGAGAAAACAATCTTTCGAAGCAGAAGAAGGATGTAATGATGACCTTGCAATGTGTCTTGTTATCTTTGCCTGGTTGGCGGTACAAGACTACTTTAAAGAAATGACGGACCAAGACGTTCGTAAAAGAATCTACGATGAACAGAAAAATCAAATTGAGCAAGACATGGCTCCATTTGGATTTATTGATAATGGTTTAGATGATGATAGTTTTGTTGACGCAGAAGGTCAGGTTTGGCATACTGATGAGTATGGAGACCGTTCTTACATGTGGAACTATTACTGATGGAAGAAGAGGATTTTGGATTTGAACTAGAACATCTTCTTTGGAAAGAAAGGAAGTGTAGATCTTGTGGACTTACTAAAAATCTGATTGAAGATTTTTATATGATTAGGAAACATAAGAAGTCTCTACCTTCAGCGTATTCATATGAGTGTAAAAAATGCACCGTAATAAGAATTATCGCTAACAGAATGTCAACCAAAATATTCGATAGATGGGAGTATCCTGACTGGTAAATGTTCATGCATGGTTTCCCCTTTTGAAGAAGTACAAATTTATAAATATTTTTAGAAGTAATCTTGACTTTCAAAGGAGAAACAGATGGCTGCACCACAATTTTCCCCTGGAGTACAGATTCGTGAAGTCGATCTTACGACGACCACGAATCCAGAACAGGACAACGTTGGTGTAGTAGTTGGACCTTTCGCTAGAGGACCAATCAACTACCCAACCAGAATCACAACAGAAAGACAACTCGTAGAGACATTTGGTAAACCAAATAGTTTTAACTACGAGTATTGGTATACCGCTGCAAACTTCCTCCAGTATGGTGGTGTTTGTAACGTTATCCGTACAGACAACTCAAAGATTTTTAACGCTGTTAACAAGCTGGGATCGGGCGCTGCTGCAACCGCAAGTATCGATGGTGGCGCAATTGACGCAATCACAGTTACCAATGCTGGTAGTGGATATTCAAACGCAATTGCAACTATCGTTCCAGATGGCGGTAATGGATCTGGTGCTGAACTTTCAGTAACAATCGAAGAAGGACAAATCACTGCCATCAACGTTGTTGCTGGCGGCGAAGCATACACTGGAACACCAACTGTATCGATTGTTGCATACGGTCCAAAGGTTCGTAACCGTGATGATTATGAATCAACAATCGAAGAAGGAACAAACATTTATGAGTGGGTTGCAAAGGATCCTGGAGATCTTTCAAACTCACTGAGAGTATATGTAACAGACGCAGGTGCTGACCAAATTCTCACCCTTGCACAACCTGGAACAAGTTCTGAAGAACCAGAATTTGTTAAAGGAGAAGCAGTAACAGTTGACGGAGCAGATAAAGACGGTACAGTATTCAACTACGTCGTATCTTTCAAACTTTCTGCAACTGCCCTTTTGAGTGCTTTTGCCGAAGGTGACACCGTAAACGTAGTTCAAGGTGTAGATACAACCAGTGGAACTGTAGTTCACTGGAGTAGAACCACTAGAATCCTTCAAGTAGGTGGACTGTCTGGTAAGGCAATTCCAGTAGGATCAACAATCTTCGTTGGCGCTTCTGCTCAGGCTGCTACTGCAAAAGGAACAGTACAAGCTATTGATAGAGAACTTTCCGTCGTTCTTGATTCTGGTTCACAACTGTTCGAGACAGATTCAATTGATGATACAAATGATGTTACATACGTCATCGGTACTGCAGAAGCTGCATACCAAAAAAATGAAATTTTCCCAGGACAAAGATGGGTAACTCTGTCACAAAGACCTGGAACTTCCCCATTCTGTGCTGATCGTGGTGGTGCAAAAGATGAAATGCACATCGCAGTATTTGATTCTGACGGTAAGATCTCTGGTCAACCAAACACCCTTCTTGAGAAATTCCTGTTCGTCTCCAAGGCATCTGATGCAAGAGGAGTAGAAGGACAAAATAATTACTACAAGGATGTAATTAATACACAGTCCCAGTATATCTGGTTTGGTGAACACCCTGCTGCCGCTTCTCTGTACGATGTTTCAAATCAAGATGGTGCATGGGGTCAGGTAGCATCTACTAAGTTTGACCTTGTTAGATACCAAGATCCAACTCTTTCATATGCATCTAAGTATACATCATATAACTACAACTTCGAAGGTGGTTATCAAGACTACAACGTAACCCTTGCAAACCTGACCGCTTCTTACGATCTGGTATCAGATCCAGAGACCGCAGATGTAGACTTCATCATGATGGGTCCATCACTCGGAGATGACACCTCTGCTAAGGCTGCACACATCATTTCGATTGTTAATTCTAGAAAGGATTGCCTTGCATTTATTTCTCCTAAGAAAGAGGATGTTGTTAACATCGTAAATCAAGATACAGTCACCTCAAACTTGACTAAATTCTTTGATCAACTTGCAAGTTCTTCATACACCATCTTTGATTCAGGTTATAAGTACACCTACGATAAGTACAACGATACATATCGTTGGGTTGCTTGCAACTCTGACATCGCTGGTCTGTGTGTAGAGACTACCATTACCAATGAAGCATGGTATTCACCTGCTGGTTTCTCCAGAGGTAACATCAAGAACATTGTTAAACTGGCATACAACCCAAGAAAAGCACAGAGAGATCTTCTGTACTCTTCAAGAATCAACCCAATTGTAACCTTCCCTGGTCAAGGAACCGTTCTTTTCGGTGACAAGACCGCACAAGGTTTCTCTTCTGCTTTTGATCGTATTAACGTTCGTCGTCTCTTCCTCCAACTGGAGAAGATCATCGGCGCAGCTGCTAAGACTCAACTCTTCGAGTTGAACGACGAAGCAACCAGAGCAACATTCATTAACTTGGTAGAGCCTTACCTGAGAGATGTTGAAGGTAAGAGAGGTATCACAGAATTCCTTGTAGTTTGTGATGAAAGAAACAACCCACCCGAATCGATTGACCGTGGTGAGTTCTATGCTGAAATCTATGTCAAACCAACTAGAACCATCAACTACATCACATTGTCGTTCGTGGCCACCAGAACTGGTGTAAGTTTCTCTGAAGTTATCTCGTAATTTTACCGTTAAATTAACAATAAGGAGAAACAACAATGGCAATCAACAACAACGCATTTAACCTTCAAGATTTCAAATCTCGTCTGACTGGTGGCGGCGCAAGACCTAACCTGTTCAGAGTTGATCTCGCTTTCCCAGCGGCAGCTCTGAGCAATGGTTCTGGCGATGAAGCAAACTTGATCAGACTTGGCAACTTCATGGTCAAGTCAGCAAACCTGCCTGCATCACAGTTGGGTGTTATCGACGTTCCTTTCAGAGGTCGTACTCTGAAGATCGCTGGTGACAGAACATTTGAGCCTTGGACAATCACAGTCATCAACGATACAAACTTCGCTCTCAGAAATGCTTTTGAGAAGTGGGTTGAGACAATCAACCAGGCAGTTCGTAACGTTGGTCTGCAGAACCCTTCTACATATCAGAAAGATATGATCGTTCATCAACTGAACAGAGAAGGTAATGCTATCAAGGCTTACAAGTTCTATGGTGTGTTCCCAAGTAATGTCAGTGCAATTGATCTTGCTTATGACACCAACGATACCGTAGAAGAGTTCACTGTAGAACTGCAAGTTCAGTGGTGGACCCCAACTGAGGCGAAGAAGGATTCTTCAAACTGATAAATAGTAGGTAAAATAATTTGATTTTTAGGTGATGAAGTCAGATAGACTCTTCGGATTTTCCCTACAGAGAACAAAGGCCCCTAAAAAGGGGCCTTCTTTCGTACCGCCAGATAAGGAAGATGGAGCAACTTCTGTAATTACAGGAGGATACTTCGGTCAGTATCTGGACATGGATGGTAATGCCAAAAATGAGTGGGAACTCATTGGCAAATATAGAGAAATTTCTTTGTATCCAGAATGTGATGGAGCAATCGATGATATTGTCAACGAAACTATTTGTGGCGATCTTCATGATACACCAGTAGAAATCAATCTCTCTAACTTAAAAGCAAGTAACGGAATTAAAACAAGGATCAGAGAAGAGTTTGATGAAGTAACCAGACTCTTGAACTTTGATCACAAAGCTTATGAGATCTTCCGTCGTTGGTATATTGACGGCAGACTTTTTTATCACAAGGTAATCGATGTAAAAAACCCAGGACAAGGGATTATAGAACTGAGATACATCGATGCAAGAAAGATTAAAAAAATTAAAGAAGTAGATAAAGGTAGAAGAGAAGAAGTTGCACCTGAATCTGCTAGAGGAGAACAAGGTTTTATTAGTCCAAAACAAGCAGAGTATTTCCTGTATAAAGAAAACGGTCTTCGCAGTGGAGATCTTCAGGGAATTAAAATTGCTCCAGACGCTATCACATATGTGACCTCTGGTATCTTGGATGTTAATAAGAACATGGTTCTTTCACATCTTCACAAAGCAATCAAGGCGGTAAACCAACTCCGTATGATTGAAGATTCTCTTGTCATCTACAGGATTTCAAGAGCACCAGAAAGAAGAATCTTCTACATCGACGTTGGCAATCTTCCTAAGATAAAAGCAGAGCAATACCTCAAAGAGGTTATGTCTCGCTACAGAAACAAGATGGTTTATGACGCGAATACTGGAGAGATTAGAGATGATCGCAGAGTCATGTCGATGCTTGAGGACTTTTGGTTGCCTCGTCGTGAGGGTGGTAGAGGAACGGAAATTACTACTCTCCCTGGCGGTCAAAACCTTGGCGAATTGGAAGACGTTAAGTATTTTCAAAAGAAACTCTACAAAGCATTGAATGTTCCTTCCTCAAGACTGGAGGCAGAAACCACATTCAACGTTGGTAGATCTAGTGAGATTACTAGAGACGAACTCAAGTTCCAAAAGTTCATCAACAGACTCCGTAAGAAATTTAGCGAACTGTTTCACGATCTTTTGAAGACACAACTGGTCCTTAAAGGAGTAATTACTCTTGAGGATTGGGAAGAACTCAAGGAACAAATTCAATACGACTTTATTGCAGATAACCATTTTGATGAACTCAAGAATAGTGAACTGCTGCAAGAAAGATTGAACCTAGTAACACAAATGGACCCATATCTCGGTAAGTATTTCTCAGTCGAATATGTCAGAAGAGAAATTCTGAAACAGACTGATAGAGACATCAACGAGATTGACAAACAAATGGAAAAAGAAATTGCTGATGGCAAGATTATGGATCCAATGGCGATGGATCCAATGGCTGCGGAAGGTGGGATGATGGATCCCGCTGGAGGTGGAGCACCAACTCAATCTGTTGGATCAGTCACTGATGTGGATCCCGCAGACTCCAAGCGTGGAGAATTCTAAATAATTAAATACAATTCATTATTACTATGTCAGAAATTGCTACCGATATTATCAACAAAGTGTTTGCTGGAGATGCCCCTGCTGAGGTGACAGATCTAATCAAGGGCGCTTTGTATGCCAAATCAGATGAATTATTGCAACAGGCAAGAACAAATGTTTTTGATTCTGTGATGAATAGTTCAGAAGAATCTGATGAGGGTGAAGAAGAGTATGAAGATGTTGAGGACGAATCATCCGAATCAGAGGAAGAAGAATGAAACTTATCACAGAAACTATAGAAGACATTTCTCTTGTCTGTGAGGAGCTGTCAGAAGAAGGAAAGAAAAACTATTACATCGAAGGTGTATTCCTGCAAGGAGACATCAAGAATCGTAATGGTAGAGTATATCCTTCCGCAGTCCTCAGCAGAGAAGTAGATAAATATACAGAGTCCTTTATTGATAAAGGACGCGCACTTGGAGAACTCGGTCATCCCGAGGGACCAACTATCAATCTCGATAGGGTATCGCATAAGATTGTATCTCTCAAAAAAGAGGGAAGCAATTTTATCGGTAAAGCGAAACTACTTGAAACCCCAATGGGTAAGATCGCACAGAACCTCCTCAATGAAGGAGTAAAACTGGGCGTCTCTTCTCGTGGTATGGGTAGTTTAGAACTCAAAAATGGCGTGAATTATGTTAAGGATGATTTTATGCTCGCTACCGCAGCAGACATCGTTGCCGACCCTTCCGCACCTGACGCTTTCGTAGAAGGCATCATGGAAGGTAAAGAGTGGGTTTGGGAGTCAGGAGTTCTAAGGGAAGTTCACGTTGATAGACTTAAAAAATATATCAGCGAGTCTTCAAGAGTAGAACTTGAAGAGAGAAAGATCAAAGCTTTTGAATCTTTTCTCCGTGGGCTTTAAGGTTAAGGCTCATTAAAATATAAATAATTACAGAAATACGGTAACTTTCTAAGACGGAGCGAACAAATGTCACTTCATGAAGAAACAGCGCTCGATGAGAACGTTGTAACTAAAAACGCAAAAGCTGCAGAAGGCATGCCCAAACTTGAGGGTGGTGCATCTGCGGAAGATCTGGGTGGTCCTGATGTCAAGACTGCAAAACCAGATGATAAAGAATCAATTGGTAAGAAGGCTGCTGCTAAAGTAAAGCACGAAGGTAGCAAGTCCCTTTCCACCAAACCATCTGATGCTTCCGCAAAACTTCCTGAGGAAGTTGAAGCTGAAGGTGATGAACTCACCGAAGAGGAAGAGACAGGACTGGAGCTGGATCTGGAAGATGATCTGAATGCTCTTGTTTCTGGCGAAGAACTCTCTGAAGAGTTTAAGAACAAGGCAAAGACAATCTTTGAAGCAGTTATTACTTCAAAAGTCAATGCTGAAATCGAACTGATTAACGAAGCAGCTGCTGAGATTCTTGAAGAAGAAATCGAGAAGACTAAGGCAGATCTGGCAGAGAAAGTTGATGACTATCTCTCATATGTTGCTTCACAGTGGCTCGAAGAGAATTCTCTTGCAGTCAGCAATGGAATCAAGGAAGAGATTTCCCAAGATTTCATGGGCGCAATCAAGAGTGTCTTTGAGTCATATAACGTAGCGATTCCTGAAGAGGAGTCGGTACTTTCTGAGTTGACTGACCAAATCAATAGCATGGAATCGAGACTGAACGAGCAGATCGAAACAAACGTCGAACTTAATAAGAAGCTTGGCGGTTATATCAAGAATGGAATCGTGAACGAGGTTGCTGCAGGTCTTGCAGAAACCCAAAAAGAGAAGCTCGCCGCATTGGCTGAGGGAGTTACATTTGAAGATGCCAAGTCCTTCCGTGAGAAGGTACAAACCATCAAAGAATCATACTTCCATAAGCAGCCTGTAGAGGCACAAATTGAAGAAAACATTCAACCAGGCGATCTTGAGGAGCACGCTCCTGCAATGACCGCTTACCTGAATGCCATCTCAAGATGGTCTAAATGATATCATTGTAAAGAAAACCACAACACTTAATTAGGAGAAAGCAAATGTTCCAATCCGAGCATCTGCAGGAAAAGTGGGCTCCCGTTCTGAATCACTCTGAGCTTCCAGAGATTTCTGATAAGTACAAAAAAGCCGTCACTTCTATCCTGCTTGAAAACCAAGAGAGATTCCTCCGTGAAGAGAGAGGAATGCTCCACGAAGCAGCACCTACCAACTCTTTGGGTGGCGCTGGTTATACTGGTTCTTCAGCCGCAGCCGGCCCTGTTGCTGGTTTCGATCCCGTTCTGATCTCGCTGATCAGACGTTCAATGCCTAAGCTCATCGCATACGATGTATGTGGTGTTCAACCCATGACTGGTCCTACTGGACTGATCTTCGCAATGCGTTCCATGTACGGCACTGACCGTTCAATGGCAACTGGTTCCGAAGCATTCTACAATGAGGCAGATTCCGAGTTCTCCTCCGAGAACAGCGGTAACACACTCGCTTCAAACACTCAGACTGGTTCAAACCCTGGTCTCCTTAACGACGGTGGTACTTACACCATCGGTGGACAAGGTATGACCACTGCTCAGTCTGAAGCACTTGGCGATGGCGCTGGTAACCACTTCCGTGAGATGGGCTTCTCGATCGAGAAGGTCACCGTTACTGCAAAGTCACGCGCTCTGAAGGCCGAGTATTCACTCGAACTTGCACAAGACCTGAAGGCAATTCATGGTCTGGATGCAGAGACCGAACTGGCAAACATCCTCTCGACTGAAGTTCTCGCTGAAATCAACCGTGAGGTTATCCGTTCGATCTACAGAACCGCTAAGCCTGGTGCTCAGAACAACACTGCAACCCAGGGTATCTTCGACCTCGACGTTGACTCCAACGGTCGTTGGTCTGTTGAGAAGTTCAAGGGTCTCCTGTTCCAAATCGAGCGTGAAGCCAACGCAATTGGCCAACAGACTCGTAGAGGAAAGGGTAACTTCCTGATCTGCTCTGCTGACGTTGCATCTGCACTCGGTATGGCTGGTCAACTGGATTACACCCCTGGTATCGCTGGTAACAACGGTCTCGCAGGTGTTGATGACACCTCCAGCACCCTGGTCGGTACTCTGAACGGTAGAATCAAGGTCTATGTTGATCCTTATTCTGCAAACGTTTCTAACGACCACTACTTCGTCATGGGTTATAAGGGAACCAGCGCATATGACGCAGGTCTCTTCTACTGCCCATACGTTCCTCTCCAGATGGTTCGTGCCGTCGGTCAGGACACCTTCCAGCCTAAGATCGGCTTTAAGACCCGTTACGGCATGGTTGCTAACCCATTCAGCGGTGGTGCAGCTCAGTCTGACGGTTCACTGTCGAACGACGCAAACGTCTACTACAGACGTGTTCTTGTCCGTAACCTCATGTGATCGAAGTATAAATACTTCTGTCCGTGTGAAGGAAGTGTGGGGGGTCTCGAAAGAGGCCCCCTTTTTTATGCCTAAATACCTAAGGTAAGATTAAAGAATATGTTGTCCACACAATACAGACTCCGACTGGAGTTTATTTGTCAACGTATTGCAAATGGGGAGGAAGTGAAGTTAGAGGATATGATCTGGGCAGAAAAACTTGCTAAGTCATATACTTCTGCAAAAGATTGGTTAAACAAAGCAAGACGCCAGGCTTCTCAAGAAATTGAAGATGGAAGTCTGGATGATTTTATGAACAGGATGGGATTAGGTGACCCCGACCCATCCAACCACAGAACGGGGTTCAAGTCTGCAGATGAAATTGCAGATTGGTTCAAACAAGACAAACCTGATGACTGGAGGCAACGTGACTGAACAACAATGGCAAGAAGTAGAAGCATGTGTCCGCAAAGAACAAGTACGGGCATTGCAACATTACAACACTATTGAGTACGATAATCTTGGAAAAATTCTAGATGAACTTTATCATCTTGCACATCCTTCTATCTAAATAGAAATACAACAAACAGAGAACGATGGGTTGGTATCAAGAACAAATTTCAAATAGAAATTACCTTTCACCAGTAGGATTCAAACTTACACTGGATAAGGCACCAAAATCAGCGTACCTCTGTCAGAGTGCAAACCTTCCTGAGATCCGAATTGGTTCTCCAGAACAAGCAACACCATTCAAAAGAATTCCTCTTGCTGGTGATGCACAGTATTCAGATCTCGACATTCAATTCCTTGTAGATGAAGATCTAACGAACTATCTAGAAATTCATAACTGGCTAAAAAGTATTTCCGCTGCAGAAAATTTCAACGACTATAGATCTTGGCAAGAAGAAAACAGATTACTAGGAAACAAAACTATCTACAGTGACGGAACACTAATCATTTATACAAGTAATCTCAGACCAAAATACTTTGTCAAGTTCAATGACATGTTCCCAGTATCACTCTCAACTCTTGAGTTTAATGCTGGTGTTACAGATACAGATTACTTTACTGCAAGAGTTACTTTCAAATATTCCATCTACAACATCTTAAACAGCAACAACGAACTACTAACCTAACTAAGAGTTTATTATGAACCTTGAAGTGATCCAGGAAATGTGGAGCAAAGATTCTCAGATTGACGAAACTCAATTAGATAAAGAATCTCTCGCAGTTCCAAATTTACATTCTAAGTATTACAGAATATACAACGAGTTTCGTCTGCTCAAGGAAGATGCAGATATGAAACTTAAGGTTCTATACAAATCAAAGTGGGAGTATTACAACGGTAAGGCATCAGCAAAGGTGTATGCAGAAACTCCTTTTGATCACAAAATATTAAAACAAGATGTAAGTATTTACATCGATTCGGATGAAGAGGTAATTAAGGCAAGACTCAAAGTAAGGTACAACGAAATTGTTCTAGAGTATCTTGAGTCGATACTCAAGACTGTAAGCAACAGAACATTTCAAGTAAAGAATGCTATTGACTGGCGTAGATTCACAGAAGGTGTTTTATGAGTGATATTGTAATTAAGAAAAAGAACGAGGTCTATCTATCACTTCGTTGCGAACCTCACATCAAGTACGAGTTGTCTGAGTATTTTACTTTTGAAGTTCCAGAGGCTAAATATTTAAAACGACAAACTCGATACAAAGGGTGGGATGGAAAAGTACGTCTCTTCTCGCCTGGCACTGGAGAAATTTACGTTGGTCTTTATGATTACATTACTGAGTTCGCTAATGCTCGTGGATACACATTTTCGACCGAAGAAAACGAATGGTACGGATATCCAAAAGAACCGAACGAGTATATTACTCCAGAGGCGGTAGTTGGTTGGGTCAAAAACCTAAACATCCCATTCAAAGTAAGAGACTACCAGTACAAGGCAATTTATGAAGCACTGAAGTTCAACAGAAAACTTCTGTTGTCTCCCACTTCTTCTGGGAAGTCGCTGATGATTTATTGTATCGTGAGATATCACGTCGCTGCGAACAATAAAGTATTGATTGTTGTACCTACAACTTCTTTGGTTGAACAACTGTCAAAAGATTTTGATGATTATGGATGGAGTTCCTACCACAATGTTCATAAGATCTATGCAGGGTATGAGAAACTCACAGACAAACCAGTTGTAGTCACTACATGGCAGTCAGTCTACAAACAACCAAAGACATTCTTTGATAGTTTCGATGTAGTCATTGGAGATGAAGCACATCTATTCAAAGCAAAGTCATTGACTAGTATCATGACAAAACTGAGGGATTGTAAGTATCGTATTGGTTTTACAGGTACGCTTGATGGTACTCAGACAAATAGACTGGTGTTGGAAGGATTGTTTGGTGTTTGTACACAAGTCACAAGAACGAAAGACTTGATGACAAAAGGACAGATTGCAGATCTGAAGATCAGAATTCTGATGCTCAAACACAAGTTCCAGACATTTGAAACTTACCAAGATGAAATGGAGTATCTGGTCAGTAACGAATCAAGAAACAATTACATCATGAAACTTGTAAAAGATTTGGAAGGTAATACCTTGGTTCTTTTTAACTACGTTGAAAAACACGGAGGTCCTCTTTTTGACCTTATAAATAGTAACATTGAAGGTAGAAAAGTTTTCTTCATCCACGGCGGCGTGGAAGTTGATGAACGCGAAGAAATTCGTGCTTTGACAGAGAAAGAAAACGACGCAATCATTGTTGCATCCTATGGAACTTTTTCCACTGGCATCAACATTCGCAATCTACACAACGTAGTATTTGCTTCACCAAGCAAATCAAGAATCAGAAATCTACAATCAATCGGTAGAGTTCTTAGAAAAGGTGAGAACAAATCAAAGGCAGTTCTATATGATATTGCCGATGACATTTCCAAAAGTGGTAAACGAAATTATACTTTGAATCATTTGATCGAAAGGATCAAGGTTTATAAGCAAGAAAAGTTTAACTACGAAATCATTGATGTAAAACTAAGGGACTAACGTATGCTAAGACACATTCGACCAGGAGAAGAAATCGTTGCAACTGTAAAGTTGTTGAACGGGGAGGATGTGATTGGAAAGTGTATGGTTGTACCAGAGGATGAAACTATCGAAGATGGTCCACTCCTTTTGATTGTAGAGAATCCTTGTCAAGCAAAGTTTATTGAACAGAAGGACGAGGAAGGTGGAGAGTATTATCGTATTGGATTTTATCCCTGGGCTCCTTTTTCTGATGACGAATTTACTATCTTCAACGACGACCACGTTCTGTCTTTACTTCCATTAAAGGATGAGTTTAAAGTGATGTATAACATGTACGTCGTTGGAAAGATGAAGGAAAAATATCCAGAGAAAGAATCAAAAAGAAAACCCAAGAAGCCAACAAAGGAACTTGGATTAGTAGATAATATTGATAATATGAGAAAGAGATTGGATGATCTCTTTAAAAAGTAATTAAGCTTATTAATTATCTTTGAACCCTAGCAGAGTTATTATACACAGGATCTGAACCCTTGTCAAGCTTTGTTGACAGGATGAATATTCTGTGTTAGTATATGTACACGATTAGAGATTCTTATGTCCCAACCAAAACAACATTACATCAACAATAAAGAATTTCTTGCCGCTCTGATCGAGTATCGTGAAGAGGTTGCTGCAGCGAAAAATGCGGGCAAACCAAGACCAAGAGTGAATGAATACCTTGGAAAGTGTTTTCTCGATATCGCTAAACACCTATCTTTTAAACCTAACTTCATCAACTACATGTACAAAGATGACATGATTCATGATGGAGTAGAGAACTGTCTCATTTACATCGATAACTTCGATCCAGATAAATCAAAGAATCCTTTCGCATACTTTACAACTATCATCTACTACGCTTTCCTTCGTCGTATTCAGAAAGAAAAGAATCAGATGGAAGTTAAGAATAAAATTATTGAGAGATCAGACTTTGATGAGATTCTCTTCTTGGAAGATAGAGATAGAGCAGGAGAAATGAATTACATTAAATCTAAAGTTCGCAGTCAAATGAAAGATGGCTAAAGTATTATTGATTACAGATCAACATTTTGGCATTAGAAATGATTCGTTGGTCTTTGCTTCGTACTATAAAAAGTTCTACGGTGAAGTAGTCATTCCATTTATTAAATCTTTTAATATCAAGAATGTTATCTGTCTCGGTGATACATTTGATAGGAGAAAAAGTATTAACTTTAACTCTCTAGATCTTGCAAAAGAAATGTGGTTTGATCCCCTGCAAGAACTCGGTGTAAAACTTACAATGCTTGTGGGTAATCACGACATTTACTACAAGAATACTGTCCGAGTTAATGCACCAAAACTTCTTCTTCAGGGGTATGACAACATTAGTATTGTTGATGAACCTGGAGATGTCAACGTTGCTGGACTAGACATCTTCATGACTCCTTGGATTTGTGATGAAAATCGTGCATCAGTTCTCTCAAAATCTGAAACTACTGCTGCAAAAATATGCATGGGACATTTTGAATTCAATGGATTTGAAGCACACCCTGGACACATAATGAATCATGGAATTGACCATAAAGACTTTGTTAAATTTGATAGGGTGTTTTCTGGACACTATCACTCACGGTCAGCTAGGGATAATGTGCAATACCTAGGTAACCCATACCAACTGTTCTGGAATGATTATGATTCTAGAAGAGGGTTTACAATTTTTGATACTGAAACCTTCGAGACTCAGTTCTACAGAAATCCTTTTAAGATGTTCAATAAAGTTTATTACACAGACGATATTGACACATCTGAGTTCGGTCAGTATGAAGGCAAGTATGTAAAGTTGATCGTAGACAAACGCGAAGATCAAACAAAGTTTGACAAAACTGTTAAAGCGTTGTATGATGTTGGTGTAGCAGACCTTAAGATCATTGAAGATCTTTCAATCGATCTTGAAAATGATTCTCTGGAACTAGAAACAGAAGATACTCTAACATTGCTTGAACAATATGTTGACGAAACGGATTATTCTGATAAGTTAAATATTAAGAAGATTCTTAAATCTCTTTATACAGAAGCGTGTAGTATCTAATGTTCATAGTCACTTCAAAAAACTCTGGTGGTGTGTATGCCATTAATGGTAAAAAACCACGATCAAAAACAGTCCTCATCTTTGAAGATAATGATGACGCAATCCGTTACATGGACTTGCTTGATGCAAATGGATTTGAAGATGAGTTAGAAATAACAGAAGTGGAAGAGGATATGATAATTCGTAACTGCGAAGCATTCGATTACGACTATTCAATTATTGATAAAAACAATTTTGTGGTTCCTTTAAACTATGATCATCTTTAAAATTATCAGGTGGAAAAATTTTCTAAGTACAGGTAACACTTTTACTGAGATTGAACTGAATAGGAATTCTGCCACTCTGATTCAGGGATCTAATGGCGCAGGTAAGTCAACATTGTTAGACGCTTTGTGTTTTGGTTTGTTCAACAAACCGTTTCGCAAAATTAATAAACCACAACTTGTCAATTCAATCAATGAGAAAGATTGTTCTGTGGAGATTGAATTTGATATCGGATCAATCAGTTATAAAGTTGTAAGAGGAATTAAACCAACTCGATTTGAAATCTATGAGAATGGAAAACTTCTGGACCAAGAAGCAGCAAATAGAGACTACCAAAAGTATCTTGAGCAATCAATCCTCAAACTCAACTATAAATCTTTTACACAAGTTGTCATCCTGGGAAGCTCAACATTTGTACCGTTCATGCAACTCCCAGCTGCTCATCGAAGGGAAGTAATCGAAGATCTACTTGACATTGGTATCTTCTCTCGAATGAATACTCTATTGAAAGATAGAATGAGGGATGTTAAAGACGAACTAAAAGATTGCGATCATCGTGTTAGTCTGTCTGAACAGAAGGTAAATCTTCAAAAACAAAACATTCAAAATTTAGAGAAAGCAAACCAAAACTTCGATGATCAGCTTAAATCCAAATACGAATCCAATGAAAAGGAAATCGAAACACTCGTATCTAAAATTAAAGAGAATGAAACAAGAGCGGAAGAACTACTTTCTCTCACGCAAAATCAAACTCAAATACAAGAAAAGTTTGAATCCTTAAAGTCAATGCTCTACAAACTTAGACATAAGTCTGACGATGTAGATAAGGAGTATCACTTCTTTGAGAACAATGATACTTGTCCCACATGTAAACAAGACATCTCGGAAGAACTCTCCACTCAAAAACTGGAGAACCTCTCTTCAAAAAAGAAAGAGTTTGATGAAGCGTTTGACACACTCAACACTCACATCACTCAGGTAAAGAAAGAACATGATACAATTAAAAAATACAATCATGAACTCTCTGATGTCAACTATGAAATTCAATCCTTGAATAAGTATCAACAAAAGTTGATACGGGATAACATGAATCTGGTGGAACAAAGAAATCAAGATAAGCCAGATCTGGATGAAGAGTATGTCAAGTTGAAAGAAGCTGAGACTGATCTTGAAAAGGATTACTCTCTATGTTCTTCGGTTAGAAAAAATCAGAACGATTACAAAGTTGTTTCTAATCTTCTCAAAGACGGAGGAATTAAAACTCAGATCATCAAAAAGTATGTACCAGTTATCAACAAACTGATTAATAAATACTTGGCAAGTATGGACTTCTACGTTAACTTTACTCTTGACGAAGAGTTTAATGAAGTTATCAAGTCCAGATTTCGTGATGAGTTTTCTTATGCATCCTTTTC
>Ga0208880_1000093_pt1 | contig 17960 bp, 15 predicted proteins | sample Knorr_S23_td_Sur_FD_185606 | JGI IMG/M metagenome (GOLD analysis project Ga0208880, IMG submission 185606) | Marine microbial communities from Southern Atlantic Ocean transect - Knorr_S23_td_SurfaceB_ad_5m_LV_B (SPAdes) (version 2) | ecosystem: Environmental > Aquatic > Marine > Oceanic | place...
CGCAGCTCAGCACTTCAAGCTCTCGAGCAGGTCATAGACCTTGTACTTGTCGAGTTTTCGCCGGATAAAATCCAAGGCGGTGAGCACGGCCCGCTCCTTGACGGCGGTCCGATTCCCGGGGAGGTTGACCTTGCATGACCAAACCCCGACCGGGGAATGGTATCCAAGATAAATGGTTCCAGCGGGTTCATCACCTGCTTCCGGTCCCGCATACCCGGTAATGGAAAGGGCGTAGTCCGATTCCATGAGTTCGGCCACCCCGGTCGCCATGGCCACCGCGCACTCGGCACTTACCGCCCCATGCTGTTCGAGCAGGCATCCGGGCACATTCAGCAGATGTTCCTTGATTTCATTCAGGTAGCATACGACGCCCCCCTTGAACACTTTTGAAGCTCCGGGCACGTCGGTGAAGCGGCTGGCCAACAGCCCGCCGGTACAGCTTTCAGCCACTGCCAGCGACTTGTTGAGCCCGCGAAGCTGCTTCAGGATGACGCAAGCCAGATCGGGTGTTCCATATCCGAGAAACCCCAAGCCGAGACGCTCCCGGCAAGCTTCACCCAACGTCCTGACCTTGGTGCTGTCCCACCCGCCGGGAATAGGCGAAAGCCGGATGTCCACATATCCCAAGTGAGCGCAATAGGCGACCTGGATATTGTCAGCAGCCATTTTCAGGACAGGATCAAGCAGATCGGCCACTTTGCTTTCCCCGATACCAACCGTGCGAATCTGAACCGCTGATTCGGTCTCATGAATCCATCCGAGTTTTTCCAACCGGGGAAGGACCTCGTTTTCAAACATCGGGTAAAGTTCCTGAGGCGGGCCCGGCAACAGGACAATCACCTGTTGATCGAGTTGAAGCCACTGTCCGGGTGCGGTCCCGTTCGGGTTGTCCAAAGCTTCTGCCCCCTGGATAATCTGGCACTGCTTGAGGTTGTTGGGAGTGGGTTTCTTTCCGCGTTCAGCAAAAAAGGCCGTGATGGATTCCTCCACATGCTGGCTGTGTTCCGTGGGCAACCGCAGCGCTGAAGCGACACAGGCTACCGTATTGTCGTCCTGTGTGGGTCCAAGGCCACCCGTCAGGAAGATCAGCTCGGAGCGGGAAAATGCTTGTTGCAAGGCTTTAGCCAAGGCTTCCGGGCGGTCCGGGATTTCAGATGCCTGATCCAAGGGGAGACCCTTGCGAGTTAGGATTTCCCCGAAATACACGAGGTGGCTGTTGGTGCGGATGCCGTTTAGTAATTCGTCCCCAATTGCCACTAATTCGACTCGTCTCAGCGCTTTCATCCTGCAAAAAGACGGCGCGGCCGGCTTGTCCTCTTTTTCTTGGTATGCATGTTCAAGGGGTCTACTATATGAGTTTTCCCATAGGATGCCAGCGCAGGAGCATAGTAAATTGAAAGAAAAAGTCCGGAGACTGCCGGAAGGCCCCGGCGTGTACCTGATGAAAGACCGCCTCGGGAGCGTTCTTTATGTGGGAAAAGCCAAAAATTTGAAGCGCCGGGTGGGATCTTATTTCCAACCGTCCCGCCGGTTGCGGATCGAGCAACCAAAAATAGCGGCGATGGTCGGTTTGGTCAGGGATTTCGACATTCTTGAAGTCCGATCTGAAAGTGAGGCATTACTTTTGGAAGGAAAGCTGATCAAGGAGTGGAAACCGAAGTACAACACCGATTTCACGGATGATAAGCGGTTTTTGCATGTGCGGGTGGATATGCACCAGCAGCTGCCGCGATTCAGGCTGGTGCGGTTTCGCTCGGACGAGCGTTCGCTCTATTTTGGACCCTTTGCGCACAGTGGGCCCCTCCGGAAAACCCTGCAGGAAATGCGACTGAAATTCGGCATACTGCTGGGGGACGGGCATCCGGTCCGGAAGAAAGACGGTAAATGGCAGCTGTATGATGACATCCGGGCGGAAATTTATGGCCATCCGAACAGCCTGACGGAGGCGGAATACAGAGCCCGGGTGGAGGAGGCGTGCGCCTTTTTGGAAGGGAAATCCCGTCAGTGGCTGGCCGAGTTGAAGGAATCCATGGAGAAGGCCGCTGAATCAAGGCATTATGAAAAGGCAGCCGAGTTGAGGGATTTGATCCGGGCAATCGGAACCACGACGGAACGCACACGCAAGTTCACCCACGCATCCATCATCCAGGAAGATTCGGATGCCATCCTGGGAGAGTTGGGGGAAGCCATCGGTATGAAAGTGTTGCCCCGTTCGATGGAGTGCTTCGACATCTCCCACATCTCGGGAAGCTTTTGCGTAGCCTCCATGGTCCGTTTTGAAAACGGGAAGCCAGACCGGAAACAGTACCGGCGCTACAAGATCAAGACCTTCATCGGAAATGATGATTTCCGGGCAATGTGTGAAGTGGTCGGTCGCCGTTACGTTCGCTTGGAACGTGAAGAGCGGCCCTTCCCGGATCTGGTCATCATTGATGGCGGAGTGGGGCAAGTAGCGGCCGCGCTGCGTGCCTTTCTTGAGAGCGGATTGGAACCTCCGATGCTGATTGGCCTGGCCAAGCGGCGGGAGACGATCATTTTCAGCGACGGGCGCAAGCCGCTCGAATTGCCGGGCAACCATCGGGGCCGGCTACTGCTCCAGTATATTCGTGATGAGGCACACCGGCATGCCAATTCCTACAATGCTGAGTTGCGGAAACGGAAGCTCCGGGAATCCATTCTGGAAGACTGCCCCGGACTGGGACAGAAAAAGCGCGAAGCACTGCTTAAGCATTTCGGTTCACTGGCCAAATTGCGCAAAGCCGATGAAAAGGACATCATGTGCGTTGAGGGAATTGGACCAAAGCTGGCCAAGGCGGTTTGCCGATTTCTCAAGGACTGACAGTACTTCAGGATGACCCGATGGGCTTTTCCAGTAAGGGGAACATGACACCTTTACGGAAGAGGGTTACCTGTCCGCTGGATGCGGATACACAAATGGAAATGCAATCGGCGGCCTTGGTGATTGCGGCGGCGGCCGAATGGCGAGTCCCGTATCCGGAGGGCAAGTTGTCGTAAAACTCCGCCGGAGCATGGATCAGTGAACCGGCTGACTCGATAATCCCGTCCCCCCGAATGACAAACCCGCCATCGATGACTGAGTACTCCTTGATTGTCTCGTCCATGAACGGATTGAGAACGTTCCTGTCTTCCATCCGGTACCCGTAAAACGGGTTCAGGACGAGTGGCTTGACCATGTTGTTGACCTTTTCGGTATCCCCCACCACGAACATCGTCCCCACGGGTTTGCCTTCACGGCCTTCCACTGACAGTTCGGTGGCAATGGCGATCATCCGTTCAAGGACCTCGATCTTCACCGATGGGGGAAGCAGGTCATTTTCGCGATCGATAACACTTTGGAATTCACGCTCGATATCAACCACCATGAGAGTGTCCAATTGGTTGCTGGCAGGAATGCCACCAATGCAAAGCAGACGGTCGTTGTGTTTGAAAATGCCTCGGGTCAGGCCGATCAGGATGGCGCTTCTTGCCTGGGATAGCCGTTGGCTGGAAAAGGAGCGCACCTCGATAGCGTTTTCTATCTGGCTGGTTTCGAGGGTACGCTCACTGGCGCCACGGGTTACCAGGATAGTCCGGAAATTGGGCAGCCCCCGGGCACCCTCAATTCCGCCGGCAAAAGTGTCCCCGAAAAGCAGGATGGCACTGCATTTGGATTCCCGGGCAATTTTCTCCCCTTCCTTGAGGAGCAACCTGTTGAAGCGTGTCTGACGTCTTTCCGGCCGGGCCAGCAACCCGCCGAACCCAAGAACCACCCGTTCCTTGAGGTCGCTGACATCCGGGGCGGCAATCATGTTGTCAACGAGATCACGGTCGCGGAACATGCGTGCCAGTGAGGCAAGAACGTTCAGATAGTTTTTCTCGTTCTCTGAAGCCAGCAGGAGGAAAATCAGCCTGACTTCCTTGTATTCCTGGAGCCCTTCGAATTCGACACCTTCCTTCACCCGGCCAACCGCAAAGATATACTGCCGCTTCATCTTCACCCGGATATGGGGCATGGCTACCCCGTTTCCAAGATAGGTGGTCATGGTTCGTTCCCGTTTGATCAACTGGTTGGTGATCTTGCGGGGATTGAGATCCTCTTGTATTCTCTTTGTCGATACTTCCACCAACTCTTGCAGGGCACCCGTGAGATCTGTCGAGTTGATCTCAATTATCCTTGATTTGGTGATGTACCGGTCGAGCCGCATGTATACAGGATTAAAGGGGAAGTGATGGGTTTGACAATGTCATTTTTCCTCAAGGACCCGGATCACCGTGCATTTGCCTGAGCAACCGCTCCTCGGTACTGGCCAGGGATTGTTCCAGATGCGACATCCCGGGATTGCCGAGCCATGCGCGGACAGCCTGAAGGGCATTGTCCAATCGCTGGTCAATGCCACTCGTATTTGTAATGGAAATCTTAGGACTAAGCAGATTGTGGGACAAGGTCATGTTCAGGTTGGGGAAGTGTTTGAGGAACATCCTGGCCTCCTCCGGATTGATTCCCGGATGCAGGACGTAGGATTCAAGGATCTCCAACTCGGCCGGATTACCCGGATCCAGGCGGGCCACGAATCCGGCACGGGCGGCCGGGTTGACAGCTCCTTCCGCGATAGTTTGCAAGATGGACGCTCCCGCCTCAACGGGTTTCAGATCAAAAAGGCGTTCGACGGCAAGGCCGGCGGCATGCCCCAGAGCGGGAGAGCCATCCGGTGATATGAATTCCGACAAGGGGGCAACGAGGTCACCCTGTTGGAGGTAAACGGCGAAATCCATTGATTCGGCCACAGAGCGTGTCGGCTCCCGAGTCCATTCCGGATTATCCAGGATCTGGTTGAATTTCTGCCGAATAAAGGCCGTCGTTTCCGGGTCTTCGGGGGATGTGCCTTTGGCAAAGTTGCGCAAGTGAATGGCAAACAGATCCGGGCCGAGGTTCGTGCCTGCCTTGTTCAAGGCTATTTTGCCCAGGCTGGCGGCACGGTCCGGGTTGAGTTGGCCCAGCCAATCGGCGATGTGAGTCTGCAGGTCAGGGGCGCCTAGCAGCGAACCGTTTTCTCCGATCTCGAAGGCCAGACCAGTGTCGACATTCACGCGGCTGAACATGAGCTCAAGCAATCGTGCCATGGAATCATTGTCCTCCATGGAAAACAGGGCCTCCTTCATGGCGGCCAAAGCCAGGCGCATTTCGGCCGGATTTTGCTGTTCGGACAAGTACTGGATCCACTCATCCCAGAGCGGGGGAATGGCTTCCGGGTTGATGATCTTGCCAAGGGCCCGGCCCGCTTCCTTCACCACGGGTTCAGGATCCGTTTCGGTTTCCAGTTGCCGGGCGGTTTGATTTTCAACGGTCACTTCCGGATCAGGCTGTTCCGCCGGCGGCAATCGTTTGAAGTAAAAGAATCCCCATGAGATCAGCAAGAGCAGGAGGATGACGAGTGCTTGGAAGAAGGCGGTCTTTTTCATGATGTGGAATGCGGGTGACGGATGACGATGACGGCACCGGTGACGACTAGAAGGGAAGCCAGGTAAAAGGTGAAATTGGGGATTTCACCAAGGAGGGAAAATCCCATTATCCCGGCAAAGATGAATTGGGCCAGGTTTATGATCACGACGACCTGCCCGCGGATGCGGGTCAGTGCCCAGTTGGTCAGGCTGTGCCCGAAGACGGTTGGAATCAAGGCCAGCCCGAGGATGGAAATCCATTCCATGCGCAAATCCTGACCAATCCATGAAACCTCGTTCCCGGTAAGTTGAAGAAGGCCGGCTACGCCAAGGCAGAAAAAACCGCCGATCAGATAGACTGGTACCACGTACAGGTAAATGGATGTCATCTCCCGGTTCTTGCGTGCAAAAATGAGATAGAATGCGTAGAAAAGCATGGACAGGAAACAAATCAGGTCGCCTGTGGCATACTCCGGGCTGAGATTGAAATCGGCGAATCCCAGGACGATGACCCCTGCCATGGCGATCAAGGTACCGGATCCCTCAACACGGTTGATTCGTTCGTGTACGATGAAAAAGAGGAGTAATGGCATGACCACGGGAACCATGTTGACCACGAGGGATGCGTTGGCCGACGGGGTCAGGCGCCCTCCCCAAATCCAGCTGATGAAATGAACACCAAGGAGAATGGCGGGAGGGAATGCCTGCTTGAGGAGGTGGGCCGTGGATATCTGGCCGCGCCTGAGCCAGGGACGTACGGCAAATGGCAGAAGAAAAAGGCCTCCGAGAATCAGCCTGTAGGCGGATAAGGCAATGGGGTTTGTGCTCCCTATTTTTATGAAAATAATAGAAGTGGAGCTGCAATACACACCGAAGATTAGGAGCAGATAACGCATGCCGGATGTTTATCTTCGTTTTTGCGGAAAGAATCATCAGTTGGCCAATCAAATGTAGCCATTCGGGCGGGACCTTTTTTTTAAAGAAGAACGCCCCCCTTCGGATGAAGGAGGGCGTGTCCAGGCTTATTACTAGATCCGTTCCACGAGATTACCTCATGATACGGAAAATACACGCGCATAGGCGATGGGCACCCTGGCGAAGCACGGCAACGTAAACAGCTTACCCTTGTCACAGGTATCCGGTCTTAAAATGGTTGTTTTCATGGCGATAGTGAACAGACGAATTATTTGTAATCACACTTCGTGCCAGATAGGTGAATTCATCTGTAAGCCACACGTTATCAATTAGATATAGTGATTTACCTGAATTGTCTCTAAGGCGTGCAGATCAACACTGTTCCGGATTCAGGACGGTATTTGTCCCGATTTTGGGATTTGCTTAATTGAGTTCGGATTCCCTGACCCAGGAACTGGTTTTATAACTGTAGAACCAGCGCCCTGTTTGTGTGGAGGTACCCATGGCATGATAAATCCAATATCCTCCATTCAGCAAGTACCCATAATTTGGGGCAGCACTGGGGGCGAAGACCCAGGAGGGGAGGGTGTAGTCGTAGAAAATGACACCGTCTTCTGAGGATTGGGCCATCCAGATTTCCCCATGCTCGGTGTGGCGAATCAAGGGAAGACTGACATCCTCGATGAATCCCTGCCCGAACCATGGCACGTAGGAGAGGTTGAACACATTGTACTCGATGTCGGGAAAGTAGTCGACCAGGTCCGGCTCAAACAAGTCGTTGATCCAACCGGTTTGTCGCCGGTTGCTTCCAAATCGGGGCCAACCGGATTGTGAGAGGGGAGCGCCTCCCTCAAACTTGTAGAGTTTGCCACTTTGTCCATTGAGGAGGTTTTCATGGGTGCCGATATAAATACTGCCGTCCGGGGCGATATTTGGGGAAGAATCGTTCAGGGTTGGAAATGAAAACGACCATTGGATAACGCCCGACAAGCTGACACTGTGGATTGTGGTGGCATTCCCTGTGGTGGCAGTTCCCGAGTATGCGGCTATGATGATATTGCTGTTATCATCCAAGGCCGGGGTGCAGTACAGGACATCCCCGACAAAGACTTCCCATAATTGAACCATGCCGCCCAGGTCGCCATCGGACGCCACCGCATACAAATACTCGTCCATGGAGGCAAAAAACAGGCGCCCCTCGGCATCCATGATCGGGGAACAGAGGATACTGTCCTCAGCTGGGAAGCTGTCACTTAAGGTACCCGTGGAGGACAGTTCGTAAAGGCGGCCATTTTCGCACCCGAAGTAAACCTGATCCAGGGAATCAACCAGTGGAGCGCTGTAAATGGCCCTTTGGTCGGGCTTGTCGAGGAGGTCATGAATTGCCGGCACCTGAAAGGACCACACCTTGTTGCCCGTTGCCGCGTCAACCGCATGCAACTGCCCGTCATTGTTGCCGAAATACAGGGTGTCGCCGGCGTCATTGAGGACGGCCCCGCCCTCAATCGGGCTGGTTGAATCATACCCCTGTGTCCACTTGGCGGAACCGTCAGGGCGAACGGCGAAAAGGATGCCATCAAGCGACCCGACATAAATGGTCCCATCCGGACCGATGGTCGGGGTGGCCGTGATGATGCTCCCGGTGGGAAAGCGCCATAGGTAGTGCTCTGGGGACGTCTTGAAGGAATCCCCATCGAGGGCGTACAAGTAATTATCCCAGCACCCGATGTAGACGGTCCCGTCGGAGGCGATCGCGGGTGAACTGTCAAACCAGTCGTCACCGGTGTAGACCCACCTGACCGTGCCGTTTGGATTGAAAGAATACACTTTGCCACTGTTGGATTCGGTGCTGGTTTCTTCTGTCCCGACCACGATTTCCCCGTTTGGTCCAATCGCTGGAGCCCCGAAGACGGTGCCCAGGCCCTCATAGGTCCAGACCAGTGTCGCGGTTTCGATTGCCTGCGATTCGCTCATCCCCGGCATCCCGCACAGCAACACCGGAGCCATCTTCCGGAGCATGTGCAGAATGGGATGAGTGGTGAAAGAATTCATAGGGGCATATCTATGACGAAGGTGGATCCGGATTCGTTCGATTGCTGCAGTTCCAATGTGGCGGGAATATGGCGGGCGATCATGGCCGACAAGGCAAGGCCGACCCCTGTACCGTTTTCCTTCAGGCTGGCTACCGGTTCGAACAGGTGTGCTTTCACTTCCTCAGGCAAGCCTGGTCCCTTATCCTCAACCTGTGCGACAAGATGGTTGTTTTCCACGGAAACTGAGACCGAAACCGGCATCCCCGGGGCGGCCTCCAACGCGTTATCCAGCAAGTTTCCAATGACCAGGAGAAGAAGCTGGGCTTTTTGTATGGATATATCCCCCCCGCCGGATGTGGTCAGGGTCAAGGCGCCACCGGCTTTGCCGGTAAACCGTTTCCGGGCTAGCAACTCAAACTCGGAGAGGGTCAAGTTCACGGTTCTGGATGTGCCGTCCTCCCGAATGACAGAAAGGGATTCATCGATCATCTGCTGCATGTGGTTGGTGATGGCCACAGCTTCCTCATCGTGCCCGCCCAATTGCAGATAGGATTTCAGTCCGGCCAGGGGGTTTTTCAGCCCATGAAACAGGTGACTGCTGATTGAGCCGATGGCCGATGTGCGAGCAGCCATGGCCAGTTCGGAATTGGCTTTTTGCAATGAGCGGTTCCGGTCGGCCAGCTCAACGCCCATCTTGAGTAGACGCTTTCTTGAGACGAGGAGAACAAGCAGGTAAATACAGCTGCCGATAATGAGGAAGGCTGTTCCCAGGAGGATGAGAAAGCGGTCAAGGTTGGCTAATTCCTCGGCCATGTCTTCTCCGTCCAACCAGAACTGGAGAATGGCAATGAGCTCACCCTTTTTGTTTACAATGGGAACAAGGACTTCAGTTACAGCATACGACTCATCCGATAACAAGGCGTCCAAATCGGAGAAAAGGGAACTCAATGGAAATGCCTTGGTATGGCGAACAATGGGTTCCAGTTTTTCAATGGATTGGAGGTTTTCCGTGGACAAGCGAGTTGGGTGTAGGTCGATGGGGATTTCGCTAGCGGGTTCTCCTGATGTTGAATAGAGGCGCACGGCTATGACCCCGGCAAGTTCACTCGATTCCAGAAGGACCTCAACAAAGTCGGTTCCAGTGGTGGCTCTTTGCTTGTCATGGAAGTGCTGGGAGACGCTGGTCAAGAGCGCCCCATCCCGATGCAGAATCTGGTAATGAATTTCCTTGCGGAACAGAAGGAGAGCCGTGAGGACAACAGCAGCCAGAACAATGAGGGTGGCAAGCCCCTGAAGGAAAACCACCTTGTGGAATTTCCTTAAACTGGTTCCGGTATCCATATTTGCTTATCCTGAATGTGCGGGTGAAAATGGTCAATAGCTCCATCCAATGAGTATTGCCCCACGTCGTTCAGCGTAGGAGTCATCTTCCTGCGCATCGGGAATGAAATTCTCATCCAGTCTGTAATGGTGGGTATTCCACTGTGCCCGCAGGATGAACTCGAGATCCCATGGTAATTCACGCCGATACTCGATGGTCATGGATCGCAGGGTTTGCAAATCAAGGGTGTTGGTCAGGACAACCCGTTCGTCGTATCGATATTCCCCCCATCTACCGGACAAACGGAATTGGCCGTAACGATTGGTTATCTGGAATTTGGCCGCGATCCAGGTTTGGCGCATCGCCTCATAATGGCCGGCATCTTCGTCACGCCATTTCACCCCGATTTCAAGATCGGTGCGCAACCAATCCCATCGTTCCGGTTCCCATACGAGTTTCTGTTCCAGACCCAGTTGGTGGACAATCAGGGGATGCATTCCGGGCATCTCATTCCCATACTTGTCGCGGGCCACGTCATCATCATGAACCTGCCGCAACATTTCCATTTTGGTAACCGTCCGCAGGGCGGTACTCCAGACATGCTCCCATTCAAACGGGGCCGCGTAGTCCCAGAAATCCTGATTCTCGACGTCGTAGTCCGCCCGCAGAAGCGACAGGCCAAACCGGAAGCGGTTCAGATCGGTCACGTACCAATCCGCATAGAGGAGTAGCGATGGAACGAACTGCTCAATGCGGGTTCCCGATTCAAGGTCGAGATCCAAAAAACCGGGTTCGTAGATGACGGAACCCCACGTCGTGGTCAGTTCCGTTCCGAAATCGAATGGACCCCGGCTGATCTGCCCTGTCAACCGGATGCTGGCCATCGATTCGTCGGATGGGTCAAAATCGTAATCGTACTGGATGGTTTCCGCGAAAAGGAGTGCACTGAGGAAAACCGTGTCGGAAGCCCAACCAAGGAATGCATCCATCTCCATCTGAAGGTATTCGCTGTCGATGGGCTGATTCCGCTTGAGGAAATTGGTGCTGTGCCCGATGCCGCTCCTGACCGAAGCCAGCAAAACCAGAGCAGACTCCTTTTTCGGTTCAGCATCCGGTCCGGTGAGAGACTCGAAGAAATCATCGGATTCCTGCAGGATGTCATCGATGTCATCGATCGGTTGCGCCTCATCAATCTCGGCGATCGATGCTAATGGCAGAAGCAGTGTCAGGGAAGCGATCGTGGACAGAAAGTGTTGGAGCAACATGGGTGGAGAGGGGGTGGAGTTGAAAAAAAAGCGGACGGACCGGAGCCCGCCCGCTCATTGTTGAACGATAAGCGAGTTAAGTTAAGAATCAACCTTCAGGAGAACGGCGATCTCCACCAACGCCTCCTCCACGGCGCTTCCGTAACAAACGCTCGCGCTCTTGAATCAGATTACGCAGTTGGGCTTTCAGTTCCTCGTTTTCGGGATCACCTTCAAGCTGTTGCCTGAGGGTGTGAATGCGACGAGAAATCTTTCTGAATTTCTCGCGACGCAACTGCATTTCATCAGTGACGACAGGATCAGGACGGGGTGGCCGGTTTTCACGGAACCATGTCCGGACAACGACCATATTTTCACGAATGATGTCAGCCTGTGCCTTGTTTTCCGGAAGAGCCTTCCATTCTTCCACGGCGGCACGGATTTCTTCCCGGGTCTTGTCCTCAAGGGTGGCCATCAGGGCTTCACGGGAGGCACGCAGGACGGTCCGGGCGGCGAGGATTGCATCCTTGGCAGCTTCAATATCTTCAGGCATTTCAAGGTCGCCCATGCCGGACCACATGCCACCGGTTCCCGATCCATCGCGCAGACGGTGACGGTCACCAAATTCGGCTTGCAGGCAACTGAAGCCGAGTGCGGCTGTGCAGAGTACAATTAAGAGTTTTTTCATAATATTTCCTTTCCTGTAAGTTGTTAAATAGATGGAGATGCTTCTACATAGGCATTGATTATGCCAAAGCGCGTTTAAATTCCACAACTTGTTGATTATCAATGTAAAGCGGATTCTCATCGGATAATTCAAAGCCGCCAATGACAGGGATTCGGGGAATATTTCCCAATTATGAGGGGTGTCGGAACTGCCGGTTTGGGAAATATTCCCCAATTATGACTCTATCCGATATCGAATGAAATCCCGGGGGACCCCAAGCCGGCGTGCGGCAGCGGAAACATTTTCATTTTCCTGCCGAAGGGCTTCCTGGATGACCGAAAGAGACAGTTCCTTCAAGGCCTCCTCGAACGCGTAACCGGATTCAGGTATTTGGAAATGCGGATTCAGCAAGCCGTTTCCTGCCGGATGCTCAACCCTTTCTGTGGCTGACAAGCCAAGGTGGGTGAAGGAAAGCTCATCAGTCTCGGAGAAAATCAAGGATCGCTCCAGTTCGTGGATCAGCTCCCGAACGTTGCCCGGCCAGGCATAACCTTTCAACAGGTTCATCTGGGTTGAGGTGATGAGGCAATTTTCCCGCCTGTAACGCCGCTTTAGACCGGTCAGAATCCGGTCCGCCAATCCGGGAATATCCTCCGGGAACTCTCTCAATGAAGGAAGTGCCAAGTGTAGCAGGTTGAGGCGATGATACAAGTCCTCGCGGAAGCTCCCTTGCTGAACCAGGTCCTTTAGGGGATGCAGGGAGGCTGTGATCAGACGGACATCCACTGTTTTAAAGGCATTGCCCCCGACACGCCTGACGCGGCCATCTTCAATGACGGTGAGGACCTTGGCCTGCAGGGCCAATGGGAGCGAGGCGATTTCGTCGAGAAACAAGCTGCCGCCATCGGCAGCTTCAAAGAGCCCGATCCGCTCGGCCCGGGCATCGGTGAAAGCGCCTTTTTCATGACCGAACAATTCTGATTCAGCAAGGGACTCCGGCAGGGTGGAGCAGTTTACTTCAATAAGGGGGGCTTCGCTCCGCGGACCATGTTCGTGAATCCATCTCGCGATGGTGGACTTTCCGGTTCCGGTTTCACCCTCAATCAGAACGGGCGGCAGCTCCCTTTTCAACCGCTGATCCGTTTGAAGGATCTTGTCTATGTGTTGCCGGATTCGGGCCATCCGTTTGCCCTCAAAAAGCGAGGATTTGTCTTCGCTGGTCGATCCACGCTTGAATTCGGCAATCCGTTTTCTTGCGGACTCTTGAGCCACCCGGCTGAACACCATCGGCAGTTCCTCCGCCGCAAAAGGTTTACTCAAGTAATCGCTTGCCCCCCGGCGAATTGCCTCGATGGCGGTCCGGATACCGCCATCGGCAGTCATGACGACGACCTTTGTCGTGTCCGCAAACAATGCCTCCGACAACAGGTCCAGACTGTTGCCGTCCGGAAGGTTGATATCCATCAGGGCAAAGTCCAACTGGGTGGAGAGAATGATTTCCCTTGCCTGAGCGAGGGATTCAGCTGGATAGGCGTCGGCTCCCTTCTCTTCAAGGTACGCGCAGAGGGATTTTCTTAAAAGCAATTCGTCTTCAAGAACGAGGACTTGGCGACCGTTGAGCATACTCTACAGGGTCGTGATATTTTGCCTAGTGGCAAGCCGGTTTGCGCCTGTCGGGTTGACATGAAACGAATCCTCCTTCGATCATACACGACAATTCCTTTGAGGATGATCTATGTTTGATGTTCGCGAAAAACCGAAAATGGTCGAGCGGGCTTACCTTGTCGGGGTGGCTCTGCAAAAGGAGACCGAGTCCGAATCGACCAGTTTGCTGGATGAACTGGAGGAATTGGTCACGACCTTGGAAATCGGGATCGTGGACCGGAAGGTGGTCCGGATTCGCGAGCCTCAGGCGCGCTACCTGCTTGGATCAGGTAAGGTGGAAGACATCATTGAGGCAGCGAGGGCGGTAAAAGCGGATTGCCTGGTTCTGGACGCGGAGCTGACTCCGGCCCAGCAACGCAATTGGGAGGCTGCCAGCGGGATGTGTGTAATCGACCGGCAGGAAGTCATCCTCGATATTTTCAGCATGCGCGCCCGGACCCGCGAAGCCGTCTTGCAGGTGGAGTTGGCCCGGGCGGAGCACTCCCTTCCCCGGTTGAAGAATGCCTGGACGCACCTGAGCCGGCAACGGGGTGGCGGTGGCGTTACCCAGCGGGGTGAGGGCGAGGCTCAAATTGAACTCGATGCGCGGATGGTGCGTCAGCGCATCGCCAAGCTGAAGCGTGAACTGGCGCTGGTTGTCCGGCATCGTGAGACTCAGCGCAAGCAGCGACGGAAGGTACCGGTTCCCACTGCCGCCATTGTCGGATATACAACGCCGGAAAAATCAACTTTGCTCAATGCGCTGACTGGCGCCGATGTTCTCTCGGAAGACAAGTTGTTTGCCACGCTTGACCCGACCACCCGCCAACTGAAGCTGCCGAACGGGCAGAAATTACTTTTGACGGATACCGTCGGCTTTGTCCGGAGACTTCCCCACCAACTGGTGGACGCCTTCAAAGCCACCCTGGAGGAGGCCGTGCTGGCCGATTTTCTGGTGCATGTCGTGGACATCAGCAATCCTGAGTTTGAAAGCCATATGGATACCACCCTTGATGTCCTCAAGGAACTGGGCGCGGATGAGAAGCGCATCATCACGGTCTTCAACAAGGTGGACCGGTGCATGGAACCGCCTCTCCGGAAGGAAGTCGACAAGCGCAACCAGCCTGTTCCCGTCAGTGCTGTCACCGGCGAAGGTCTGCCTTCCCTGATGGAGGAATTTGAGCAGCAGTTGCTGGATCGGCTGACAACAATGCGGCTTTTGATCCCGTTTGCCAGGTACGACTTGATTAGCCTGCTGCATGAGCAGGGGCACATCAAGGAGGAGCGGGCCGGTGATGAAGGGGTATTTCTGGTGGCGAACGTTCCTGAGCGATTGCGGAGCGGATTCGAGCAGTTCCGGGAATGTGAATAAATGCTGCGGAATTTATTTGTCAGATCTGCTCAACGAATTCACCGTCTCGGAAATGTTACCCATCTGTAGCATTTAGCCAATAACCGTAACCAACCACACGACTCCATGACTGACTTCTACATGATATTCGGCTTCCTCCTCGCGGCTTATTCGATCGTGGGAAATGACTCCATCCAGACGTTGGGAACCTTCCTTCACTCGAATTCCCACCGCCGGTGGTGGGTGTTGTGGCTGTTCAGCAGTTCCGTCATGGTCTCGGTTATCCTGTACGGATGGTTCACATACGATCAGGATCCGTCCTATTCACGCCTGAACAAGGTCTACGACAAGTCCGTTTCGATAAAGGAAGCGCAGGAGGCCATGGCGTATGCCACGGCGGCGGTCAGTGCCGATCCGGTGCAGGATAGGGTTTTGGCTGAATTGGAGGATCTTTCAGTCCAATTGGTCGAGACCAAGACGATTTTCGTCAAGCGCCCCCAGGATTTCCAGAAGTCATTCGACTTGCTGAAAGTTGCCTATGCAGCGCTTCAGGCCGAACTTTTGAACGAGGATATCCCCAACGCCCAATTAGTAGCTGTGACGGCCGTTGTGACAAAAGTCGGGGCGGTTATTGACCGGATGGAAGAGCGCCGTGACGTCAGCCACTTTATCAACTGGACCCACTTGTTGCCGCCCTTGGCCCTCCTGATCCTGACCCGCTATGGCTTCCCGGTTTCGACATCATTCCTTGTCCTGATTACTTTCCAGCCGGCTGTCTTGAGCAGTATGCTGACAAAGTCCCTTCTTGGCTATCTTGTGGCCATGGTTGCGGCCATCGTCGTCTATCTATTGGTAGTCAGGACCGTCGAAAAGCGTTGGCGAAAGGACGGGGAAGAGGGGATCAAGCCTATTTGGGTCGGTTTCCAGTGGGCTTCAACTGCCTTTTTGTGGTCAATGTGGCTGATTCAGGACATGGCCAACATCTTTGTCTATCTGCCGCGAATGCCCGATTTCAACTGGCTGATGTTTGCCATTGTCTGGATGGTCGTGGTGCAGGCGTTCATCTACTACACCCACGGTGGCAAGATCCAGAAGGTGGTGACATCCAAAACCAATACCCACGACATACGATCCGCCACCATCGTCGACCTGATCTATGGGGTGGTCCTCTACATATTTAAGATCCAAAGCAATGTGCCGATGAGTACCACCTGGGTGTTCCTTGGATTGCTGGCCGGTCGTGAGATTGCCTTCGCGCTCAGCAGTCACAAGAAGAAGAGCATGAAGCAGGCCCTGCGCTTGGCCCGGAAGGACATGGTCAAGGCCGGATTCGGACTTGGTGTCAGCGTGGCCATCGCCTTCCTGATCAACTACGTTTAATCGGTCTGCTCCGGGAGGATGTTTTTCAGTAAGTCGATGTAGGCTTCCGGGCCAAGGTCCCTGTACCCATGCCTGAGTAGCTCCTCGCCATCCGGGGCGATGAGGATCAGGGTCGGGTAGGCCTTTACATCGAAATGAATTACCCACGATTGCAGAACTGCCACCTCTTCAGGTGTCAGCTTGGGTTTTCGCCGGGCCTCCACGGGCAGGTAGACGAGATGTTCCGCAGAGAATCGCTTGAAGCAGGCGCTTTCCAGAATAGCTGCCTTGAATCGCTTGCAACCGAGCGACCAGCCTTCACCCAGAAAGGCTACATAAAGGTGCTTTCCCTCCTCCTTTGCCTTGTTGACGGCTTCCTCCAGCGCCTCGGAATGTATTCCCTCAATGTCCGCCTGTACGTGGACAAGGGGGGCTCCCGTAAAGGCCAGAATGAGTGCCAGAGATCGTATGCATGATCCTTTCAATGGCGGCCTATTTCTTCAAGGCCTCCAGGGCGGCCAAGATGTCCTCCGTCTGGGAATTCGGCTTGGCTGTCAAGTCACGCCAGGCAATTTTCCCATCCACGACCAGGAAAGTTTGTCGGCGATATGCCTTGCCCAGATAGCCGTCCACATTGAACGCCGGCCCGAGAACCTTCTCCTTGTCGGCGATCAGAATGAACGGAAGGGAGTACTCGTCGATAAAGGCTTTTTGCTTGTCTACGGGGTCATTGCTGACTCCGACAACCGTCACGCCGGCAGCCTTCAGGTCGCTGTAGTTGTCACGTAGATTGCATGCCTGCTTGGTGCATCCCCCGGTAAAGGACCGCGGATAGAAGTAGATGGCAACTGGCCCCTTTGCATAGAGGTCTGCCATGTTGATGGTTTCACCCAAATGGGTTGTGACATCCACTTCGGGGCGGATTCGCCGACGGGCGAGTGGTTCGGCGGAGGATGTGAAGGGGAGGAGGGACATGATCAGGATAATTGCTATGAGGGTTCGGTTTCTCATTTGTTGACCCTGACATGATTTGCCTGAAACTGCAACCTTCTATGAATGGTTGTTTCTACTTGGTAGACCAGAGCGGATTCTCCCGTGCGGTGTCGATCAGCTTTTGGGTAGTCCGATCGAGCCGGCTGGCCAAAGTGCGAATCAATTTGACCGCAATTTCCGGGTTCGACTGCACCAGGGCATCCAGCGAATCAATATTATAAAAGGCGATCTTGGAAGCGTTCTTGGCCTTGACGGTGCAGGTCCTTGGCCGTCCCAGAATATCGCCCATTTCACCGAAGATCGTGCCCGGATACATGATCACTGCCAGCAGGACATCGTCTTTGAAGACTTCCAGTGTTCCCGACTTGAGTATGAAGAATCCGGATCCCTCCTGACCTTGCTCAAGGATCGTTTGTCCGGGTGAAACTTCGATGATTTTTTCCATGCCGATCTTACCGCTCACCAACGAGCTTTATAACTCATGATGATGAGCGAACGGGCTGCCATGGCAAGCCTCCTGTCCCCGGTTCTTATTAAGGAATTGTAAATTATTCCCCGCTGGCAGTCGAAATGGCATCAAGGACCACTCCGGGAGTCAAAATCTCCGGAAGCACCAGCGGGGAATCGGTCCCGGGTCCGTAGAGCAAATTAAAGGGTACGGCCGAGCGGCCATGCCTGGCCAGCGCTTCACTGATACGCTCATCCTGGTGTGTCCAATCAGCTTTTAAAAGAACGACCTCCAAATCAACCATCTGCTGGATAACATCCTTGGAGGAAAAGACCGCTGCCTTGTTGGTTTGGCAGGTCACGCACCATCGGGCCGTGAAATCCACGTAAACGATATGGCCTTGGTTGGCGAGCTGCTCCGCCTTTCCGGGTTCCCACTCCTGCCAATGGATCTGATTTTCCGCCGCCATCGATTTTTCCGTTCCGGAAAGCCCGATGTAAAGGGACAAGCCAGCCATGATGAGAGTCGCTGCGATTGCCTGAAAGC
>Ga0208880_1000096_pt1 | contig 17785 bp, 19 predicted proteins | sample Knorr_S23_td_Sur_FD_185606 | JGI IMG/M metagenome (GOLD analysis project Ga0208880, IMG submission 185606) | Marine microbial communities from Southern Atlantic Ocean transect - Knorr_S23_td_SurfaceB_ad_5m_LV_B (SPAdes) (version 2) | ecosystem: Environmental > Aquatic > Marine > Oceanic | place...
TGCTTTTATCAAACCTTTGGATACGTTCGATGACACCATTGACTCTTATACGCGCATATCCTTGTTGAGCAAGGAGTTTAAGAACTTGATCAGTAGAACGATCATGAACCTCAACAGGTGCTAGCAATATACATTTGGTTCCTTCAGGAAGTTTTTTTAGTACATCGATGACGTTTTCTACACTGTCTCTAGTGACTTTTTCACCTGAAATTGGAGAGTAGGTCGTTCCGATTCGGGCAAATAATAGTTTGAGATAATCGTAAATTTCAGTGGTGGATCCTACGGTAGAACGCGGATTGGAAGTGTTTACCTTTTGTTCAATGGCCACAGCAGGAGCGATGCCTTCGATTTGATCAACCAAAGGTTTGTCTAACCTACCCAAAAACTGTCTGGCATAAGAAGAAAGACTTTCTACGTATCTGCGTTGACCTTCTGCATAAAGTGTATCAAAAGCCAAACTCGATTTTCCAGACCCAGATAGACCTGTGATGACCACCAATTTTCTTCTAGGAATATCAATGTCAATGTTTTTGAGGTTGTGCATTTTAGCACCCCTTATGCGAATTGTTTTTTCTTTTTCCTCAGGCAAGGCTTTTTTTTTAAACCAATCGTTAAAAATACTTATTTACGATCATTTTTAAACGAATTGTAAGGATTAAAATTCATTTCCTATATTTGCTCCAAACACTCCGCCTATAGAATAGATTTACTCTTTAAACCCTTTGTTTAATTAACAAGTAAATCTATGGTACCCCAAGATTCAGTTCTTATTACAGATTTTCTAAGTGGAAACAACGCATCTTTTGAAGTTCTGTTAAATCGCTATAAAAACCGTGTATACGGCTTTGTGTATTCTAAAGTGAATGATGCAAACCTGGCGGATGATATTTTTCAAGATACTTTTGTTAAAGTTGTAAAAACATTACGCTCTGGACGTTACAATGAAGAAGGTCGTTTTTTGTCATGGGTCTTACGAATCGCTCATAATTTGATCGTAGATCATTATAGAAAATCAAACCGAATGCCCAAGTATGAGTCTAGTCGAGAAGAATATGATGTTGTTGCCAATTTATCTGACGACAATTTAAATGCAGAATTTTGTATGATTGAAAGTCAAATTCATACAGATTTGGTTTCTTTAATAAAAGAGCTTCCAGACACTCAACAAGAGGTCATTCGAATGCGACTTTATAAAGACATGAGTTTTAAAGACATTGCAGACAACACAGGAGTGAGCATCAACACCGCTTTGGGTCGTATGAGATATGCAGTGATTAACTTGCGAAAACTGATTGATGAACGGAACTTAATTTTCACACAATAATTCTTTTACACCAACGTTATTGGTTTAAAGAATTATATGCCAAAACTTTACACTCCTTTTAAAAATCAAATTCCTCAAAAGCCTTCCAAGAAAACGATTCAGTTTATCTTGGATTTCGCGGCTTCGCATAGAAGCGTTGCAGTTGACAATACTCGGGTTGGTGTTTCTTTAAATTAATTGTTTTTTTTATTGTAAGCATTTAAAACCGTTTTTCTGCCAATGGTATGGGTGATGAGATCTTTATCCAAGTTCCAACCTCGCGCTGGAGAATATTCACGTCCATACCAAATAATCTGTAGATGAAGATCATTCCATCGTTCTTTTGGGAACAGTCGTTTGGCGTCTTTTTCAGTTTGAATCACATTTTTCCCGTTACTGAGTCCCCATCGGTACATTAGCCTATGGATATGTGTGTCGACAGGAAATGCGGGTACTCCAAAAGCCTGAGACATAACGACACTCGCTGTTTTGTGCCCAACAGCGGGAAGTTCTTCAAGCGCTTCAAAGTCTGCTGGGACCTGCCCATTATGTTTGTCAATTAAAATATGTGAAAGTCCATGAATCCCTTTTGCTTTTTTTGGAGATAAGCCAACAGGCCTAATAATGGCTCTAATTTCATCAATGCTCAATTTAATCATATCATATGGGTTGTCAGCCTTTTCAAACAACAAAGGGGTGGTTTGGTTAACACGCACATCTGTGCTTTGAGCCGATAAAAGGACTGCAATCAAAAGGGTGTAAGGATCTTTGTGGTCTAAGGGTATAGGGATGCTAGGGTATAGATCATCTAAAGTTTTTATCACGAAAGCCACCTTTTGAGCTTTATTCATATTTTGTATTTTTATCAAAAATAGATTTAAAATTTATGCTATGATCAATATTGGAACTCAAGTGCCCGATTTTACTGTCAGTGACCACTATGGAAATTCTGTTTCTCTTTCTGATTTTAAAGGTAAAAAGGTAGCTGTATTTTTTTACCCCAAAGCCAGTACCCCTGGGTGTACAGCTGAGGCATGTGATTTGCGTGACAATCACCAAGCTTTACAATCAGCTGGTTACGCCATACTGGGAGTGAGTGCGGATTCTGTGTCCGCTCAAGCTAAGTTTGCAACAAAATATGAATTGCCCTTTCCGTTACTTGCGGATGTCGACAAAACAGTCATCAATATATTTGGAGTCTGGGGACCAAAAAAATTTATGGGCAAAGAATATGAAGGGATTCATAGAACCACCTTTCTGATTGATGAAAAAGGAGTTGTGTCGCATGTGATTGACAAAGTCAAAACCAAAGAGCATGCTACACAGATTTTAGAAGCCTAGTCTAAAGCTTTTTGAGGTTCGGCATGATAGCCAAAAAGACCCTGATCTTTGATTAGTAATGACACCCCTTCTGGTAGCATATCCTCCCAGCCTGATTTACCTCGGTTGATCATCTCCAAAACATCCCGTGAGTAGATCCGCATGTCTTCTACGCTGTAATCAAGGATGTCTACAACTTTGTTGTTGTATTTAAAGAATTTGTACAATTCTTTCACCCTAGGGTGTACTTTGAGGTTGTTGCTGTTGATGATTTCACCTGTTTTTGGGTCTAACATTGGGTAGAGGTACACAATGAGATCTTTAAAGAATAGCTTGCCAAATGCTTCCAAAATACCCCCACTAAGGTGTCTGTAGTATTTCTCATGAAAAATTTCAACCAGATTGCTCACACCCATAGTTAGGCGTATTTTTTTTGTGGTATAGTTTGAGAAGTATTCAGCCAATCGATAGTACTCCTTAAAGTTAGAGATCATCACAATGTGTCCAAGTGAGCACAGTAGATTAGCACGATCCATAAAATCCTGTTCGTCAATGACCCCAGTAGACATCAAATTTGAGAGCGTTATTTCAAATATCACCAAGGTTTTTTCTGGGTCAACGCCTTTTTCTTGTTCAAAAATAGACAATGATTTCTTGTACATATCCAAATTCACTTTGGTTACAGGTCTGAAACTTCCACGAAGAGCAAGTATGTTCTTTTTATACAATTCTCTTGCTGGTAATAGGTTGTTGCCATCTGGCCCAAACATGACTGCCTCGGTCATGCCATTCTTCACCAATTCAAGGCTCAAAACCCGATTGTCAATTTCTTTAAACAAAGGTCCTGTAAAGTTGATCGTGTCAATTTCGATAGCTTCCTTATCGATGTGGTCGTATAGGTAGCGCAGCATCTTCCTCGGGCGATCGTGTTGATAGAAGGCTCCATAAATTAGGTTTACACCCATCACCCCAATGGATTCTTGTTGTGACCGAGCATCGATTTCATGAAAACGCACGTGGGTAGTAATCATAGAGTAGGGTCCGTTGGGTTCGGTTTGAAATTTGATTCCCATCCAACCATGACCTTTAAATTTTTTTGCGAAATCTATGGTGGTAACCGTGTTGGCATAAGTGAAAAATATCTTTTCAGAACCTGTTTTTTTCTCAATGCGCTCTTCGAGATGTTTCATCTCTAAATTGAGCATCTTGTTGAGCCTCGATTCAGACACATAACGCTTATCACTCTCCTTGCCATAAATGGCATCACTAAAATTTTTATCGTAAGCACTCATGGTCTTGGCGATGGTTCCCGATGCTCCTCCACAACGAAAAAAATGACGAGCTACCTCTTGGCCTGCACCAATTTCTGCCAAAGTGCCATAGATGTTAGAGTTGAGGTTGATTCGTAAGGCTTTGGCTTCTAGAGACGGTGTGTTTTCGAAAGGTTGATCCCCTAAGAGCGATATGGGCATGGTCGACAGCGTTTATACAAAACTAACAAACTTCAACATAATATATCGATTCCAAGCTTTTTTTTAAAGATTTTGAACTTTGTTTTTGTATTTACATGAACATGTCTTTGCCTAAGTTGCAAATGTGTGATTAAAAGAGATCATTTTTTTTAATTTTGTAAAAAGCAATCAATTGTTAATCACCTTTCTTGGCACTGGAACCTCTCAAGGCATTCCTGTTATCGGAAGCACACATCCTGTTTGTCTGAGTGATGATCATCGCGACAAACGACTTCGAAGTTCTGTCTTGTTGTCTTGGAGCAAAGCAAATTATGTCATCGATTGTGGCCCCGATTTTAGGCAGCAAATGTTGCAAGTTGGATGCGATCATATAGACGGAATTTTGTTTACCCATGAACATGCCGATCACACGGCAGGAATCGATGATATTAGGCCTTATTTTTTTCGTCAAGGAGACATTCCTATTTATGCACTTCCCAGAGTGATTGATAACCTCAACATTCGGTTTGATTATATCATGAGTGCAGAAAACAAATACCCTGGATCTCCTTCTGTTAAGCTTCATACAGTCGATCCAAAAACCAATTTTACTCTTAAAGGAAAAACCGTAGTACCCGTCTTGGGCTTGCATAACCGCATTGAAGTATTGGGTTATCGCATTGATGATTTTGCCTATTTGACTGACATCAAATCGATTTCAGAAACTGAAATTTTAAAATTAACGGGTTTAGATGTATTAGTGCTCAATGCACTTAGGGTAGAACCGCATCATTCTCATCTTAATTTAGAAGAAGCTATAGAGTTAAGTCAACGAATTGGCGCTAAAAAAACATATTTTACGCATATCAGTCATATGTTGGGTTTTCATGCAGAAGTTGAAAAAAAACTTCCTAAAAACGTACATTTGGCTTTTGATTTTTTAAGCATTTCCTTGCCATGACACGAAAGATTTTTCAATACCTTTTTTTATTTTCTCTTCTTATAGCTCTTTTCTTTTATGTGAATGGTCGCAATCAGTCCACTTTTTTTAACGACAAACTAGATCGTTTGACTAAAAAAACCGAAAAATTGACAGATTCTATCAGTCAATTAAATATCAACCATCACAACAAAACTTATTTTTCACTGGACGGAAATCACGATGCTCAAGCTTTTTTTAAGGATCTTTCCCCAACAGCTATTGAACAATTGATTGAAGATCATATATTATCGCTTAATAATGCATCAAAAGGCAACCCAATTTTATCACCTATAGGCAAGAATTATCTCATAAACAAAATTCAACTTATCAATCACCATTGGTTGTTGGCAGATTTTACCAATGGAGAACGATGGGGAGATGTACTGGTTTATTACAAAATAGATTCTAAAAACAAAGTCTCTTTACAATTGATCGACCATGTTTTTTACCCTTGATTGGCGCGCAGTTTCTCATGCCATTTGATAAGATTTTGAAATCCTTTTTGACCTAGGGTGTGTCCTACGTCTTCGTATGAAACCTCGGGTTTGATACCTTTTTCGTTTAACAATCGTACAGACGCTTCTCCCCAAGCATAAGGAACCACCTCGTCTAAAGTTCCATGAGCTACAAAAATGGAAGGAGTCTCTTGTTCTGTTTGAAGTTGAGTGATGTTTTGATTGAGGTAACCGCTAAGAACCGCTATGCTGTTAAATTTGTTTGGGTGTGATAAACCTAAGGCATAACTCAATATACCCCCTTGGCTAAAACCTAATAAATGGATTTGGGTTTGGTCGAAAGTGTACTCATTTTGCAACTCTTTTAAAAATTGCATGATGATTTTTGTAGATTCTTTAGCCTGTTCGTCATCGGACCATTTTCTAAGATCTTGATCAAAGTGGATTGCATACCAAGCATAGCCCATCGGTTGTAAAGCATAAGGAGCACGAACGGATATCACCAAAAAATCATCGTGTAGGTAGTCAGCAAAAGAGAATAGATCGTCTTCGTTACTGCCATAGCCATGCAATAGTAATAACAGAGGAGGAGCTTTGCTGGTCTGTTTTTTTGGAGCGCGAAATTTGTATTCTAAACAAGCCAAGGCAGCTAGTCTTTAGTTAGATGCAACTTATTTTTAGCTATGATTCCGAATACAGTACCTGAAAATTCCATTCCTAGAAAAGCACTGTTTTTAGAACTAGATAGAATGCTGCTTTTCTGATGAGTCTGCATACCATCTGGAGAGAACAAGGTTAAATCTGCTGTAGATCCTTCTTCTATTGTGTTTTCAGGAACTCCAAAACGACTTTTGCCCTGATTTAACAAAGCAACACTATGTTCAAGTCCAAAAATACTCATCAAGGCACCAAAGGCAGTTTCCAAACCAATGCTTCCATAAGAAGCATGTTCGAGTTCCATTTTTTTATGTTCTATATCCATGGGCTGATGATCAGATGTTACCATGTCAATAACCCCATCTTTAATTCCTTTAATCAAAGCCTTTTGATCGGAAATTGATCTTAAAGGGGGCATTGTTTTATAACGAGTATCAAAGCCCATCAGCGCCTCATCTGTCAAAACAAGGTTGTGAATGGCAACGCTACAACTCACATCTAAGCCTTGTTTTTTTGCTTTTTTTATCATTTCCACGGAGCCAGCACTCGAAATGGTGGGGATGTGTAATTTACCACCTGTGTATGTCAATAATGCCAAATCACGGCCTACGCGCAATTCTTCGGCTAGATTCGGAATTCCAGGCAATCCAAGGGTTGTACTTATTTTTCCCTCATGCATCAATCCATTCTTACACAGTTGACTGTCCATAGGAAATGACTCGACTAAGCCACCAAATCCTTGAGTGTACTGTAGCGCAAGTACCAACAAGTGTGCATCGTCTAGCGGCTCTTTATGATTGCTAAAAGCTACCGCCCCTGCTTGAAATAAATCATGGAGCTCCGCAAGTTTTTCTTGATTACTTTCTGAAGACACAGCTGCTTTTGGATAAATAGAAGTTGCCGAACCAGAAGCTTTGCGTAATAAGAATGAAATGTCTGCCTTGCTTGTAGGTTTTGGGGAAGTGTTTGTATTGTATGAGATGTGTGCAAAACCTGAGGATTGAGCTACCTCGAGTCCATGGCTCAGCGTCTCACGTTCTTCATATCCAGGTTCACCAAAAGAAATGCTGCTGTCAAACCATCCTTGTGAGACATGCAAATTATCGTGTTGAATAATCTTGGCTTTAGGATCCGAAAGACTTTTGCTAATCTTCTGAATCTTGCCATCTTTTATGAGAATATCACATATTTTGCTGTGAAAGCTACTCTTGGGGTCGATAATTTTTGCGGCTTTTAGTAGTATGGTCATACAAAAATTACGATGTTAAATCGTTGCAAAGATAGAAATACTATTTTAAACCAATTCAAAACTTTTCAAATACGCCTAAGCCAAATAATGCAAAATCGTATTTAACAGGGTCAGTGGCGTCTAGTTTTCGTAAGTTTTCATCCAATTCCATCAGCGCTTTTAAGTCATTTTGTTTTCGATCAATCAGTCCTAGTTTACGAGCTACGTTTCCGCTGTGTACATCCAAAGGACACGATAGCTTACTAGGCGCAATGTGCCGCCATATTCCAAAATCAACCCCATTAGAATCTCGACGTACCATCCAACGCAAAAACATGTGTATTCTTTTGGCAGCAGACCCTTTTTGTGGGTTGGCTACGTGTTTAGAAGTTCTTTGTGGATAGGGTATTTCAAAAAACACCTCTCTAAAACGACTAATGCTTTGGTGTAGATTCATCTCGTTATTTAAGGGCATGAACAAAGGCTCCAAGCTGTCGTATTTTGAATATATGTTTCTTAGAGAACGTATAAAAAAATGAGTGTCTATATCGTTAAAGGTTCGGTGGACAAAACCGTTTAGAGATTTTAGGTCGCTTTTTGAAGCATTCATCACAAAGTCGTAAGGTGCATTGTGCATTCGGTCCATTAAATTTTGGGCATTTTTAATAATACCGGCTCGATTGCCCCATGCGATGGTTGCAGCAAAAAAAGCAGCAATTTCAATGTCTTGTCTTTCGGAAAATTGTTTAGGAATTTGAATGGGATCAGAAGCGATAAACGCTGGCTTGTTGAACTGAGCCACTTTTTGATTCAAAAAATCGCGGAGTTCTGAGTCGCTTATTGCCATTGCCCGTCTACCAATCTGAGGGTTCTATCACTGATAGCGGCTAATTCGCGATTATGAGTGACCAATACGATGGTCTGATCAAAATTATCTCGCACATCCAACAGCAATTTATGTAGTTGTTCGGCAGTTTTACTGTCCAAATTTCCGCTAGGTTCATCGGCAAGTAGAACAGAAGGCTTGTTTATTAAAGCGCGCGCCATGGCCACTCTTTGTTGTTCTCCGCCAGAAAGCATGTTCGGTTTATGATGTGCTCTATTGGCAAGTCCAAGATAGTCCAACAATTCAAGAGCTTGTTTTGTTGCTTCCGACTTTGAGGTTTTTTTAATAAACGCAGGAATACAAATATTTTCTAAAGATGAAAACTCAGGAAGCAATTGGTGGGATTGGAATACAAAGCCAAGCTGTTCGTTTCTGAATTTTGCTAGTGAATCTCCTTTGAGATTTAACACTTCAATGTTATTTACAACAATTTTTGTCTGTGGGCCTAAATCGGGTTTATCTAGTGTGCCAAGAATATTCAATAAAGTAGTTTTCCCTGCCCCTGATGGACCTGTAATAGCAACAATCTCCTTTTTTTCTATGGTTAAATCAATTTCTGACAGGACCTTTAAATCCCCATAAGACTTGTTTAAACTATGCGCTTTGATCATGGGTTAAAAATACACATTTTGACAGCTTTCATTTTTAAAATGAAAGTTTATTTCATTCAATTCACGAATAATTTATATTTTTTTGTTTAAATTTGGATAAACAACTGTTAAACAAAATTGGAAAAACGTGCAACATTTGCTGGAGGGTGTTTTTGGTGTACCGAAACCCTATTTCAACGCTTAGAAGGTGTGTTTGAAGTAATTCCTGGTTATAGCGGTGGTCAAATAAAAAACCCATCCTACCGAGAGGTATGTACAGGTCGAACGGGTCATGCAGAATGTGTATCCATTGGTTTTGATGACGATATCATTGCTTTTAATACGCTTTTAGATGTATTTATGCATACCCACGACCCAACTTCCTTGAATCGTCAAGGTCAAGATGTGGGAACCCAATATCGTTCTGCTATTTTTTATCATGACGAGGACCAAAAATTAGCAGCTAAAAAAATCATTTCAGCATGTGAAACTCAATTAAACACTCCCATTGTAACAGAGGTTTTGCCATTCGATGTTTTTTACCCTGCTGAAATCGATCATCACAATTATTACAACCTAAACAAATCCCAACCATACTGTAACTATGTGATTAGTCCCAAGGTTGGTAAATTATTAAAAGACTATAAAGAATATTTAAAAGAGAATATATGACATTTGAATCCATTGACGCTTACGACATCAGTATAACCAACGCAATAAAGTCTCACTACAAAGACATCATCCATAATATTGGTGAAAATCAAAATAGGGAAGGGCTGATAGACACACCCAAACGTGCTGCCAAAGCCATGCAATTTATGACTCAAGGCTATGACATGGACCCAGCAGCCATTTTAAAGGGCGCCATGTTTGCAGAGTCCTACAATGAAATGGTGTTGGTCAAAGACATAGAGCTATACTCTTTATGCGAACATCATATGTTGCCATTTTTTGGTAAAGCACATGTAGCATATATCCCTGACGGTCATATAGTAGGATTGAGTAAAATTCCACGTGTAGTTGATGTGTTTGCCCGTCGTTTGCAGGTTCAAGAACGTCTTACAGAGCAGATCCTAGACTGTATTAACACTACACTAGAACCCAAAGGTGTAGCTGTTGTCATTGAGGCCTCTCATATGTGTATGATGATGCGTGGGGTGCAGAAACAGAATTCTTTAACGACAACCTCAGGCTTTCGAGGTGCTTTTGAAAAAATGGAAACGCGTAACGAGTTTTTAAAACTTATTGATTCTAAACTCAATTAAAAAAAGGGGGCTCTGCCCCCTTTTTTTATTAAAAGAATCTTTTGATCCCTACAACTATGTTTCTGCCTATATTTCCTTTGGCCTCAGATTTGAGCCTAGAAAGGTGAGAAATGTAGTCTTTGTTTGTGATGTTGGTCACAAGCAAGCGCACTTCCCATGGGTTTTTATTTTGTCTATTAAAAGAAAAATTCATCCCAGCATCTAATAAAGTATAGCCACCGGTACGGGTTTCAAATTGTGATACATTTTCTTGATCCAATGTAGTTGTAACATGGAAAAAAGCATTGGTCATGGAATTAAAATTCCAAGACATTTCATTTTTCCACTGGGACGCAGGCTGTAGCGGAAGGTCGCCTCCGTTGACCAATTCTCCTTTCAACCACTCAAAAGATGATTTAAAGTGAAACTTCTCCGTTGGGTGATAGTGCACCATCAATTCTGTTCCCAACATGGTAGCATCTTCTTGTTGGTATTCATAAACAGATGCACCGTCTTCCTCTTCTCCTGTGGGTTCCAAAATAATGTAGTCATTGAGTCTGCCATAGAAAAATCCATCGATTTCAAAAGAAAATTTTTCTGTATCGTAGTGTAGTCCCGCATCTAGCTGCACTCCCTTTTCTGAATGTAAGTTCATGTTTCCACGCTCAAAGCGGTTGGTGCCGTGGTGTATTCCATTAGAGGTTAGCTCCGATAGGTTGGGTGCACGAAATCCGGATGCTACATTGAGTTTCAGTGCGGTTTTTGGGCTCAACATATAATTGGCTCCTAAAGATAGGTTTACACTGTTAAAACTTCTAGACAATGGATCCACAGTTTCAGGCTCTTCTCCTTCATGTTGAACCGTATATCCTTGACTATCAATAGATCTGTGATCATAGCGAACTCCCAACTGAATATCTAGTTTTTCTTTGTGTAGGTGTCCCAACCAGTATAGACCTAGATCTATCATTTCAGCATCTGGTATTAACAATTCAAATCCATTGTTTTTGTTGTTTTGAAAAAGCCCCTGAAGTCCAACGACTTGTTCAAAATCTCCCTCGGTGTGTAGGGTGTTTCTAATGTCATAGGTCCAAGTCCCAAGCTTCATAGCCAGTGCCGGACCTTCTTCTTCTTCTTTATGCTCATGTTCTTCCTCATCTTCTTCATGGCCATGTTCTTCCTCAAATTCATTGCGATCGTTGAGGGTATATCCAAGGGTGGTTTCCCAAAAACCAAGTGTTGACCAAAAATCCTGACTCAAGCTTACACTATGATGGTCAATTTCTTGATTGGGCAGCATGAGTCGCTTGCTCAAAGTCTCAAAACCAAATTCTTCGGGTATTCCTGGCAATTGTCTGTTGAGGCTGTAACGCAATTCGGCATTGTATTTGTCGCCTCCATATTTGATTCCTGTATTGAAAGCAGTGCTCCTAAACCTTGTATTGGTGATGCGTTCTCCACTTCCGGATTCATAATCGGAATGGTTTTCCACACCAAGGCTTGCTAAAAAACCCCATTTTTCGCCCGAAAAGGCATGACCTGCCTGAGCCGAATACCCCACTGTGTTGGTGTGGTATGTGACTTCTGCGTTTGTTCGAGTTTGCCCTGGATACGCAAAACGTTCTGGACTGAGATATACGACTCCACCCAATGCATCAGATCCATAAAGAAGGGACGCAGGGCCTCTGATGACTTCTACGCCCGAAACCCCACTAAAGGAAACCCCAAGACCGTGTTCATCACCAAACTGTTGGTTTTCCAAGCGCGCGTTTTGGTGATAAACCACAATACGGTTGCCACTCAAACCACGAATGGTGGGTTTGCCTATGCTATTGCCGGTAGATATGGTCCGAACCCCCGAAAATTGCTCTAACGCCTGACTCAATGTGGCAGCACCACTTTGTTGTAAATCTTGAATATTGATACGCTCAATGGGGGTAATGTTTCTGCTTTCTAATTGGTGGAATGGTGCCGATACAATCACCTCATCGATTTCTAACAAGCTCCTGGACATTTCGATTTGTAACCTTGTATTTTGTGTCGCAAAGGAGGTTGTAGCATAACCCACTAAGGATACATAAAGTTCTTCAGTGGCAGGCCCTATGGCGATTGAGAATTCACCCAATGCGTCAGTGTAGGTACCGACCAAAGCCCTAGCATCGTATACATGGGCGTTTTCTAATGGGTTTTGGGTGTCTTTGTCAATGATGACACCAGTTATATTTTGTTGACTCCATAAGGTCATAGACCCAAGGAGAATTAGGATTAAATGATTAAATTTCATAATAAATAATTAAGTGATACTAAAGAAAAAACTGTGTAATTACAAACAGCTAGGGGGTGCTCTTAACTGAAAAGAGTACCTGGATGTATCACTTTTAAAGATGTTGGCAGTAAAGCCTTCATTTGAACTGACTTCAGGAGTTATAAAAACAAATTCAGTCTCTGAATTTGTTTCAGCGTGGCTAAAATGAAACAGCAAATAGTCACATGAGGGGATTGATTCTTCAATACGACTATCATAACTGTGGTTGTGTTCATGTTCACAAACAACCTCATGAAAGACCTTTACTGCTGAGGGAAAAAAGATCGCCCCGGTCAGCAAATAAGCAAGAAAAAGTCGCATTTGTTTAATCAAATTTGTTAAAAAAAAAACCCAATCCCATACGAGACAGCATCTTCTTTTCAAAGTTCCAAAAAAACTTAAACTGACCAAACAAAAACCCAATAAATAACAACAATACTTGATATAAAGGAAAAATAAGAAGAATTCGAACAGGCCAGTAAATCCAGGCTGATGTGTTCTCAAGAGTCATTCCCAAAAATTGGGTCAAGGGATCGGCTAGTTTGGCAGCAAAGCTACCCGTCAAACCAAATACAATAAAAATAACCACCAAATGATAATTGGAGTGTATTCCCCAGCGCTCCTTAAGCTTTTTCATTAACCTAAAATCGCATGAATCTGATCGGCAAGTTCAGTGCCAATACGGTCCTGAGCTTCGTTTGTTGCAGCTCCTATGTGTGGAGTTAACGAAATTTTTGAATGCATAAGTAGTTTCATCGCTGGAGTGGGTTCGTTTTCAAAAGTATCCAAACCAGCAAAACTCAATTTTCCGCTATCCAAAGCAGCTACAAGGGCTACCTCATCTATCACACCACCACGAGCAGCATTGACAAGTCCAGCACCTTCTTTCATCATGTCTAGTTCTGATTTTCCGATGACAGGTTTGTCTTGAGCAGGAACGTGTAAAGAGATAAAATCTGATTGTGAAAGCACTTCTTCCATGGAAGAAATGGTGATGGGGACCTCTATCGATGAGCCGTTGAATAGTTTGACTTCAACATCGGCTTTGTCGATAAACTTGTCATAAGCCAACACATTCATGCCCACACCGAGCCCTATTTTGGCGGTTTCTTGACCAATACGACCAAATCCAATCACCCCCAAAGTTTTACCACGTAGCTCTGAACCACCAGCATAGTTTTTCTTAAGTGTCTTAAATTTAGTTTCTCCCTCTAAAGGCATGTTACGATTTGAGTCATGAAGAAAACGAACACAGCCATACAGATGCGCAAACACCAATTCTGCTACCGAAGCAGATGATGCAGCAGGTGTGTTGATCACACTCAAGCCTTTCTCTCTAGCATATTCTACGTCGATGTTATCCATACCAACACCTCCTCGGCCTATGATTTTAAGCTCAGGACATGCATCAATAAGATCTTTTCGAACCGTTGTGGCACTTCGAACCAATAGCACGGTTATAGATTCGTTGTTTATAAAATTTACAAGTTGCTCTTGTGCTACGTTGGTGGTCAATACTTCGTACCCATAGGCTTCTAGTGCTTCTACGCCTGAGGTTGAGATGCCATCATTTGCTAATACTTTCATGTTTTTCTTTTTTAAGCAGTTCTTTCTAATTCTTTCATCACATCTACCAACACCTGCACCGATTCAATGGGGAGTGCATTGTACATAGACGCACGGTAGCCTCCCACAGAGCGGTGTCCATTGATGCCGTTTATACCGGCATCCGCACTCATTGCGCCAAATCGGTCTTTTAGCGATTCCTGTTCGAGTGTAAAGGTGGCATTCATGGTACTTCTGTCCTCGACAGCTGCAAAGCCTTTAAATAAGGGGTTGCGGTCGATTTCGCCGTACATAAGAGCCGCTTTGGCTTCGTTTCTTTTTTCAATTTCTTTGATGCCTCCTAGATCTTTTAACCATTGAAGGTTCAGCATAGAGGTATACACCGCAAATACGGGTGGGGTATTAAACATGCTGTCTTTGGAAGCATGGTTGGCATAATCCAACATGGATGGTATTTTATGACTCACCTTACCAAGAACAGATTCTTTTACAACAACAAGGGTCGTACCTGCAGGCCCCATATTTTTTTGAGCCCCCGCATAAATAATTCCAAACTTAGAAAAATCGAGTTGACGTGAGAATATATCAGAGCTCGAGTCACCCACCAATACTGTGTCTGTATTCGGAAGGTTTTTGATCTGTGTGCCAAAAATGGTGTTGTTGGTGGTGATGTGTAGATAATCGGCGTCTGAAGGCACATCAAAACCTTTGGGGATGTAATTAAAGTTTGCATCGGCTGAGGAAGCAACTTCAACAACCTCTCCAACAAGATTGGCTTCCTTTATGGCTTTTGTTGACCAAGTTCCTGTGTTGAGATAAGCAGCTTTCTTATCCAAAAGGTTGTAAGCGGTTGCCAGAAATTGGGTACTTGCACCCCCTTGTAGAAACAAAGCTTTATAACCTTTGCCTTCCAAGTCTAACAACTCTAGAGTCAGCTGGCAAGCACGCTCCATGATTTCAATAAACGCTGGGCTTCTATGTGATATTTCGATGAGCGAAAGACCAGAATTGTCTAATTCTTGCACGGCAGCCGCCGCTTGTTGCATTACAGAATCTGGAAGGATACAAGGACCGGCGCTAAAGTTGTGTTTTTTCATAAAGCAAAATATTCTGCAAATAAACAAAATAGAGACAGGACATGCTCTAATTAAAGTTAAATTTTTAGTTATTTTTTTAACAAAAAGCTAAGGGTGTCTACACCATCAGCATAATCCTCGAGTTTGGGGAATTGAGCCGTTCCAAAAGGAACAGAATCCAAACCATCTATATGGCTCACGATGCATTGTATTTCAGCCGATCTTTCGGTTACATATTTTTTAACTTCTTCGGGATCTTCATAATAATCAAAATACAAACATCCGATTGGTGATGAAAGTCGATCATCTTGTTTGAGCAACATAAAGCCATTGTCTAATATGTTGTCTTCACTCATTAAAAATACAGCTCTGTTGTAATCATAATTATTGGCGTAGGAATGGTGGTGTATCAGGTCTTTTACGTCGTACAATGCATTGAAAAGGATGTCGAAATCATAATCTTTTGGAACTAAAATTTTGGAAACACTTCTACAGCCCAAACCAAAGTACAAACTCACATCCTTGACCAACCCTTTTAGTTCCTCTTCTGTTTCGTTTCCAGTCAATACCGCCAAGCTCGATCGGTTTTTTCTTAACAAATGGGGAACCTTTCGAAAATAATACTCAAAGTAGCGACTGCTGTTATTGCTTCCGGTGGCAATGACTTTATCATAATTTTTTAATTGATCATCACAAACCGTTACCTTGTTGTTCCATTCTGGTAGATGGTTTGTCATCATTTGTAACAGTTCGGGGATTAAAAACCGATCTTTAGATGACATTTTTATGATAGCACGGTGTCCACTTATCAACACGCAAAGTAAATCATGAAAGCCCACCAGAGGAAGATTTCCAGCCATAACAATGCCAACCGCAGCATCAAAATTCTTATCGAGCTGATATTCAGATAGCCATGATTGTAAATGATCATGTTGTAGCAAATTCCCCCAAGCTTCGAGGGCTGTTAAAGTATTTTCATGAGTAAACCAAGCGTTGTGTGTGCGTGAGTTTTCAATGGCTTGTTGTAGGTTTTGATTTTTTGCATCTTCTGAAATGTTTGGGTCAACAAATGTGCGTAGATCTTTCCCAAAACAAGAAAGCCCTTCAATATTTGATTTAATTCTATCTGAAGACTTGTGTGAAACCACGATTGCGCTTACTTTTGCAAAGTTAAAAAATAAAAATGGCTATTATCATCACAGACGAATGTATTAATTGCGGGGCTTGCGAACCTGAGTGCCCAAATACTGCAATTTATGAAGGTGCATTCGATTGGACCTATGCTGAAGGTACGCAACTTTCAGGAGATGTGGTATTGCCCAATGGCAAAGCTATTAATGCCGATGAAGTAAATGAACCCATTTCTGATGAGGTTTATTACATCGTTCCCGATAAGTGTACAGAATGCAAAGGCTTTCATGATGAGCCTCAGTGTGCGGCCGTTTGTCCTGTAGATTGTTGTGTGCCTGATGAGGATCATGTAGAATCTGAAGAGACCTTATTGGGAAAGCAACGTTTTATGCACCCTGACTCTTAACTTATGAAAGCAGGTATTGTAGGCTTGCCAAATGTTGGTAAATCCAGCTTGTTCAATTGTTTGTCTAATGCTAAGGCACAAAGTGCCAATTTTCCTTTTTGTACCATAGAGCCTAATATTGGCGTGGTCAACGTTCCTGACCTAAGACTTGAAAGGCTAGAGCAACTTGTAGCTCCCGAACGTGTGGTGCCTGCTACGGTTGAGATTGTTGACATAGCTGGACTTGTCAAAGGAGCCAGTAAAGGGGAGGGGTTAGGCAACCAATTTTTGAGTAATATTCGTGAAACCGATGCCATTCTACACGTACTTCGTTGTTTTGACAATGACAACATTGTCCACGTTGATGGTTCTGTTGACCCAATTCGAGACAAAGAAACCATTGACCTAGAACTCCAACTCAAAGATTTAGAGTCTGTCGAAAAACGCCTTGAGAAAGTAGGTCGTGCGGCACGAACGGGTGACAAAGAAGCCCTAAAGGAGCAGGCAGTATTGATTCAACTCAAAACAGCCTTAGAAGCCGCACAATCTGTACGAGCAATCGAATTGTCCTATGAGGACCGTTCCGCATATGTTCGCCCACTACAACTCATCACTGATAAACCTGTTTTATATGTTTGTAATGTTGATGAGTCTTCTGCCGTTTCAGGAAATGCCTATGTAGACCGAGTTCGCGAAGTCGCTCAAGCCGAACAAGCCCAAATCCTCATTTTAGCGGTTTCTACAGAAGCCGATATCAACGAATTGGACAGCTACGAAGAACGTCAAATGTTTCTTGAAGACATTGGGCTAGACGAACCTGGTGCGGCCAAGCTCATCCGTGCAGCTTATGACTTACTCGACTTGCAAACTTATTTCACCGCAGGTCAAAAAGAAGTTCGCGCATGGACCATTCACAAAGGCGCTACGGCACCTCAAGCGGCAGGGGTCATACATACCGATTTTGAAAAAGGCTTTATCCGTGCAGAAGTCATCGCCTATGCCGATTACGATCTGTACGAATCCGAAACCAAAGTCAAAGAAGCGGGGAAAATGCGTGTCGAAGGCAAAGACTACACCGTCCATGACGGCGATGTGATGCATTTTCGCTTTAATGTCTAAGGTCAATCTTTAGAACAAAGTCAGCAAAAACTTGATTAAATCTGTGGTGGTTACAATGCCTACCAACTCGTCCTCATCCATCACAGG
>Ga0208880_1000101_pt1 | contig 17341 bp, 16 predicted proteins | sample Knorr_S23_td_Sur_FD_185606 | JGI IMG/M metagenome (GOLD analysis project Ga0208880, IMG submission 185606) | Marine microbial communities from Southern Atlantic Ocean transect - Knorr_S23_td_SurfaceB_ad_5m_LV_B (SPAdes) (version 2) | ecosystem: Environmental > Aquatic > Marine > Oceanic | place...
AGTGTAAAATTCTAGACAGAACCGGTTTAATCCTTGATATTTTTGCCCAACGCGCCAAAACCAGTTATGCCCGTACACAAGTAGAACTCGCACAGTATCAATATCTGTTGCCACGTTTAAAAGGTCTTTGGACACACTTGGAGCGTCAGCGAGGAGGGATTGGTATGCGTGGTCCTGGAGAAACAGAAATCGAAACTGACCGAAGAATTGTAAGGGATAAAATAGCGTTACTCAAAAAAAAATTGGTAGGTATCGACCGGCAAATGGCTACCCAACGAGGCAATAGAGGAGCCTTGGTGCGTGTGGCATTGGTAGGCTATACCAACGTAGGCAAATCGACTTTGATGAATGTGTTAAGTAAAAGCGAGGTATTTGCAGAAAACAAATTGTTTGCCACCCTCGACACTACCGTACGCAAGGTAGTGGTAGAAAACCTTCCATTTTTGTTAACTGACACGGTGGGTTTTATTAGAAAACTCCCCACTCAGCTGGTCGAGTCTTTTAAAAGCACCTTGGATGAAGTACATGAAGCGGATCTTTTGTTGCATGTAGTCGACATAGCACACCCCAATTTCGAGGCTCATATTGAGGCAGTCAATGAACTGCTCGCCGAAATTAAAGCCTTAGACAAGCCCACTCTAATGGTATTTAACAAAATTGATGCTTATCGCCCTGAAACTATTGACGAGGACGATTTGGTAACAGATAAAACCGAAAAACACAATTCTCTACAACAGTGGCAACATACATGGATGGCACGAACAAACGGAGATGCAGTTTTTGTTTCTGCTCAAAATAAAACCCATTTGGACAGCTTGCGTAATACACTATATAGAAAGGCTCGTGAGATTCACATCACCCGCTTTCCATACAATCATTTTTTGTACCCGGAGCTCTAAAGGTCAAGATTTACGCCAATACCAAAAACTTCGCGTACTTGTAGGCGTCCAATTGCATTGTCATCATAAACCAGCTGAATTTCCAAATTGGTCGATACGTATTTATTGATTTGCATATGGGCAGAGATCGTATAATCAAAGTCTATGTTTTGGGCTAAACCCAAATAATCACTATAAAGCCCCAAGCGATTTTCAAGAGTGATGTTTTCCATGGCCTCAAACTTATAGAACGCGTTTACAGAAGCCCCTAGCTCAAACAAATGGTTTTCGCCTTGCTCAACCCCAAAGTATTCTTTTCCAGGCTCTAAGTCTCTAGTAAATCTTCTACTGACCATCGTAATTCGTTGTGAAAAAGGTGCAATATTGATCCAAAAATCATTGGATTTTTTCCAATACAGCCCCACACCAAATTGTATGTAAGCGGGAGAGAAGAAATGAGTGCGCAAGGTGCGCGTTTCTCGACCACTCTCATTCTCCCCAAATCGATAGCCGCGAGCAAATTGTGATTTAAAGTTAAACAAAGTAGAATAGCTCCATCTTTCTGAAAACTGTTTTCCTAAAAGGGAGTTGACTTCTACACGGTCATTGGTTTTTTTCAAAAAAGTATCTCCTTCAATATAGCTTAGACCATAAGAGCCAAGAAGCTTTGTGTCCCAAGACCAACCACTTTCATAATAGTTGAGGTCATAATCAACTTTGAGACTTAGCGACACACTGTTAACTCCCCCAGAAGCCCAGTTGCTAAAGGCCGCTTGATTGACAAGTAAATTGCCTTTGCCCGATCGATTCCAGCCTTCTTGTTGGGAAGGGGGTTCTTCTTGGGCGTTGTTAAAAAAAGAAATAAGTAGGAAACTGAGTAAATAGAGTTTAGGGTTCATATAAGTAAATTAAATTTCACAACAAAAGTCAATAAAATCTATCTTTTAAACAAGGGCACAGATGAACATGCTTCTCCGTATGCAATGCGGTTGGCTACAGGCGCCAATCGTGCAATCAGCTGCACATAAACAGCGGCGGGCACTGTGCCGTCTCCACAACCTTTGATAATGATATTTTTGCCCTTAAAGCTCTCTAAATCGATCTGATCAATCGCAGCTTCGAATGCCTTAAGCCTTAGCTTTTCTTCATCACCAACACTTACTGTTTTGGCTACTGACAAAAGACAGGTCGCCATCAGCATAGGTGCCCACTGAGGAATCAACAATCCATCATCAACCATAACACCAACATGTTGATTTTTATAAGCAGACCAATCTGTTTTTTTGAGTTTTTCTCTAAAGTTTTTTTCGCGCAACACGACCCCTTCCTCTAAGAAATCTCGGAGGTTAATAATGGCTATATCCAAATCTTTAATAAAATCTGCAGGGTCTATGTTGATCAGACCGCTTTCGGCAACGCGGTTTACAATTTCCATGTTATAAAAATCCGAGTTCGAGCTTGGCTTCATCACTCATCAGATCACGTGTCCAAGGTGGATCGAAAGTAAGCTCGACTTCAGCCTCTTTGACCTCTTCTACAGACTGTACTTTCTCTTTGACCTCTTGTGGCAAAGATTCTGCCACTGGACAATTGGGGGTGGTCAGGGTCATAAGAACTTTTACGTCTTGATCTTCATTGACAAAAACATCATAGATCAGACCCAATTCGTAAATATCTACAGGAATCTCTGGGTCATATATAGTCTTGAGTACACGTACAATTTTTTCTCCTAAATCTTGATGTTCCATAATTAATTCATTTGGGTTTGGTAGGCGAGTGCATACAGTTTAATTTGCTTGATCATTGAGACCAAACCGTTGGCGCGTGTGGGCGATAGATGTTCCTTAAGTCCGATTTGATCAATAAAGGAAGTATCCGCATTTAAAATTTCCTGTGGGCTATGATTTGAAAATGCTCGAATCAATATTGCGATGATTCCTTTGGTGATAATTGCATCGCTGTCGGCCGTAAATTTTACCTTCTCATCTTCCATATCGGCATGTACCCAAACTTTGCTTTGACAACCTTTAATAATGTGGTCTTCTGTTTTATACATAGGGTCTATTAAAGGCAGGGATTTGCCCAAGTCAATCATGTATTCGTAGCGCTGCATCCAATCATCGAAGAGTGAAAATTCTTCAACGATTTCGGCTTGTGTTTTCTCTATACTCATCCCCTTCAAAAATACAAATTAACGCAACATTTCTACTGCACGCTTCAATCCAGATACCATGGCATCAATTTCTTCTTTGGTGTTATAAAAAGCAAAGGAGGCTCTAACAGTCCCCGGGATTTGGTAATAATCCATGATGGGTTGGGCACAATGGTGGCCTGTGCGTACTGCAATCCCCATTTTGTCAAGTAGGGTACCGATGTCATATGGGTGGATGCTATCTACATTAAAAGAAATCACGGCTGTTTTGTTAGGAGATTCTCCATAGATACGAAGTCCATCAATTTGATGGAGTGCTCGGGTTGCATATTCAAGAAGTTCCGCCTCATATTGGGCAATGTTTTCAAAACCGATGCTATTCATATAATCTACAGCTGCTCCAAAAGCAATCCCTCCGCAAATATTGGGTGTGCCTGCCTCAAACTTATGTGGTAAGTCAGCATAGGTGCTTTTTTCAAAAGTAACCTCAGCAATCATTTCACCTCCCCCTTGATAGGGCGGAAGCTTATTGAGCCACTCTTCTTTGCCGTATAACATACCCACTCCAGTGGGTCCACAAAGTTTATGAGCAGAAACTGTATAAAAATCAACATCAAGCGCTTGTAAATCTGGCTTGATATGCGGACATGCTTGGGCACCATCAACCAACACTGCAGCACCTACAGCGTGGGCTTGTTCTATAATTTCTTCAATAGGATTTACCGTTCCCAAGGCATTGGACACGTGGTTGACGAAAACCAAACGTGTTTTTTCGTTAAGCAACTCGGCATATGCATTCATATCCAAAGTGCCCATATCTGTCATTGGAATTACCTTAAGTTTTGCCCCACTGCGTTCACACATCATCTGCCAAGGAACGATGTTGGAGTGATGCTCCAATGCCGAGACAATCACTTCATCACCAGTTTCAATCAAAGAGCCAAAACCAAAAGCAACCAAATTGATGCTATGGGTTGTGCCAGAAGTGAACAGAACCTCACGGGTATGCTTGGCGTTGAAATGCTGTTGCAGGGTTTTACGAGCCGCTTCGTATCGGTCTGTAGCCTCTTGGCTTAGTGTGTGAACCCCACGGTGGATGTTTGCGTTGTAGTTTTGGTAGTACGCTGAGATGACATCAATGACTTGTTGGGGTGTCTGTGAGGTTGCTGCATTGTCAAAATACACCAAAGGACGATCGTTGACAGTTCGTTGGAGGATGGGAAAATCAGCGCGAATAGCTGCGATATCGAATCCCATTGTACTACAGATTAAAACCTAAGTTAACACCTAATTTTTTTGCAATCAAAGTGTTGATGCGCGATTTCACAGATGAAATTCCTACACTAGACAATACGTTGTTAGCAAAAGCATATGTGAGCAGGGCACGAGCTTCTTTTTTGGGGATGCCTCTGGTTTGCAAATAGAACAAAGCAGACTCATCTAATTGTCCTATGGTACAACCATGGCTGCATTTGACATCATCTGCAAAAATCTCAAGTTGAGGTTTGGTATTGATGGTGGCTTTGTCACTCATCAATATGTTGTTGTTTTGTTGAAAAGCATTCGTTTTTTGAGCTTCTTGCTCGACCAATATTTTTCCGTTAAACACCCCGGTGGATTGCCCGTCATAAATGCCTTTGTATTCTTGATGACTGTTTGAGTTTGGGTGTGCATGATGCACCAAAGTATGGTGGTCGACAAGTTGCTTGCCCTCAATCAGCGTGATGCCCTTCATAGTGGACTCTATGGCGGAGTCTTTATGGTAAAAATGTAAGTTGTTTCGAATGAGTTTGCCCCCAAATGAAAATGTATGCACTTTTGCATGAGAATGTTTCTGCTGACTGATATAGGTGCTATCTATAAGAGAGGCCTCTTGATGGTCATTTTGAATTTTATAGTAATCGACCTGAGCTCCTTTGAGTGTAAATATTTCAGTAACCGAGTTGGTAAACACTGAGACATCACTCAAACTTTGATGGCGTTCAATGATTTGCACTTCCGCATTGGAGTCAACCACAATCAGGTTGCGAGGTTGTAACATCAGGTTTGAGTTAATCCCCGTTGAAAAATGAATAATTTGGATGGGTTTCTCAACAACCTTCCCTTTAGGAATATGAATAAAAGCCCCCTCTTTGGTTAGGGCTGTGTTCAGAGCAGTAAGAGAGTCCTCACGGTCGGCTATTTGATCAAAATAAGCGTCTATAACCTTTTTATATTTCGGCATTGTTAAGGCCGCTGACATCAGACAAACATCCATCCCCTCATGAGTGGTTTCTGATAAAAATGCACTGTAAATCCCATCAACCAATACAATTTTGTACGTGTCTACATCGTGTAATATGTAGCGTTGTACGTCGCTTAGGGTAAGCTCTTTTGTTCTTTTAGGAAACACACTAAAATCTGTTTTAACCAATGCATTGAGAGAGGTGTATTTCCACTCTTCCATTTTTTTGGTAGGGAATCCTTGTTGCTCAAAAGTATCTATGGCATTGGCACGCAATTGTGCCACACTAGCATGTGCGCCAGGTTCAGAAGCCATGGCGACATAAGAAGCAACCAATTTGTCTTTGAGTCCCATATCAGATGGCTTGTTTAATCCAGTCGTAACCTTTTTCCTCGAGCTCGAGAGCCAGTTCTTTGGTTCCCGACTTTACAATTTTACCCTCATGCAATACATGAACAAAATCTGGAACGATGTAGTCCAACAGTCGTTGATAGTGTGTGATGACTATGATGGCATTGTCTTTACTACGCAAGGTATTAACACCGTTGGCAACCACTCTAAGGGCATCGATATCTAGGCCCGAGTCGGTTTCGTCAAGAATAGCCAGTTTAGGTTCCAACATGGCCATTTGAAATATTTCATTTCTTTTTTTCTCTCCACCTGAGAAGCCATCATTGAGCGAACGCGACAAAAAATGAGTGTCTATACCAAGCAATTTAGCTTTTTCTTTGATTTTTTTGAGCATCACGTTGGCGGGCATTTCGTCCAACCCTTGCGCCTTACGCGTTTCGTTGATGGCGGTTTTGATAAAGTTTGTGACCGTTACACCCGGTATTTCTACAGGATATTGGAAAGATAAAAACACACCAAGATGCGCACGCTCATCAGCACTTAATTCGCCAATATCAGTTCCTTGAAACAAAACATTTCCTTTTGTGACTTCGTAGTCCTCATGTCCAGCAATGACCGTAGAAAGGGTACTTTTCCCAGATCCATTGGGCCCCATTATGGCATGTACTTCTCCAGCTTTGACATCTAAATGGATGCCGTTGAGAATTTTTTTGCCCTCTACTTGGGCGTGTAGGTTGTCGATACTTAACATATATTATTCTGTTCGGATTTGAATCATTTGATTTTCGATGACAGAGGAGGGTGCTACGGAGTCAATTTCGACCAGACGCACTATTTTACTCCATCCATCGGAGTTTGGATTATCGCTAATAACCCCTTTAACATACACTTGAACCATGTCAAAACTGTCTTTTTGAATGGGTACGGTTTGCGCATGAAGTTCGTGGAGCATATCGTCTATGACCACGCCATAAATTTCACTACCTGTATTAAGAACCGCAGCTCCGCTGTAAAACAAAAACTCCCCCGAAACGATTTCGGTTTTTTCTTTGGTAGGTGTTGAGCAAGCAGCCACGCTTAACAACAACAGTAAAAAATATAATTGGTTTTTCATTGTATTTGGGTTTATATTATCCTACAGATCCTTCTAAGGAAATTTCTAGTAATTTTTGTGCCTCCACTGCAAATTCCATCGGCAGTTTGTTAAGAACCTCTTTACTAAATCCATTTACGATAAGAGCAATCGCTTTTTCAGTGTCTATGCCTCTTTGGTTGCAGTAAAAAATTTGGTCTTCTCCAATTTTACTAGTAGTGGCCTCATGTTCGATTTGCGCACTTTTATTTTTAGCTTCTATATATGGGAAAGTATGCGCTCCACAGAGATTGCCCATAAGCAACGAGTCACATTGCGAGAAATTCCGCGCGTCTTCAGCTCTCGGGCTGATTTGGACCAATCCGCGGTAGCTGTTCTGAGAGGTTCCCGCAGAAATTCCTTTGGATATAATGGTGCTTTTGGTCCGCTTACCCAAATGAATCATCTTAGTACCTGTATCTGCTTGTTGGTGGTTGTTGGTCACAGCGATGGAGTAAAACTCTCCAATGCTGTCATCTCCTTTCAAAATACAAGAAGGATATTTCCAAGTTACTGCAGATCCAGTTTCTACTTGAGTCCATGAAATTTTTGATTTGTTATGGCATATGCCACGTTTGGTAACAAAGTTGAACACACCTCCTTTACCTTCTTTGTCTCCAGGAAACCAATTTTGAACGGTAGAGTATTTAATTTCGGCCTGATCGTGAGCAATCAGCTCAACCACGGCAGCATGTAATTGGTTTTCATCCCGAGCAGGTGCTGTACAGCCTTCTAAATAGCTCACATAGCTGCCTTCATCTGCAATCACCAACGTTCGTTCAAACTGACCAGTACCCGCTTGATTTATTCGGAAATAGGTGGAAAGCTCCATAGGGCAATGAACCCCTTTGGGAATATAACAAAACGATCCGTCAGAAAAAACCGCCGAGTTTAAAGCCGCATAATAATTATCGGTTCGTGGCACCACTGTGCCAATGTATTTACGCACCAGTTCAGGGTATTCTTTGATGGCCTCAGAAATCGAACAAAAAATAATCCCTTTTTCTGCCAGTGTGTCTTTAAAAGTTGTTGCAACAGACACTGAATCCATCACAATATCTACGGCTACTCCAGCCAATTTTTTTTGCTCTTCAAGTGATATCCCTAACCGCTCAAAAGTATTTAACAGCTCTGGATCAACTTCGTCTAAGCTGTTGTATTTGGGCGCAGTTTTAGGTGCTGAATAATATGAAATCGCCTGAAAATCAGGTTTAGGATATTCTACATTCGCCCAGTCGGGCTCTTCCATGTTGCTCCAAGTACGATAGGCTTCCAATCGCCACTCGGTCATCCAAGTGGGCTCATTTTTTCGCTTTGAGATCGCTTTGACAATCTCTTCATTGAGCCCGACCGGAAAGGTGTCTGATTCAATATCGGTGTAAAAACCGTATTCGTACTCTTTGGTTTCGAGCTCTTTTTTTAATTCTTCTTCTGTATAAGCCATAGCAATAATTTAGAGCGAAAAACTTTCTCCGCACCCGCAGGTACGATTGGCATTTGGGTTGTTAAACACAAATCCCTTCCCATTCAGACCACCCGAATACTCCAGGGTCGTTCCCACTAGATAAAGAAAACTTTTCTTATCCACCACAATCTTGACCTCGTTGTCCTTAAAAACCTTGTCTTCTGACCCAACCTCTCTATCAAAGGCGAGATCGTAAGACAAACCTGAACAACCACCACTCTTTACTCCTACCCGCACGAAATCTTGTGCGGCATCAAAGCCGTCGGCTTGCATTAAGCGCGACACTTGTTGTTTTGCAGATTCAGAAACCTTTATCATGGTTAATATAGATTTTGTCTAAATAAAGTGCAAATATACGGATTTTTAAGCTGTTAGAACTATTTGTAAATATGTGTAAAATCAATTTAAATATCCATTTTTTATTTCTAAATCCCTCAAAATCCCAATTGGTTTTTGAATAAGAAGTTGATCATGTTTCAAATATGATTATTGTTACTTCATTACGAATGATTTTGCATTCAAAAAATAGCATGTAATTTTGCAAGATGTTTGACAATAAAAACCAAGCCAAAACGCCCTTATCTGACTTGGGTGAATTTGCACTTATAGACTTACTTACCAAAGACTTTCCAATTCAACAAGCTTCTACCCTTAAGGGTGTGGGAGATGACACCGCTGTTTTAAAGCACCCTAATGAAAACACACTGGTTTCTACAGATATGTTGGTTGAAGGTGTTCACTTCGACTTAGCCTATATGCCCTTAAAGCATTTGGGTTATAAAGCAGTGATGGTTAATCTGTCTGACATATATGCTATGAACGGAACAGCGACTCAAATTACCGTGAGCATTGCGGTTTCGAATCGCTTTCCCAAAGAAGCATTAGAAGAACTTTATGCAGGCATATATTTGGCTTGTAAAAACTATAAGGTGGATTTGGTTGGCGGAGACACAACAAGTTCCACAACAGGTCTTATCATAAGTATAACCGCTTTGGGCACTACCCAAAAACCTGTCTATCGCAAAGGCGCTTCACCCAACGATCTATTGGTCGTAAGTGGTGATTTAGGTGCTGCCTACATGGGATTGCAGGTCTTAGAAAGAGAAAAAGAAGTTTTTAAGGCCAACCCGAACAACCAACCCGATTTGGACGCATATACTTATTTAATCGAGCGTCAATTGAAACCCGAAGCTCGAAAAGACATTCCAGAACTTCTCGCCCAACTCAATGTGACACCCACATCTATGATAGACATCAGTGATGGTTTGTCTTCCGAAATATTACACTTATGCAAACATTCAGAAGTGGGCTGTGATTTGTATGAAGATAAAATTCCATTAGACCCACAATTTATTTCGGTTTGTGAAGAATTTAACCTAGACAGCACGACGATTGCTTTGGCTGGAGGAGAGGATTACGAATTGTTATTTACCATCAATCAGGATGACTACAACAAAATCAAAGGCAACCCCAGCCTAACCGTTATTGGTCATATAACCGATGCTGCTTCGGGGGCTCATATCATCACAAGAGGGGGAGAGAAAATCGCGTTGCAAGCTCAGGGGTGGAAGGCGTTTTAGGGTTTCATTAGGGTTTCAATCTCTTCGGCCTCTATCGGGATGTTTTTCATCAGATTGAGCGGAGATCCATTTTCTTGTACAACCACATCATCCTCTAAGCGAATGCCAAAACCTTCTTCGGGAATATATATTCCAGGTTCGACTGTAAAAACCATATTAGGCCTCATGGGCTGATCGAGCAGACCATAATCGTGGGTGTCTAAACCTAAGTGATGCGATGTGCCATGCATAAAAAATTTCTTGTAGGCAGGTTTTTCAGCGGTTTGGTTTTGCACGTCTACTTTGTCTAGCAAACCCAATCCTAAAAGTTCAGCGGTCATGATTTTACCTACTTCGATGTGATAGTCTTTCCACAGGGTTCCTGGAACAAGGAGTTGGGTAGCTTCATTTTTAACCCTTAAAACCGCATCATACACGGCTCTTTGCCTTTTATTGAAACGCCCAGATACAGGAATGGTACGGGTCATATCGCTTGAGTAGTTGGCATATTCTGCCGCTACGTCCATGAGCAACAAATCACCTTCTCGGCATTGTTGGTTATTTTGAGTGTAGTGAAGTACATTGGCGTTTGCCCCCGAGGCGATGATGGGCGTGTATGCAAAACCTTTCGATCGGTTTCGGAGAAATTCATGGGCATACTCGGCTTCAATTTCGTATTCCCATACGCCAGGTTTGACAAAGCCCAACACCCTTCTGAACCCTTTTTCGGTAATATCACATGCGTACTGAATGCGTGCGATTTCCTCAGCATCTTTGACCGATCGCAAGCCTTGCAATATAAAATTGCTCTTTTCGTATTGGTGACTGGGAAATTCTTTTTGACACCACTCAATAAAGCGATCTTCTCGTGTTTGGGTTTCCACTTGGGCACGATAATGTTCGTTCGTGTTAATGTAAATATGTTCACACGGAGCAGCCAGTTGTTTAAAAAGATTTTCAAAGTCTTGAATCCAATGTACTGTTTGCACGCCTGACACCTCGGTGGTCTCTTCTTTATTTAGCTTGGCTCCTTCCCAAACAGCAATATGGGCGTTGGTTTCACGAACAAAAAGGAGTTCGCGTTGAGATGGGTCTTTGGCGTCTGGGCAAAGCACCAAAATGGTTTCCTCTTGATCGACTCCGCTGAGATAAAACAAATCACGATGCTGTTCAAAGGGCAAGGTACTATCGGCACTAATTGGGTAAATGTCATTGGCATTGAAAACCGCTATGCTGTTGGGCTTGAGTTGGGCTGCAAAGCGTTTTCTGTTTTCGATAAATAAAGATGAGGGGAAAGGCGCGTACTTCATAGACTCATAGGGATTTAGAGTAAAGGTATCAAAATTCGAAAAATAAGATTAACTTAAACAACTTAATATTATCTTTTTGACATGAATAAATGGTTCTTTTCACTGTGGGCGGCAACAACAATTTTTGCCCAAGAAGCGCCCTCTTTAGTGTCTCAAATTCCAGTTGTCAACATTGGCCCGAGTGTGATGAGCGGTCGGGTGACGGATTTGGCGGTTAACCCAGACGCCCCTTATGAGTTTTATGTAGCTTATGCTTCTGGAGGTCTGTGGTACACAGCTAACAACGGAACAACTTTTACCCCCGTCATGGACAACAGTCCTACCCAAAATATTGGAGACATTGCGGTTGATTGGAAAAACAACACCCTTTGGGTGGGAACCGGTGAAAACAATGCTTCCCGATCGTCTTACGCTGGTATCGGACTCCTAAAATCTGAAGATGGAGGCAAATCATGGCAGCTTACCGGACTAGAAGATGCCCATCACTTTGGAAAAATCGAAATCAACCCCAACAATCCCAACGAAGTTGTTGTTGGCGTCACGGGACACTTGTACACGCCCAATACCCAACGCGGTGTTTTTAAAACCCAAGATGGTGGTCAGACTTGGGAACAAACCTTGTTTATCAATGAAACCACGGGAATTATTGACATCAGTGTATCGACAGAAAACTTTGACATCATGTATGCTGCAGCTTGGCAAAAAGACCGAAAAGCCTGGAATTTCACAGGCAGCGGCTCAGCTTCAAGTATTTATAAAAGTACAGACGGGGGAGATAGTTGGACATTGATATCAACCCCCACATCGGGTTTCCCTCAGGGAGATGGAGTGGGTCGCATTGGCTTAGCTGCTTATGGCAATGATGAAATCTATGCCATTTTAGACAATCAAAACCGCCGACCTGCAGAAAAAGACCCATCAGATCAAGGCCTAAAAAAAGAAGATTTTAAGACCCTATCGTTAGAAGGTTTTTTTGCTGTTAATGACAGTTTACTAGAAGATTATTTACGCAACAATCGATTTCCCAAGAAATACACAGCCGAGTCTGTTAAAAAAGAGGTAAAGTTGGGTAAAGTAACACCTGCTGATTTGGCCCTTTATTTAGAAGATGCGAACAGCCAACTTTTCGACACCCCAGTTATTGGTGCCGAAGTTTACCGCAGCAGAGATGGAGGCCTTAGCTGGACAAAAACTCACAATGACTACCTAGACGATGTTTATTTTAGCTATGGCTATTATTTTGGACAAATTCATGTAAGTCCAAAGGACAAGGAAGTCATTTATATCTACGGGGTACCCTTTTTAAAATCCAATGACGGCGGCAAAACTTATACAGACATCAACGCGTCTAACTTGCATGTAGATCATCATGCTTTGTGGATCAATCCCAATAACCCGGATCATCTTATAAACGGAAACGATGGCGGAGTAAACATTAGTTACGATGCGGGTGAAAACTGGATCAAAAACAACGAGCCTTCTGTTGGTCAATTCTATACAGTCTACGCCGACCGCCAAGACCCTTATCACGTATATGGTGGATTGCAAGACAATGGGGTTTGGGTGGCAGCACATACTACCGTTGAAAGCCCCGCTTGGCACCAAATGGGTCATAACAATTGGACCTCTATAATGGGTGGGGACGGAATGTATATTCAGGTTGACAACCGCAATCCAGACATTGTTTTCACTGGTTACCAGTTTGGAAATTATTTTCGCATTGACAGAGCGGCTAACAAAAGAACCAATATCCAACCTAAACACCAATTGGGTGAACCGCCCCTTCGGTTCAATTGGCAGACCCCCATACTGCTCTCATCCCACAATCAAGACATCTTGTACATGGGGAGCAACAAACTACACCGCTCTATGAATCAAGGTGATGAATGGACGACTCTTTCAAATGATCTGACCCAAGGCGGCAAACAAGGAAATGTACCCTATGGAACCATCACAACCTTAGATGAATCTTCCTTTGAATTTGGGACGCTGGTCGTAGGCACCGATGATGGGTATGTTCAGCTTTCACAAGACGGTGGAGCCTCTTGGAAACGCATTAGCGACTTGCTCCCACAAAATTTATGGGTAAGTCGAGTTCAGTTTTCATCACACGAAGACCGTCGCATCTATGTGTCACTCAACGGATACCGAAACGATGATTTTCGCCCCTATCTGTTTGTTAGTCAAGACATGGGAACCACCTGGACGGCTTTGCACGGAAATTTACCTCCGTCTCCTATCAATGTGATTAAAGAAGACCCAACAAACCCCAACATATTGTATGTAGGCACCGACAACGCTGCTTATGTATCCATAGATGGTGGCGCGCAATGGCACGCTTTTAAAGACTCTTTGCCTAGTGTGGCGGTACATGACTTGGCAATTCAGCCCGACAAAAACCACTTGTTATTAGGTACGCATGGACGATCGATCTACAAAGTGGATCTGCAACACATTCAACAATTACCTGAAGTAATTGGAAAATCACTTCATTTATTTCCCATCAGCGACATTGACCACAACGATCGGTGGGGACAAATCCGAAATGTGTGGTCTGAACCGCTTAAACCCAAACAAACCTTTGTGGTCTTTTCTGATCAAGAAAAAAGCATCGATATGTACATCGCTACAAAAAAAGGGGTGGAGGTCTATCGCACTTCACTTGATCTTCAAATTGGGCTCAATTATTTGACTTATGACCTTACGATTCACGAAGAAAATATCCGGGGCTTTCAACGCAAACATCAGGAAGTTCAAACGGCTGACGATGGATTGTATTATCTACCGAAAGGAAGTTACCATTTGTACCTGAGCGATATCTATGATGAATTCAAGATTGAATAAAGCCTCATTTTGTTTAACATTCCCTCTTTTTTTTAAGTTTTTCAGCCCAAAAACTTCAACAAAACGCTATTTAGAATTTTTCCAAACCAAAAAGGCTATATTATTCTTGGTCAACAAGTTGCCAGCACCTAATTTTGCTTATTAAACCAAACAAAAAATCTATGGGTGCTGCACGCCTCAGTTCCATTATCCGCAAAGTAGCTATGGCTCTTTCAGGGTTGTTTTTGATTGTCTTTTTGCTTCAGCATTTTGCAATCAACCTGACATCAGTTTTTAGCGAATCGCTGTTTAACGAACTTTCTCATTTTATGGGAACCAATCCGCTGGTTCAATTTGCCTTACAACCAGTATTGATTTTTGGAGTCATGTTTCATTTTATTATGGGATTTGTCTTGGAATGGCAAAACAGGCGCGCGCGTGTTGTGAGTTATGCCAGCTACAAAGGCAGCGCCAACGCCAGCTGGATGTCACGTAACATGCTCGTATCAGGTGCGGTTGTTTTATCATTTTTAGTATTGCACTTTTATGATTTCTGGGTTCCAGAAATAAACTACAAATACATTGAGTTTCTTCCGGAAGATCCTAACAGATATTACGAAGAATTGTTGCACAAGTTTGAAGACCCTATTCGTGTGGGGTTGTATGTAATATCTTTTGTTTTCCTAGCCTTACACTTGTTACATGGTTTTTCTTCCGCTTTTCAGTCTTTAGGAGTTAACAATAAATACACACCAACTATCAAAGGCTTTGGGAAATTGTATGCCATTGCCATTCCTTTAGGTTTTGCTGGCATCGCGATCTTTCATTACTTAAATCACTAATATGGCCCAGTTAGACGCAAAAATTCCACAAGGACCACTTGCCGATAAGTGGACAAAACATAAAAACGACATTCGCTTGGTCAGCCCAGCCAACAAACGCCTAATCGACGTGATTGTCGTCGGAACGGGATTGGCAGGAGGGTCTGCAGCGGCAACCTTAGCGGAGCTTGGTTATAACGTCAAAGCTTTTTGCTTTCAAGATTCTCCTCGACGAGCACATTCGATTGCTGCTCAAGGGGGGATCAACGCAGCTAAAAACTATCAAGGAGATGGAGATTCTGTTCATCGCTTGTTTTATGACACCATCAAAGGGGGCGATTACCGTTCACGAGAAGCCAATGTACATCGACTTGCGGAGGTATCGACCAACATCATAGACCAATGTGTAGCACAAGGGGTTCCTTTTGCAAGAGATTATGGAGGACTGCTAGATAACCGTTCATTTGGAGGGGTATTGGTTTCTCGAACATTTTACGCCAAAGGCCAAACGGGTCAGCAGTTGTTATTGGGTGCCTATTCAGCGATGAATCGTCAAATAGGTCGTGGTAAAATCAAGATGTACAGCCGTCATGAAATGATGGACATGGTTGTTGTCGATGGCAAAGCTCGAGGAATCATCACCCGAAACTTGGTTTCTGGTGAGATTGAGCGCCACGCAGCGCATGCTGTTGTGATTGCTTCTGGAGGCTATGGAAACTTATTTTATCTTTCTACCAATGCAATGGGTAGCAATGTGTCTGCTGCTTGGAAAATTCATAAAAAAGGGGCGCATTTTGCCAACCCTTGCTTTACGCAAATCCACCCAACATGTATACCCGTTTCGGGAGACCATCAATCCAAACTTACCCTGATGTCCGAATCACTACGTAATGACGGACGTATATGGGTGCCTAAAAAGAAAGAAGATGCTCAGGCCATCAGAGAAGGCCGACTGAAACCCACAGATTTGGCAGAGGATGAGCGTGACTATTATTTGGAGCGACGCTATCCTGCCTTTGGGAATTTGGTTCCTCGAGATGTTGCTTCTCGAGCGGCCAAAGAACGTTGCGACGCGGGATATGGAGTCAACAAAACAGGCGAAGCGGTTTTCTTAGACTTTGCCGCTGCCATTGAGCGTTATGGCAAAGAAGAAGCTCACGTAAAAGGGCTAGACGAAAACGACCTTGCACTTGTACAAAAATTGGGGAAAGCGATTGTCAAAGCTAAGTATGGCAATCTATTTCAGATGTATGAAAAAATCGTTGATCAGAACCCTTACGAGACACCAATGATGATTTACCCAGCCGTTCACTACACCATGGGAGGTGTGTGGGTTGACTACAATTTGATGACTACTGTTCCAGGTTGTTTTGCCATTGGAGAAGCCAATTTTTCTGACCATGGCGCCAACCGTTTAGGAGCATCGGCATTGATGCAAGGCTTGGCAGATGGTTATTTTGTATTACCCTATACTATTGGAGATTATTTGGCGGATGATATTCGTACGGGGCCCATCTCTACAGATGCGCCAGAGTTTGAAGCGGCAGAAAAGGAAGTACGTCAAAAAATAGAAGCCTTGATAAACAACAAAGGTGACAAGACCGTTGACGATTATCACCGAAAACTGGGTAAAATCATTTGGAACAAATGTGGAATGTCACGCAACGAAGACGAACTTAAGGAAGCCATAAAAGAAGTACGGGCATTACGTGAAGATTTTTATAAAAATGTGACCGTACCAGGAACAGCCGATTCATTTAATGAGTCGTTGGCCAAGGCTTTAAGGGTTGCTGATTTTCTAGAACTTGGTGAGTTGTTTGCCAAAGATGCACTAGAGCGCACAGAGTCGTGTGGGGGGCATTTTAGAGAGGAATCTCAAACTCCAGAAGGTGAAGCATTGCGTAATGATAACGATTTTGCTTTTGTTTCTGCTTGGGAATACACAGGAGATCCAGGCAAAGCAAAGCTTCACAAAGAGGCGCTGACTTTTGAAAATGTTGAACTCAAAACCCGATCGTATAAATAGGCGTTGGTTAATAGTAAATGGTTATTTGTGATGGTAGACACCATAAAAACATTTGAGGATTTGGAATGCTGGAAGAAAGCGAGAAGTTTGAGGTTGAAAATTTCTGACTTAGTCAAAACATTTCCAAAACACGAAAAGTTTGGACTTACATCACAAATAATTAGAGCCTCACGATCTGTAACACATAATATTGCTGAAGGCTATGGTCGTTTCCATTATAGAGAAAATGCCCAATGTTGTAGGATCTCTAGGGGTTCTCTCTACGAAGTGTTGGATCAGGTTCTTGTGGCCAACGATGAGGGGTATATCACAAAAACTGATTTGACCAGATTCCGAAATGATATTTTAGAAAGTATAAAAATTCTTAATGGGTATATTAACTACTTGTTGAAAAGTGCTGATGGAAAAAAGTATTGAGAATCACAACAATGAACCCTTTAATACAAGTTAATATCTGTTAACGATTAACACCATGTGTATGAAATTGAATTTAAAAATTTGGCGTCAAGCCCATGCAACCGCAAAAGGAAGCATGCAGACCTATCAAATTGAAGACGTATCTCCTGACATGTCCTTTTTGGAAATGATGGACGTCCTTAA
>Ga0208880_1000102_pt1 | contig 17330 bp, 16 predicted proteins | sample Knorr_S23_td_Sur_FD_185606 | JGI IMG/M metagenome (GOLD analysis project Ga0208880, IMG submission 185606) | Marine microbial communities from Southern Atlantic Ocean transect - Knorr_S23_td_SurfaceB_ad_5m_LV_B (SPAdes) (version 2) | ecosystem: Environmental > Aquatic > Marine > Oceanic | place...
GAAAAACCATCACACATCTACCTTACACCCTAGATGATGCAGTCATTGAGCCTGTATACACAAAATTTGAGGGGTGGAAAGAAGATTTAACAAAGCTTACAGATGCAAATGAGTTGCCCGAACAACTCAATAAGTACATCGCTTTTATTGAAGATTATGTAAAGACACCTATTCGATTGGTGTCTGTAGGCCCAGATCGTAAGCAAACCATCTTCCGAGCTGAAAAATAATAATGGATGTTTAAAACTTAATATTTTGCTTCGGTTTTTTCACTTGTTGCCATTGCTTTTTTGCCTTGTAGGGTACGCACAAGAAAGAAAACAAGTAGACATTCGACAGTCGGGTTCTTTTGAAGTAGATCAAGCACGCTATCCAGGTGCTAAAATTTTAAAGAAAAATGATCAAATTCGTGTCCATTTACATCATGATGGCATGGATATATGGTCTGATGAAGCTTTTTTATTTGAGGTAGACAACTTTTTTGAGGCATATGGTAATGTGGTGGTAAAACAGGGGGACAGCCTGGAACTTACTAGTGAATATTTAGAATATGATGGCTCTAAACGCTTTGGAATATCTCAAATTGATGTTGTATTAAAAAACAATGAAACGACTTTATTGTCAGACACCTTGTACTTAGACAGGGTCAAGCAAGAAGCTTATTACACGACCAAAAGCACCATCATTGATGAAGAAACGACTATCAAAAGCAGTATAGGAACCTATCTGATTGATGCCAAAAAATATGAATTTCAAGACGCTGTTGAAATTCAAAACCCTGATTTTAAACTATTTTCTGACAAGTTAGATTTCTACACAGAAAATAAACACGCCTTTTTCTACGGACCTACAACCATAATAGGAACGGATTACAAAGTTTTTTGCCAGAGAGGATATTATGATACAGAAAATAAAAAAGGGTACTTTAAAAAAGAAGCTGCCATCGATTACAGTGCTCGACACATTACCGGAGACAGCATCTACTTTGACGACAATCTCCAGTATGCGACCGCCAGCCAAAATGTGGAAATCATTGACACCCTCGACAACAACATCATTCGTGGGCATTTTGCTGAAGTTTTCCAAGCTCATGATTCTGCCATGGTTACCCGCGAAGCAGTTGCAATCAATGTTATTGATGGAGATTCATTGTACATTCATGCGGACACCTTGTTGGCGACTGGCACCCCAGAAGATCGTATTTTACGGGGGTATTACGATGTTAAAATCTTTAAATCTGACCTAAGTGGAAAGTCCGATTCTATTTATGTATATCAAAAATTAGGATTAACCAAATTGCTCAGATTGCCCCTAAGCGAACGTGATCAACAACTCCTTACTCCGAGTGAAATCACCAAACGAAACCCCGTGTTGTGGTTTGGGAGAAGCCAAATGACTGGAGACCTTATTCATCTTACAAATGACACCGTGAACAACGTTCTAGACTCTTTGATCATCTTTAACAACGCTTTGATCGTTGAACAAGATTCGTTGGACTTTAATAATCACAACCAAATAAAGGGCATACATCTGTATGGAAAATTCATAGATAACGAACTCAAGACAGTTGATATCGTCAAAAATGCTGAGATGATTTATTATCTCTACGATGACGAGGATATGGAACTCGTGGGTATTGACAAGACAATATGCAGCTCTATGCGTTTATCAATTGAGGATAACGGCATAAAAACCATCACTTTTTTTACCCAACCAGAAGGCACGATCTATCCGGAGGATGATTTGCCAGAAAATGCTCGAAGACTCTCAGGGTTTTTATGGCGAGGAGATGAAATCATTCAATCTATTGATGATCTAATTACAGACCAAAATAAGGTTCTTAAAAAAGAGTTACACAAAAAAGAATTGCAACAAACCTTCGATGAGTAGTACTGAATACCGTTATTTTTTGGAGTATCAGGCCCAGACTACAGCCGCGCCATTGGGCTTAGAAATCAAAAAAGCACGTGGAAGTTATATCACAGACATCCATAACAAACATTATTTAGATTTTGTGGCAGGAGTCTCTGCATGTACCCTTGGGCACAGACACCCAAAAGTAGTTCGTGCCATCAAAAGACAATTACGAAAGTATCTGCATGTTATGGTATATGGAGAGTTCATACAGAAAGAACCGGCACTTTTAGTCAAACAATTGGCCGACGCTCTGCCTGAAAAATTATCATGTACTTATCTGACAAACTCAGGTACAGAGGCCATCGAAGGTGCCTTAAAGCTTGCAAAGAGAGCTACTGGGCGTGCCGAAATTGTGGCCGCACACTATGCCTACCATGGAAATACCCAAGGAGCTATGAGTGTAATGGGTTACGAAGCAAGAAAAAGAGCTTATAGACCTTTAATACCCGGGACTAAGTTTATCACATTTAATAAAACTGAAGATCTACAAAACATTGATCAAAATACAGCCGCGGTTATTTTAGAAACCATTCAGGGAGGTGCTGGGTTTATATGTCCTGAAAATGATTATCTAAAGAATGTTAGAAAACGTTGCGACGAAGTTGGCGCACTACTGATATTGGACGAAATACAACCCGGAATGGGACGCACTGGCAAGCTATTTGCGTTTGAACATTATGGGATCGAACCCGATATTCTTGTAACTGGAAAAGGTTTAGGGGGTGGGCTTCCTGTAGGTGCTTTTTGTGCTTCGAAAGACTTGATGAACTTACTCAAACACCAACCTGAACTCGGGCATATTACCACTTTTGGTGGCCATCCTTTGATTGCGTCAGCATGTAGGGCCACATTGGAAGTCGTCACTAAAGGAACGTTGATGGAAGAAGCAATCGAAAAAGAACAACTCATTCGTGAACTTTTGACACATAAAACCATTACAGAAATTCGTGGTAAAGGGCTTATGCTGGCCTTGATTTTAGAATCTGATATATTGGCAAAAAAGCTTGTGCAAGAGGCTTTAAACTCAGGACTCATTCTTTTTTTCCTGTTATTCGAGCCCAAAGCAGTTCGCATCACCCCACCCCTAACCATCACTAAAAAAGAGTTGAAAAAAGGGTGTGAACAGATTGTTTCACTGTTAAACAAGTTATGTTGATTAAATTGTTGAAAATTCTACACTTTATTTTTTTAAACACCCGTCTTAGCTTCTAATTTTAGATAAGCAAACAACAATGCCTATGTCAAGCGAACAAGAAGCCTTTGACCGAAGTCCTGTAACACGTTTTGAATCTATGTTACAATCGGATCAAATCCACTTTTTTGACGCTACCGAATTTGAGGAAATTATTCAATTCTACATAGATACTGCAAGTCTTAGCAAAGCTCAAAAAGCTTTAGAAATAGGCAAAAAACAACACCCTGATTTTTCAGGTCTACAGCTCTTACAAGTAGAACTCATGTTGGTTAACAATCAATACGAAGAGGCCGAAAAAATCATTGATGCAATAGGAGAAATGGAACCATACAATGATGCGGTTTACTTACACAAAGCCGCTATTTTGTCTAAAACCATGCGTCATCAAGAAGCCATAGAATTTCTCAAAACAGGCATGGCATACACTGATGACCCCTTGGAATTCAACAATATGTTGGCCATGGAATACCTGTATTTGGATAGTTTTGTCATGGCTAAAGAACATTTTATTAAATGCATAGACATGGATCCCAAAGACACCCATGCCATGTATAATATCATTTACTGTTTCGAGTCATTAGAAGATGCTGATGGTGCGATTACTTTTTTAAACGACTTTCTCAGCAAAGATCCTTACAACGAAGTAGGGTGGCACCAACTAGGAAGGCAGTATGTTGCAAAAAACCAAATAGAACAAGGACTAACCGCTTTTGATTTTGCCATCATTTGTGATGAAACATTTATAGGCGCATATTTTGAAATGGGTAAAATTCTTGAAAAACTAGGTCGGTGGAACGAAGCCATTCTTGCTTATGAAACCACCTTACAAATTGATGACCCTACATCATTTGCTCTCATGCGCATAGGTCAGTGTCACCAAGCATTGGGCAATACTGAACTTGCTTTACGATTCTTCAAAAACGCCTTACATGAAGATCCCTTATCAGAGAAAGCCTGGATTGCTTTGATCGATTTATATGTTGCAAAAAACAACATGAAACAAGCCCTCTATTACCTAAAAAAATCCATACAAATCGACAACAGCAATATCGAGTTGTGGAAAAGATATGCCCAAGCTCATCAAAACATGGGACTTTTAGAAGAAGCTGATTTGGCCTATGCCGAATGTGTCAATTTAGGGAACTATGAGTTGAATATTTTTTTGCAATGGGCCGATGTCCTTAAAGAACTAGGGGAATATAAAAAAGCAGCTGAAGTGTTACACCAAGGGCTTGAGTTCTATCCCGAAAACAGTACCTTAAATTTTAGACTCGCAGGGATATATTTACTCAACTCACAGTCCAATGAAGCCCGTTTTTTTCTAAAAAATGGTTATTTATCGGATGCTAGTGAACTTGAGAACTTTTACAAACAATTTCCTCAATTCAAAAGCTCCTCATTTGTAAAGAACAGCCTCTCAATGAAGCTCTAAACCACTCGATTTAGTACTTTTGTGCATTGGAAATTTACGTATGCGCTTAGTTACTTTGTATTTAAAAGGTTTGTGTATGGGAGCCGCTGATATTGTTCCTGGAGTTTCAGGAGGGACTATGGCCCTTATTACCAACATTTATGAGGAACTCATTGACTCTATAAACAACCTAACATTTCGATCCGTAAAAAAATTATTCAGCAAAGAATTTAAAAGTGCATGGAAAGCACTTAACGGTAACTTTTTGCTTTCACTAGCTATGGGGATTGGAACAAGTATTTTGGTGTTTGGAAGCTCCATTCAGTACTTGCTTCTGCATTTCCCAATTGCATTATGGTCTTTCTTTTTTGGATTGATTTTGATGAGCGCTGTGATGATTGGAAAACAGGTCAAAAAATGGTCTTTTAAGACCAAAGGCTCCTTTGTTTTTGGTGTGATTGTTTCCTTGATTGTAGTCTTTTTGAGCCCTGCTCAGGGGTCTGATTCTTTTTTCTACCTTTTTTTCTGTGGAATGCTGGCCGTAGTAGCCATGATATTGCCAGGGATTTCGGGTGCTTTTATTCTTATATTGTTAGGTACTTATGACACTGCTCTAGAAACATTGAACCTGCTGAGAAATTTTGAAACTCAAGGATTTGTGTTTCTAACAGCTTTTGCGTTAGGTGGAATTATCGGACTTAAAATTTTTGCAAAACTCTTGCACAGACTCTACCAAAACCACAAAAATCAGGTTCTATCATTATTGGTCGGGTTTATGTTTGGATCCCTGTACAAAGTATGGCCATGGAAAAAATTGGTTTCCATAGGCGATCAGTATAGTCTGGTTCGAGAAATTGCTGTATGGCCTAACATGAATGCCGAAAGCCAATCAACATGGATGGCCATTGCATGTTTTTGCATAGGTATGGGTGTTATCTTATTTTTTGAATCAATTAGCAGAAGAAAACAATCATGAACAAAAGGGGTCTTTACGACAATATTTTATTGATCATAAAGGGCCTTGCTATGGGGGTGGCCAACAAAGTACCAGGTGTTTCCGGGGGGATTATTGCAGTAGTTACTGGTTTTTATGAAGAGTTCTTGTATTCTCTTAAAAGACTCAATTTCAAGGCCTTAATGCTTTTAATGACGGGGCGTTTCAGAAGTTTTATACAATATACAAACGCAGCATTCCTCAGCCTGATAACGCTAGGGATTATCATCAGCTATTTTACCGTTTCAAGACTGCTCGATTATGCTTTGATCTATTATGAGCAGCATGTTTGGGGTTTGTTTTTTGGAATGGTGCTTATGTCTGCCGTTCTGTTGGTACGAGATTTTGGTCGTTGGAATTTTAGATACATTCTGTTTTGCGCCATTGGGCTTGCTACGGGAATTCTGCTGATTTTTTTAGAACCTGCAGAAGAAAATCGAAACTTATTTTTTGTTTTTTTCTGTGGAATGATAAGTATCATCGGAATGACCCTTCCTGGTTTATCGGGATCATTTTTATTGATACTGATGGGAAATTATGTACTACTGCTTGTAGATGCAGTAAATGCGCTCGGTGCTTTTGGTGTAGGGCTTACCCAAAACATTCCTTTTTGGGAACTGTACAACATACATCAAGAATTACTCCAAATTTTGTTGGTTTTTATTCTAGGGTCATTAACGGGACTGGTAGCTATATCGAGTTTACTTCACTACGTCTTGATGCGTTACGAGAAACGTCTTCGAACCCTTATCATTGGTTTCATTATTGGCTCACTACCTATTCTATGGCCTTGGTCGGATCACCGTACCATCAAAAGTACCCTTGAAACCAATACATCAAACACTGTATTTGAACAAGGTACTTTGTTTACAATTATATGGCTCATCGTTGGAGCAGCTCTTGTTTATGGATTAGATATGTATGAAAGAAAAAAATAAAGTTTTCGGTTTGTTGGGTCGCAACATCGACTATTCCTTTTCACGCGGATATTTCACAGAAAAATTTGAGAGAGAAGGCATAAACGCTACATATAAAAATTTTGATCTTCAAGAAATTTCAGTTTTGCCAGAACTACTTAAAAATGAACAAGTTTTTGGACTCAACGTGACCATCCCTTACAAAGAGGAGATTATCCCTTTTTTAGATGATCTAGATAAAACTGCCAGACAAATTGGTGCCGTCAATACCATATTATTTCAAAACGGGAAACAAATTGGTTACAACACAGATTGTATCGGTTTTGAACGTGCCTTAAAAACCAAACTAAAACCCCATCACAAAAAAGCTTTAGTACTCGGAACGGGAGGAGCTTCAAAAGCGGTTTGTTATGTTTTTGAGCAATTGGGAATTGAGTATAAAAAAATTTCTAGGACAGCTGGTGCAAATAAAAAAACATATGGTCAATTAGATGCCCATGATTACCAAACCCACCTGATTATCGTAAACTGTACTCCCTTGGGAACCTTTCCAAACATTGAAGAAAAACCTCCAATTGACTATTCAAAACTAAACGAAAGTCATTTGCTTTTTGATTTAATATATAACCCAAGTAAGACACGTTTTCTGACACTAGGTGGTGAACGCGGAGCGGATACATCTAATGGATTGTTTATGCTTGAACAACAAGCAGAAGCCGCATGGGAGTTATGGAATCAATAATTCTTTTTTAATAGTTTTTTAGATTTCTTATATTAGGGATTGACAAATCAAAATTGACGATGCAGGAAAGCAGCGATACCAATTTGCATAATCCAAGTGAAGAGCAGGCAAGTAACCAGGCTCCTATCAATGAGGAAAACAACACCCAAACAACTCCTCAAGAGGAAGGTGCTGCTCAAAATCCTCCTCAGGAATTCAATGAAAAGGATGATGATCAAGTCGAAGACTACAGTGAAATGGAGCTGGATGATCTTGTTAAAAGTTTAGAAAAACTAATAGGCTCAGGAAAAACAAATCAGCTCAAAAAATCATTTGATGCCCTGATTTCAAGTTTTAACAAAAAATACAACACCTATGTCAATGCCAAAAAACAAGCCTTTATCGACGAAGGAGGGCTAGAAGAAGATTTTGAAGTTATTGTTCCAGAAAAATCAAAATTTGAAGCCCTCGTTCAGCGCTACAAATCGGAACGTAACACTTTTTACAAAGAGTTAGAAAAAAACCTCCAATCAAACTTAAAAATACGGTTAGCTCTTATAGAAGAACTCAAAGGGCTTATCGGAGTTGACCAACCAATAGGTGAAACATATAAGCAATTCAAATCATTGCAAAATCAATGGCATGATACAGGTCATGTACCAAGAGCAGAGGCAAATAACCTATGGAGGACATATCGTCACCATGTGGGTATTTTTTATGATTTTTTACACCTGAATCGTGAGTTTCGTGAGCTTGACTACAAATACAATTATGAGCAAAAAATTAAAGTAATTGAAGAAGCAGAAGCTTTGGTCAGTTTGGAAGACATACAAAAAGCCTTCCGAAACTTACAAGAACTTCATAAAAGATGGAAAGACGAATTGGGCCCCGTTGCTAAGGAACATAGCGAAGCTTTATGGAATCGATTTGGGGAAGCCACCAAGATCATCCATGACAAACGCCAATACTTTTTAAAAAATCAAGAGAAGATTTTTGAAGATAATCTTCAAAAAAAGCAACTCATTCTTGAACAGATTAAAGCCCTTATTGAAGAAGAAGCCAACTCTCATGGAGACATGCAAAGGCAAATCAACAAGATGGAAGGGCTGCGCAGTTCCTTCTTTAACGTAGGACATGTACCGAAAAAAGACAATGATTCTATTTGGAAAGACTTTAAAAAAATAATGCAAGGTTTTAGTAGGAAAAGAAATTATTTTTATAAAAATTTAAAAAAATCCTACAACGAAAATCTCCAAAAACGCTTAGATATCATCAAAGAAGCTGAAGAGCTCAGTTTATCGGAAGATTATAAAACCACTACTCCAAAGATCATCGCCCTTCAAAAAAAATGGAAAGAAGCAGGAGCAGTGTCAAGAAGACAAAACGAAAAAGTTTGGAAAAAATTTCGAGCTGTTTGCAACGCCTATTTTGATGGCATGGACGCACGTCGCAACAACGAAACTGATCAAGAACAAAAAGCGTGGGATCAGAAATCTGCTCTATTATTAACCGTTCAAAACTTTTCTGAGTCAAACGACTCCTCTGAAGATCAAATATATGATTGGATATCAGAATGGAAAAATTATGGAGCTGTTGCCAAAAACAAATCAAATATTGAAAGTAAGTTCATATCCTCCATCGCTAAAGCCTTTAAGGCTACAGGGCTTAGCAATGAGCAAATCCAGAAGAAACGCTACGAGCTACAATTACAACTTATGGCTGACAGGCCAGACGCATTACTTAAAGAAAAAGCGACGATTCAGCGCAAAATAGAGGAAATCAAGCAACAAATCATCCAACTGGAAACCAATATGCAGTTTTTTAGTGAAAACTCTTCAGACAACCCGATAGTAGCTAAAGTGAATCAAGACATTAAAAAACATCGTGAGATGCTTGAAAAGCTTGAGGAAAAGAAAAAAATGTTAAAATCATCTTAACTCTGTTTCTTCTTGGCTGCTTGCCATAGGGCTTCTAGGTTTTCTAAATCGAGATCAGAAATCTTTTTCTCTTCACCCTCTAGTTGTTGTTCCATCCATTGAAATCGGTCAATGAATTTTTGGTTGGTCCGTGCCAAAGCATCGTCTGCGTTGATGTTCATAAACCGAGCATAGTTGACCAGAGAAAACAAAATATCTCCGAATTCGGCTTCCATTTGTAGAGAGTCTCCATTCTGAATTTCTTTCAGAAATTCCTCTAGCTCTTCTCTAATCTTCAACACTACATCTTCCGTTTTTTTCCAATCAAAACCTATACCAGCAGCTTTTTCTTGAATGCGGTGCGCCTTTACCAAACTTGGCAATCCATTGGGCACACCCGTTAAAACGCCTTTATTACCTTCTTTAAGTTTAATTTTTTCCCAGTTTTGTTTTACTTCTTCCTCATTTTCGATCTCAGTATCTCCATAAACATGGGGGTGTCGTTGGATAAGCTTATCACAGATACCATGGACAACATCCGCGAAATCAAATGCCTTTTGTTCACTTCCAATTTTTGAGTAAAAAACAATGTGTAGTAAGAGATCTCCAAGTTCTTTTTTGATCTCATCATTATCATTTGCTAAAAGAGCATCGCTAAGCTCATATGTTTCTTCAATAGTCAAATGCCTTAGACTATCAAAGGTCTGTTTTCTGTCCCACGGACATTGAACACGCAACTCATCCATGATGGTCAACAAACGGTCAATCGCCTGAAGTTGCTGGTCGCGTGTGTTCATGTTTTATAGGATGATTTTTTTATCAGCAAATGTCATGGGGTAGTCAGCAAAAACCTTACCACGAGCTATTTGCGAAAGTTTAGACTTAAGAAGTTTTTTCTTAAATGAACTCAATTTGTCAGTAAATAAAATACCCTCGATATGATCGAATTCATGTTGAACAATTCGAGACGCTATTCCACTAAGCTCCATTACTTGTGGCTTAAAATTTTCATCATAAAACTCAATGGTAATTTCGTCCTTACGACTTACATCCTCACGGATATCAGGAATACTCAAACAACCTTCGTTGAAATCCTCCATAACTCCACTTCTTCCTACAATAGCAGGGTTTATAAATACGTGTTTAAATTTTTTGAGTGCGTTACGCTCTGCAAGAACCAATTCTTTGTCTTTGTAAAAAGGACTGGCATCGACCACAAAGAGTCGAATAGGCAATCCGATTTGAGGGGCTGCAAGGCCTACTCCATTGGCTCCATACATGGTGTCCCACATATTGCTGATCAGCTGACTGAGTTCAGGATATTGTTTGTCAATGTCTGTTGTTTTTTGTCTAAGGACTGGATGTCCATAACCAACAATTGGTAAAATCATGGCATATTATTTTGTGCGGTCAAAAAAGATTGTAATAAAATCGTGGCGCTGACTTTGTCAACCAACGCCTTATTACTTCTAGCTTTCCGTCCAAGACCTGAATCAGAAATAGACTGAGCCGCAATTTTTGAAGTAAAACGTTCGTCGTAGGTGTGGTGTTTAAGTTGGGGAAAACGAGCCTTACATTGACTAATAAACAAGTTTACTTCATTTGCAATTTCTGAAGGTTGGTTGTGTAAACGCATAGGCATACCAACGAGTATGCCCGACACAGAAACTGTCTTTTGATAATTGTCAATAAAATCGAGTAATTGATAGGTTGGAATGGTGTCATGACCAAAGGCAAAAATCTGTTCATCGTCTGTCACAGCCACTCCGCATCGTTTCAACCCATAATCAATTGCTATCAGTCTGCCCATAGTTGCAAAAATACGCTTATTGACACAATTTGTGTATGAGGGGCATTTTTAATCATATTGAAGCTATATTTGAAAAAAAATTGAAAAACATGACTCATTTACAAAACATCATAGAATCTGCTTGGGAAAATCGTGAATTGTTAAAGCAAAACGAAACTCAAAATGCCATCAGATCTGTTATCAGCGCTCTAGACGAAGGCAAACTTCGTGTGGCAGAACCGATTGAATCGGGTTGGAAAGTCAATGAGTGGGTCAAAAAAGCAGTTGTGCTATACTTCCCAATTCAAGGTATGGAAACCCTTCAAGCGGGACCATTGGAGTTTCATGATAAAATTCCTTTAAAGACTGGCTATAAAGAAAAGGGGATTCGTGTTGTTCCTCATGCTGTAGCACGTCATGGCGCCTATATTTCTCCAGGTACAATATTGATGCCTAGCTATGTAAATATCGGTGCTTATGTGGACGAAGGCACGATGGTGGACACTTGGGCTACTGTTGGTAGTTGTGCGCAGATTGGCAAAAATGTTCACTTGAGTGGTGGTGTTGGTATTGGAGGTGTTTTAGAGCCCTTACAAGCAGCACCTGTTATCATTGAAGACAATGCTTTTGTGGGATCGCGCTGTATCGTAGTAGAGGGAGTCAGAGTAGAGACAGAGGCTGTCTTGGGTGCCAATGTGGTTTTGACGGCATCTACAAAAATCATTGATGTGACTGGAGATACACCCATTGAATCCAAAGGAGTTGTTCCTGCACGATCTGTGGTGATCCCTGGAAGCTATACCAAATCTTTCTCCGCTGGAGATTTCCAGGTACCATGTGCGCTCATTATTGGAAAGAGAAAAGAAAGTACCAATAAAAAAACTTCGTTGAATGATGCCCTAAGAACTTACGACGTTTCTGTGTAGGGACACCAAAAAGGGGATCAAATAGCTTATTTTTGTTCCGTATTATGGAACTAAACACTGCCATCCGTGTACTTCAAAAGAAAGGAAGTCTGTTATACCCTTCCGATACCGTGTTGGGACTGGGTTGTGATGCTACGGACGAGCTTGCAGTTCAAAAAATATTCCAAATCAAGAAGAGGCCTCCAGGCAAAGCACTTATCGCGCTGGTTGCAGACATGCAAATGTTATCTGAATATGTAAATGTAATCCCTGATGCGGCTAAGAAAATAATCAAAACCTCTAAGCAACCGACCACAATTATTTACCAAAAAGTTCAAAATATAGCGCCCTCTGCCATAGCTAAGGACGGTTCTATGGCATTTCGAATTCCACAGTCTGGTTTTGCTTTGGAATTGGTAAAACGTTTTGGAAAACCCATCATAAGCACCTCAGCCAATTTGAGTGGAGCTCCCATTCCTGCCATCCTATCGGCTGTAGACCCACAACTTTTGACACAGGTAGACTATGTCGTACCTTTGTGTTCAGAAATGAATAATACCCAACCTTCAAAATTGGTATTACTCAAACCCAACGGAGAGACACAGATATTAAGAACGTGATACCCTCAACAGAAATACAAAACGCATTAAACCCTTCCATATTTAAACATATAGGAAAGGTTGCCGAACAATTAAATACCAGAGCGTTTGTCATTGGTGGTTTTGTACGTGATGTTATCCTAAAGCGCAAGGCCCCTAAAGACGTAGACATTGTGTGCGAAGGCAGTGGTATAGCACTTGCCAAAGCAGTCGCTAAAAGCCTTGATAACAGCAGCAAGGTGCAGGTGTTTAAAAACTTTGGTACCGCTATGTTAAAAGTAGGCGAATGGGAATTGGAATTTGTCGGAGCTAGAAAAGAAAGCTACCGAAGTGACAGCCGCCATCCGATCGTTGAAAATGGTACTTTAGAAGATGATCAAAAAAGACGGGATTTTACCATCAATGCCCTAGCCATATCACTTAACCCAAACGATTTTGGGCGTTTTATCGATCCATTTAATGGGCTAAAAGACATGGACGCTCAGTTATTGCGTACGCCTTTAGAACCCGAACAAACATACACAGACGACCCTTTGCGCATGTTGCGTGCCATTAGGTTTGCTGCGCAGCTTAATTTTAAGATTGAACCTGCTTCATTTGATGCTATCAGAACCCTGCACAACCGTTTGGAGATTTTATCCAAAGAGCGCATCGTCGATGAGCTACATAAACTTATGTTGACTCAAAAGCCATCTGTTGGTTTTGTCTTGTTAGAAAAAACAGGCCTGCTCAAACACATATTACCCGAACTCATTGATTTAAAAGGGATTGAAGAAGTGGAAGGACAACGCCATAAAGACAATTTTTATCACACTTTAGAAGTGGTTGATAATATCTGTAAAACCACAGACAATTTATGGTTGCGCTGGGCAGCTTTGTTACATGACATCGGAAAAGCACCCACCAAAAAATTTAGTAAAAAAGTTGGTTGGACATTTCATGGGCATGAATTTGTAGGTGCAAAAATGGTATACAAGCTTTTTAAGCGATTAAAAATGCCTCTCAATGAAAAAATGAAATACGTTCAAAAGTTGGTCTTTATGAGTTCACGGCCTATCGCCGTTTCGGAAGATCTAGCAACAGATGCGGCTGTTCGAAGACTGGTGTTTGATGCAGGCGACTTTATCGATGACTTACTGACCCTATGTGAGGCAGACATAACCACTAAAAACCCACGTCGTTTTAAAAAATATCATGACAATTTTGAAAAAGTCCGAAAAAAAATTGTGGATGTTGAAGAAAGAGACAGAGTGCGTAATTTCCAACCTCCTGTCGATGGAGCCGAAATCATGCGTACATTTAACTTAAAACCTTGTCGCGAGATTGGAATACTTAAAGAGTATATCAAAGAAGCAATCTTAGAAGGAAAAATTCCAAATGAGTATCAAGCAGCCTATAAACTGATGCTTGAAAAAGCAGACGAATTGGGACTAAAAACTTTATCGTCATGAATGTGGCTATTCTCAATTGGAACAAATGGGCATTGTTGTCGGTATACCTAGTGATATTAGCTGGATCTGTCGTTAGAATAACAGGCAGTGGTATGGGGTGTCCTGACTGGCCGAAATGTTTTGGGTATTTAATTCCACCTACCGAACGTAACCAACTCGACTGGAAACCCAATTCAACTTACAAAGAAGGTCATGTGATTATTGTCAACGAAAGTCTCCAAGTGGCGGTCAAAGACTTTCAAAGCTCTAACGTCTACAACCCTGAACACTGGGAATCTTACACAAAACATGATTATGCCAAATTTGATGCTACTCATACATGGATTGAATTCATCAATAGATTGTTAGGAGCCTTATCTGGACTGTTGGTTTTAGGATTGTTTTTACGTAGTTTGCTATTACTTAAAACCAAACCTTTAGTACCAATATTATGCTTCCTCGCTGTTGCAGGCATGGGTTTCCAAGCTTGGCTCGGAAAAACTGTTGTTGATTCTAATTTGTTACCTACTAAGATTTCAATACATATGGGGATGGCATTGGTGATTATTTTTATCTTACTTATTATAAGGGCACTTTGCAAGCCTATAGGTTTGGCTAAAAAACCCTCCCCAGTGTTAATGTATTTAATCGGATTTGCTTTCGTTTTAACTCTTGCACAATTTGCCTTAGGCGTTCAAGTGCGTCAATATGTAGACATACAAATACAAAAATGGGGATATGAACAAGCAGCACTTTGGCTACAATACCCAAAACTTGATTTTTATATTCACCGTTCACTATCCATACTCGTGGTTTTGATTAACGTATGGATTTTTATCAAAGTAAGAAAAGAGGGGTTAACAGAAAAGTATATATTTTGGATTCTTGGTTGCGTAGTAGCAGAAATCACACTGGGGATTCTAATGTATTATATCGATTTTCCATGGGGAAGCCAACCTCTTCACTTGTTAATTGCAACGATATTGTTTGGAATACAAGCTTATTGGATTTTACGACTAAAAACAAAAAAATATGATCTATCGATTTAGAATGATCCTTGACGCGGAAGAGGATGTTTTCAGAGATATTGAATTAGAACAGGACCACACTTTTGAAGATTTGCACAATGCCATTTTACAATCCTTTGGAATTGAAGGCCATGAAATGGCTACCTTTTATCTAAGCGATGAAGATTGGAACCAGGGGGAAGCCATCGCTCAAGCTGATTTGTTTGACGAGCCTTGCCGATTAATGGCAGACACTCTACTACAAGATGTTTTCTCTGAAGATCAAAAAAATGCTCTATATATCTATGATTTTCTGAACATGTGGACCTTTTTTGTTGAATGTATGGAAGAGGCTGAATCTGTTGCAGGGGCTTCATATCCGAACTTGGTGTTTAGTCATGGTCACTTACCAGCAGAGCCACCGCCAAAACGTTTCGAGGAATCCCAAGACGATAATCAAGAAGAAGAAAGCGATGATTGGGGAGAAAACTGGGATGAAGACCTGAATGAAGAATGGTACTAATCAACCACTTCTCAGCATCTCATGGTGCTCATAGTTGCGCTTGACAAACTCGAAAGCAGCTCGCATAATTCCCCCCATATTATAGCTGTTCTTAAAGTTTTTATCGGGAATGTATGCAAAAATCTCTTTTTTAAGTTGATTAACATTTTCAGGGGTTGATAATTCGTCTTTGAGCATACACTTTAGCAACTGGGTTAAGCGTCCCTCAGAACTCAAAATGCGCTTGGCCACAATAGAACGTTCTTCAATTTTATATTGATCCACTGCGTTTTTATCCAAATGGGTACGCACCAATTCGACCATTGGGAAATTCTCTTTAAAAAACTGTGGTCTATACACTTTTAGTTTGGCTTCATAAGACTGTTGGTCAAAATCAATGGCTCGTATCTTATACACGACTTGGTCAAAGTCATGTGTAGGAACAATCACATAGTTATAGGCACGCATATCTCCTAACAAACGAATTAAACAGCGTTCATTGAACTTGACAAACTCCTTGGCGATTTGACTCTTTTCACTCTTGCTACAATTAGGCAAATGAGTTTTTATAAACTCATCTCCTGGAATTCCAGCTATGTGCTCCTCTATCAAAGTATTTTCACATACCAAAAAATTCAGATTGTACGGGGATAACATATGCTCCACTTCCAACCCATAGGCTCGAGAGGCATCTGCTTTTTTTACATAGAAATAAATGAAATTATCGTTGAGTATGTTTCTGATTTTAATCCTGAATGGTTTTGAGTTTCCAAAAGTGCAATAGTCAATGGCGTCAACATTGAGAAAACGCATGGTACTGGTGCTACCATCAGAAAGCAATAGGGTGTAAATACGTTTTAGATTTTCATCGATTTCTGCACGCTCGGACTCATTGTAAAAAACGCGAACCCAAAGACTGTCATTGTCATACTTATCCATAACGGCCACAGAACCTGAAAAGCGTAACAAATCCTCATAATTGATTGGCAATTGAATGGTACGGTTGTAGTGATCCAAATAATCACGTAAAAAAGGACTAATGGGGTAACTTGGTTTTTTCTTAGAAATCAATTTTTCCTCCTTCGCCATATCACAAATGTACAGGGTTTTAAAACAATTATTTCACATGAAGGCTTGTATAACAATAGATTTGATACTTTTAACATATAAAATAAACCTGTGTCTGTTATTCTACAAGTTGAAAAGCTAAATAAAAAGTTTGGCAAAATTCATGCGGTTCAAGATTTGAGTTTTTCCCTAAAAAAGGGAAATATTTATGGGATATTAGGCCCCAACGGAAGTGGTAAATCGACCACCTTGGGTATGATCCTCAATGTAGTAAATCCCACCTCAGGGACCTATCGTTGGTTTGATGGGTCTGGCGATACCCATCAGGCATTAAAGCGAATAGGCGCCATCATTGAAAGACCCAATTTTTATCCCTATATGACGGCTAAACAAAATCTAAAACTTGTATGCCTCATCAAAGAAATCAATCCCGATGTAATCGATGAAAAATTAGAGATGGTACGGCTTTTAGATCGAAAAAACGACCGGTTTAAAACCTTCTCATTGGGAATGAAACAACGCTTAGCCATTGCCTCTTCCCTACTCAACGACCCAGAAATACTCATCCTTGACGAACCCACCAACGGACTTGATCCTCAAGGAATATTTCAGATTAGAGAAATCATTCAAAAAGTGGCCAGCCAAGGGACAACCATATTGTTGGCTTCACACTTATTGGATGAAGTTGAAAAAGTATGTACCCACGTAATTGTGCTACAAGAAGGAGTAAGTCGCTATAGCGGAAGTGTCGACGCACTTACAGCAAGTCATGGTTATTTTGAGCTTGCCTCCTCTGATCAAAATCAACTAATCCAACTTCTTAATAATCATTCTGACATCTCTGAAATCAAACACAAAAAGGAGATGGTTTTAGCTTATTTAAACAAGGATGTTACCGCAGAAATGATGAGTCGTTATTTAATTGAACATCATTGTATACCTACCCATTTGATCAAAAA
>Ga0208880_1000104_pt1 | contig 17188 bp, 20 predicted proteins | sample Knorr_S23_td_Sur_FD_185606 | JGI IMG/M metagenome (GOLD analysis project Ga0208880, IMG submission 185606) | Marine microbial communities from Southern Atlantic Ocean transect - Knorr_S23_td_SurfaceB_ad_5m_LV_B (SPAdes) (version 2) | ecosystem: Environmental > Aquatic > Marine > Oceanic | place...
TGACCACGATAGTTTACCTGTCCCTCTAACTCATCTAACTCATGACCACGATAGTTTACCTGTCCCTCTAACTCACACCCCGGTGCGGCTGACCTGACCTTCCAGCTCGGTCCGGCGGCGGCGCGGTTTGGTCAATTGACGCTTGAGTCCAGCAGCGACCTGCTGAGTTGGTCCGGCACGCCTCTGGTCTTCGACCCGACCACGGGCCAGTGGCAGTGGGCCGGAACCACCCCATCGCTCACTTTGGAGCAGCGGCGCGACGTCGAGGGCAACTTCCAAATCAATCTCCTTCGGACCTATCCGTCGGGTGCGGAGTTTTGGCGCACTCAGACCGGACCGTCGAGTGATCTATAGAAGAATACTGAATACTAGTGTGAATACATTCGAAGTCGAGGTGATCAACCCTGGAGGAATACTAGAGGAATACTAGGGACAGGTGAATTGCTGTTAGGAATACTAGGGACAGGTGAATTGTTGTTGAGTGATTTGACAATGGCGCCACTTGACTTTCTGTCCAGACTGTCTAGATTTATTTCATGAAATCGACATGGCAGGTGCAAGAAGCGAAGAACAAATTCAGCCAAGTCCTGGATCAAGCGGAAAATGAGCCTCAGGTAATTACCCGTCATGGGCGAAAGGCCGGCGTACTGATGTCGTACGCGGAATACCGCAAGCGCATAAATCCATCCAAACGGACCATCCGGGGCTTATACGCTGGGGCGCCAAAATTCGGGGCGGATGAACTGGATTTCCAACGTGACCGTGATACCGGGAGGGACATCCGCTTATGAGCTGGCTGCTGGACACTTGCGCGCTTTCGGAGAAGCTTCAAAAAAGGCCCGACAAGGACTTTGTGAAGTGGCTGGAAGCACAAGAAATAGATGACTTGTACATCAGCGTGATCTCTGCCGGTGAAATCCAAAAAGGCATTGAGCTACTGCCTAAGTCCGCTAAAAAGCGCCAATTGGACCAGTGGTTCTTAGGGGAGCTCCTCCCCTTTTTCGACGGGCGCACCATAGGGATTGGCCATGAAGAGGCAATCGAATGGGGCACCGCTTTTGCGCGTTGCCAGCTAAACGGCTACAAGCCACCCGTGATCGACAGCCTGCTGGCGGCCACCGCCCTGACGAATGGCCTGACCTTGGTCACTCGCAATGAAAAGGATTTCCGCCCATTCGGTGTTGAGGTCTTGAATCCGTGGAAAGCAGTTTGAACGGCGTTCCTCCCGTCTGGCCGTGCCATCCGTAGCCCCGACCCTATCGGGGCGAAGCATGTGGCCTGCCATGAGCTTGTCGAATGGTACCCGGGGTGGGGGTCGAACCCACACTCCTTTCGGAACCGGATTTTGAGTCCGGCGCGTCTGCCAATTCCGCCACCCGGGCACGATTGAAAGAGACAAAAAGAGGGTTGAATCGAGCAAGGGCAAGTCGAAACATGTATCGATGAATCGGTTTTTCCATAAAAGCGGCGATGGATCAGAGGCGGGCGGTCAATTTTGCAGGCAACTCGACATGAACAGAGAGGCCTCCGGCGCTGGATTGGCGAGTGGCGTAGATGCGGCCGTTGTGTTGATTGATGATACTGCGGCAAATGGCCAAGCCGAGGCCAATTCCCTTTCTATCCCCAGGTGGCTCTTCATTGCGTGAATTGGTCTGAAAGCGCTCAAAAATCAGGTCGAGGTTATGGGCCTCAACCCCCGGGCCCTCGTCCTCCATGGACAGCTTCCAGTATCCCTCCCCGGTCAAACTGGAACGGAGGCGGATGGTTGAACCGGGGGGCGAAAACCGCAAGGCGTTGCTGAGCAGGTTCAGGAGGACATGCCGCAACCAGGTCGGGTCAAAGAGGGCCTTGTACGCCTCGTTCGATTCAATCAGGTCAAACCGGATTGACTGTTCTTCACAGAGGAGCCGGGCGTCCTCACAAAAGTCCTCAAGAACGGCCCCCGGGAAAAGTTTTCTGCAGTTTAACTTCAACGTGCCGGAATCGGCCTTGGCAATGAACAGCAAGTCCTCCACCAGTTTGTTCAGCCGTTCGATTTCGGCCATTTGCTCGGTCAGGGCGTCCATCTGCTCCTGTTTCGACAATTCGGGGTTGTTCAACAGCCGCTCACTATGCAGCCGAATCAACGCCAAAGGCGTCCGCAATTCATGCGAGGCATCGGCCGTAAACCGGTTGATTTGATCAAAACCTCCCTGAATGCGGTCGAACATTTCATTCAGGAATATACAGAGTTCACTGATCTCGTCCTTTCCACCCGGCACCGGAATCCGCTCATCAAGGTTGTCCGCGCTGATGCGGCGCGCAATGGCCTGGATCTCACTTACCGGATTGAGGGCGACTCTACTGAGGAAAACCCCGACCGCCACACTGAACAGGAAAACAAGCAGAACCACCCAGAATGTCATTTCCTGATAACCGGCGAACAAGGCATCCACATTCTGCAGCGAACTGGCGATATGGACATCCATGTCCCTGAGCGTAAATTCACCCACCCTGAGATGTCCCAATTCATCATCCCGGATCGAAAACCGGCGGTTTCCATGCACGCTTTGCGGGAGGGTTTGTCCGGCAAGGTTGTCACTCTTGAAAAGGACTTCACCGTTCTTGGCACCCACCTGAAAAAAGAAGAATGAGGCATCATACTCCGAATGAAGGCGAATGGCCCGGGCAACTTCCTCCGGGGTCATGATTGGTGAATCACCGGGCAGCCGGTGTGAGATTTCCTCGAACTCGGCATCATTCAGAAAGTCAATTCCACTGATCAGGCTGGATAGAAGGTAAAATCTACCGGCGATAAGAATACCGGCCACAGTCATGGTAACAACCAAGGCATACCAAAGCGTAAGGCGTACAGACAAGGTCTTCATTTTATCATATAACCCACTCCCCGGACAGTCCGGATGAGTGGCTTTTCATTTTCCCTGGAAAATATTTTCCGGAGGCGCCGAATATAGACATCAATCAGATTGGTCTGCATGTCATACTGGGCATCCCAGATGCGTTCACTAATCTGGGTGCGAGACATGACCCGCCCGCGGTTGATCATAAGGAGCTCCAGAAGGGCAAATTCCCTGTTGGTCAGTTCAACAGTTTCTCCATTGCAAGTAACGGTCCGGCCAAGTAAATCCAAGCGGATGGGCCCGTGCTCAAGGATGCTTTTCTTTTCGGTTCCCATTCGACGGACCTGGGAACGCAACCGTGCCAACAGTTCCTCAAAACTAAAAGGCTTGGGCAGATAGTCATCGGCTCCAAGATTGAGACCCCGGACACGGTCGTCCACCGAATCACGGGCGCTCAAGATTATTACCGGCTCAGAGAACCCGCAGGCTCTCCACTGCCGGAGAAGGTCCAAACCATCTGTATCCGGCAAACCAAGGTCCAATACAATCATATCAAATGCATTTTCGCTCAGGCTATCGCTCGCAACAGCCGCCGTCCTGGCCCAATCGACAGAAAACCCGTGTTCCAAGAGGCCTTTTTCTATAAAGCGACCCATCTTGAACTCATCTTCAACGAGTAAAACTCTCATTCCCCGGGAAAGTAAGAATAGCCCTCCACAAAGCGAACCAAATCCGCCAATTGCTCATCGGTCAGCCACTCCGTACCCGCCATGGATGTGCCCGGCTTTCCGAACTTGATCAACCGAGCCAGTTCCAGCCTCCTTGAATCAAAATCCATGCCGGACCCAATCCATTGCCAGCTTTCCATGCTTTGGAGGTTTCTCGGGGCCGGCATGAAGGCGGGGCTGAGAGGCCCGTCGCCTTTTCCGTCCGGTCCATGGCAACCGATGCAATAGGCGGCATACAGATCCGCCCCATTCCCATAACTGCCGTTTGCCAATGAACGGGAAGGTGTCCATCCATTGACAAAACGGATCCATTCCTCATATCCGGATTGCCCCAATTCCTGCAGGTAATCGAGCAATGCATCCCCGCGGGGATCGTCACCGGAAAACAAATAGGCGTAGGAGGGCATGCGGCTGCCCGGGCGAAGGGCTTGTGGATCCATCAGGTGTTGTTTGTTCCATTGCCTGGAACGGCGCAGGCCCGCGTTGGACAGGTCGGGGCCCTGCCGCCGATTGCCGAAAAGGACTGGCTTCCGGCTTTCGAGCTCGGTCTCGAGATCAACCGGCGGCCCCCAGAGGTAGGGGTCCACCCCGACCGGGCGACGATACTGTGAATGGCAGTGGATACACCCCTCCCCCATATACACTTCCCGTCCGATTTCCTTAAGGTTACTTGTATCGATATCCCAACTACTAATTGAAAGAGAGACCCCGATGGACACCAAAATCAAGGCCAGGAATGTCGGAAGAAGCTTCATTTCAGGAGGGAGGAGATCTTCACTAAGGGCAGGACCATTAGAGCCGTGACAAGGATGAAACCCACGGGTACCCGGGAGAAGTTTTCCGCCATTCCTATGCCCATCCCCGAACCCATCCATCCACCGATGGCAAAAACCAGGGCTGCCCGCTTGAATGGCCCGATATCCCCGCCGTGCCTGCTGCCTAGCGAGGGCATGTAGACGAGCGCTGTCGAATACAGGGAGACCGCCACCACGTACGGGAAGGTGAAAGCAGGGCAACCGCTCAACTGCAACCCGAGAGCGCCTGCCGCCAGACCTGCCCATGCAACGAGCAACAACGGGGTTCCCTTCCCGGAATCAAGCAACCACCCGCCAGCCAGTGCGGCTGCCATGTGTGCCGCGGCGTTAAGGAGCAACTGCGGATCCGCTCCCCAGCTGATTCCCTTCAAGGCACGGGTCTGCTGGATGATATAGAATACGGCTGAGTCGAACCAAATCAGGGTCAGGAACACCAGCACCATGCAAACAACCTGCCCTGTGCTCCATGAACGGGGTGCCGGGGAATCCCCGGATGACTGCCCCGTTTCCCGGTCCGCAGCGGGGGTAAGAAAAACCAGGCCCCCGACCGAAAGAACCGCCCCCGCCATAAACGAGCGGTGATCCATTGCACTGGTGAATACCGCGGGAAGGTTGCACACCATGTAGGCTGTGCCGGTACCAGCGCCAACAAGGCGCCCAAGTTGGCTTGCCGGTCCCCACTGGGGCAACAAGGCGGCGATTGAGACAGTCAGCACCCCGAGTGCCAAACCCATCACGGAGGATAACAGGAAAAGCGCCGGGGCGCTGTGTGCCGCAGGGGCCGCGAAGGCAACAATCGCGCAAGCAAAAAACAGCGGAGAGAACCAGCGTCCAGTCCGCAGGGACTCCCGGAACCGGACTGCCAGAAGGCTGCCCGCAATCCCTGAAAGGGCCATGGCAGCAAGGACAATCTTCACCTGTGGGCCTTCCCCCAATTCGCGCTCGACCAATTGCAGCAGGGTGAACTGTGAAAACAGGAGAAAATAAAAATAGACCAGGAACACGAGGATCGCCCCCCGCACCCAAGTCATCCGGCTATGGTCCGCTGCCATTCGATTACTCATCGGCGGGAAAATTGCCGGACAGGATCCAGGCGAATTGGATAAAAGCAAGGATGCCATCCGCCAACGGAACCCCCAACCATCCCGCGGACAGGGACCCCATGTAAATGGCCGTGCTGGTAAAGGCGCATATGACAACCCGGACCCATCCCGTGAATTTCCATACAAACCGGAGCTCACGCCATCCATTGCCGGAGAAGGTTGCCCTGAGACCAATCAGGTAGGCGCTTCCCACGGCAAATACGAAGGCCCCGATAAACCGGATCAATATCAGATCCGGGAACGTTTCTTCGATCCCCATCAGGGCAAGGGCTTGGGCCGGCCTTGCAACCAGCAAAAGCCCGGTAATCGTGTCCATGGTTCCCGCCATGGCCGTTAACAGTTGAACCGGTTTCCGAATATCCATTTTCAAATCCATGCGCGTCTCCATGCAGTCTTCAGCCACAGGATGCTGGCGGCTGACATCAGTATTCCGATGAGCAATCGACCGGCGTACAAGGCCCGGGTCAGGTCGGATCCCCCGAAAAGGACTCCCGGATTCGCACCTTCCCGCCATCCCTGTGCCAGTAACGTCAATACCATTAAAAGAGTTCCTGTGTTCCAAACCACGAATGGGCGCCATCCAGCAAAACAACCAACATTCCCCTCGGAGTGGCAGCCCCGGATGGATGCCAGGATGACGAAATTGAACGCCGTTATCATACCCGCCATGGCAAGGTGTGCGTGGGCCACCATTCCATTCGTGAATTTGATCAGATCGAGTACCCCGGGCAGGAATGTGACCCATCCACTCACAACCAGCAACGCCCACCAGCCGAAAAACGCCCAGAGCCAGGGGGATGTTCCCGCCGGCCACCTCCAACACGTGTAATAAACGATCAACAAGGGGGTCAGGACCACCAATAATCCGAGGCCGGCCATCTGGTCTATTCCCTCATTTGAAACTGAACCGTGCCGAATCAGCAGGTACGCCATCCAGCACAAAGCATAAGGTATCCAATACAGGAGGATGAACGGCCTTGACCGGGGCTCCAACCGCAGGAAAAAAGGAACCACCCCGAACAGACCGAGGATACCAAGGCTGGAGGCCATGAGGCTGTGACCTGTCGCGCCTCCACTGTGCGGATTGACGGGCGGATAAACTGTCCGCGAGGAGGCGTAATAGAGGGTCAGGGGAACGGTGGCCAGGACAAGAAGAATTGCCCCACGGAAGTACTCGACCGCTTTGCCAGAAGCCCCGCAACCGCCACGCCATCCCCTCATCCAGGCAGTGGCCATCACACTCCATGCCAGGCACAAGGTCATGGGGAAGAACACGCGTGAAAACCCGTGCCAACTCAGGAACAGTTTTCCACTGGCATGGCCGGTCAGGAAGGTGCCACCACCAACGAGTAGCCCGATGGACCAGACAACGAGGATAAACCTCGTTTCCGACAGCCCGTATTCGGAGCGGGAGAGGAATTCCTTCATGAGCAACCCCAGCAAGGGAAGCGAGCACCACCCGTATAGATGCCACTCCATGTGCAAGGGCATCCAACGGCCATAGGTCAAGCTGCCGAGCGCCCCGCTGATCTCGGGAAACACCAACAACACGGCCAGCAGTACACCAACAAAGTTGGTCAGCACCAGCCACAGGAAACTGAAACGCATTGTTTCCGCCTGCAATTTCCTTTCAAAGGAATCTGTACCGGACATCCCCCTCATCCCCTGCAAGCCACGGTCCCGTCACGCACCAATATCTGCCGGTCACACCGCTCAGCGAAATGCCGTTCGTGCGTAGCCATAACAACGGTCACCGATTCCCTGCTTGAAAGCTCGTACAGCAATTGAAAAACCTGTTCCCCGTTCTTCTCGTCCAGGGATCCCGTGGGCTCATCAGCCAGGATAACCTTCGGACGGTGCATCAGGGCCCGGCAAATGGCCGTCCTCTGGCGTTCACCGCCGGACAATTCACGAATGCGGCGCTCCCGCCGGTGATCAAGATTCAGCCACTCGGTCAATTCCTCGAACCGCTCCTTCACGACCATTGCCGGCTGACCCGTTGCCATCGCCGGAATCAGACAGTTTTCCCGCATGGACAGGTCGGCCAGCAAATTGTGCATTTGAAAGATAAAACCCACTTTTTCGCGTCGCATTCGCAAGCGGTCCGCCTGCTGCCCGGGATTCATTCCCTCCACGAGTATGCTGCCCTCGTCCACCTCGTCCAGGCCGCCAAGCAAATGGAGCAAAGTTGATTTTCCGGAACCGGATGAGCCCCACAAGGCAACGACCTCCCCCGTCCCCACCGTAAAAGACACGTTCCTGAGAACGGATATCCTACGGTTATCAAAACTTTTCCAAACCCCTTCCGCACGGATGACAGGATCCACATCCGCAGCAAGGCATGCCCTCCTGCCGCTACTCATAGCGCAAGGCCTCCGCCGGTTGAATACTCATCGCGAACCAAGCCGGATACAGGGATCCCAAAATACTGGTTACTTCCGCCGTGACAAAGATGGCTACCCATATCCAGGCATCCGTGACAGCCTGCACATATCCCTGCAGTTGCGGCACCGCTTGCAGGACACTCAACAATCCATACCCCGCAGCGAACCCGACAAGACTTCCAATAAAAGCCAACAGGCCCGCCTCAATGAGGATAAGGGCCCCCACCTGGGGACGGGAAAAACCGCATACCTGAAGAATGGCGATTTCGCGGATTCGACTGAAAACCGAAAGCAGCATGGTATTAGCGACACCCATTCCCCCGAGGAGGAATGCGCACAGCCCGACAGCCCAACTGGTTGCCTTGAGTATCCGAAACTGGCTGTAACTGTTTTTGAAATCCTCGTTCTCCAGAACAATAAGGCCTGGATACAGCTCCTGGACGCGCTCCGCAAAGGCCTCGCCATCCGCACCATCCCGCATTGACACCGCGACCACTGAACTGATGTTCTCGCGCTGGAAAAACTCCTGGGCGACCGCCAGAGGCATGAAAACGCCCCCGTCCTCAAATCCGTTCTCGGTCGCGATGATACCCTCCACGCGATAACGCTTGACCCCGATATCCACTTCCTCACCGGTAGAGACTTCAAGAAATTCGGCCGCCCTTTCCCCAAGGAGAACCCCGTCATTGGCTTTGCTCCAACCCTCCAGTGATCCGCCCAGCCACCGAGCCTTGGTGAAGCGGGGATCCGAGCTCTCGACCCCAAAACACGTGATAACCGGATGATCCGGGGCGGAAACAATTCCGAAAAGCATCGGATTCGCGCTCTCTACTCCCTCGAATTCCCGGATCGTCATGAGCTGGTCCCGATGAACGCTGCTGAAAAACAAGTCGGACACGTTTCTCTCGAAGACAAGATACTGGCTGTCTGAGGACAGGATTTTCTCGAACATGCCGATTGCCCCAAGAACAACGGACAGAACCGACAACATGGCGGCGACGCCAAAGGCAATCCCCGCGGAACCGATCGACGCCCGTATCCGGTGCCGGCGCAAGCTTATGAATACAAGTTTTGAGAAGTGCATGCTTTTCACGTTCAGGCGGCGGACTTGGCGATAAATTCCTTTCCCGACTTCTCAAGCTTTTGCTGGAAGGTCTTGAGTATCTTTACCAGATCCCCTTTGTCATCGAGCAGGTCAAGCAACTTCCTTGACCCGGCCAGATGGCCCCGCAATCGCTCAACAGCCAATTCCGGCCCGAGGGCGATAGCAAGATTCGGGCGATCCAGCAACTCATCACGCAACGGGGTTTTTCCAGACGCGCGCTCCCCACATTCAACATCCTTGAAATCGTCCAGCAACTGGTAGACGAGCCCCCAGCTGTCCGCCAACCGGATCAGGATTTTTTTTGTCGTGGTATTCCCATTACAAGCGATCCATGGAAGCAGGATGGAAAGCCGGATCAATGACCCCGTCTTCAGTCCCGCAATGCGTTCAATGGTGACAGGGCTCCGGTCGGTCGTGGCAAACTTCAGGTCGAGTGCCTGCCCGTTCAAGATCCCGTTCAATCCCAGGCATTGGTCGATCAAGACACTGGCACTTCTCTGAACGTCCTGCGACAATCCGGACAACCCCTCCCACAGGAGAAAGTAGGAGCGGTTAATCAAGGCCAGCGCGCAGAGGATGGCCATCGAGTCCCCATAGACGCGGTGCGTGCAGGGCTTGCCTCGCCGGACTTCCGCATCGTCCATGCAGGGCAAGTCGTCCAGGACCAGGGAGGCCAGGTGAAAGTATTCGAGGGAAGTCGAGAATGCCTGCGAACGCGCCATTCCGAGGCCACATGCCTCGCACAGGGATTGCACCAGGCAGGCCCGAAATCCTCCACCCCTCGAATCAAGTGCATGCATCGTGGCGGCCCTCAGGTGTGGGCTTAACCACGGCCCCAGGTGCATATCGAGGAGATCGGGCGAATTCACGGATTCCAATTCATGTATGTTGTTCATCTGCGTTTGTTCGATGTGAAAGGTCGCAAGGACTGTAATTGTTCCGCCCTTGAAGATCCAAGCGCCTCCAACTGGGCGGATTCCCACCTGGACCAAGGCGACAGCTCGCCCCAGCACAATGTGGGCGGTGAATGGGTTAATTCAAGAAAGGTGGTCCATGGGATCCAGTCGACGGCACCGACCTCAGCCGTATTGAAACCGGCATGGGCTTCCACCCGTCCGATGTACACGGGACAAATCTCATTCTCCTCCACCCCGAGATACCGGCTGCGGTAACGAAATTCGGGCAAGGCCTCCCAAAGGGTCCCTCCGTCCAGAAACAATTCCTGTTTCAGCCGGCGGATGGCGGCCGCAGCGGTGGGCTCCCCCGGGAGGGGGTGACCGCAACAGGAGTTGGACCAAATGCCCGGCCAGGTCACCTTGTCCTGAGCGCGCTGCTGCACCAGAAGCTGGTCCGCTTCATCAAAAAGAAACACCGAGAAGGCCCGGTGAAGGGGTGTGGTGTATCCATGGACGGTCGATTTAGGGCACTGCCCTATCACCCGGTTCTGATCGTCTACGAGGCAAACCGCCTCCTCGGCCGGAATAGACAGGGTGCTCATTTCGATTTACTAATGGCTCCCTTCAACTGAAAATCGACATGCAGTTGCGGATTCACCTTGAAGATCAGCAGCTTGATAATCGGCAATTGGAAATCCCTGTAGTCAAAATCGGCTGAGCCGGTAATGTTGTAGACACCATCATCCACGCTCATATGGAACAGCACGTCCACCGGACGCGATTCCCCGTGCATCAACAAGGTGCCCTTGGCAAGGTAGCCACCTTCGGTTTCCTCAACAGAGGTCATGGTCCAGATGATTGTGTCAAAATCCTCACCCATCCATTTCAGCATCTTTTTATTACGCGATTTGTTATGGGTCTCCAGGTCGCTCAATTGAAACGAGAACCGCACTGAGCGGAAAACCCCGGAAACCGGATCGATATCGACCTGCGCATCGTAGGCCATCAAGTCACAGGTAAAGGTGTGGGGCGGGCTGGCCTTTACCTTCAGGCGGACAGCGGAGCTTTCAGGATCCAGTACGAGTTCTGCTGAAACAATGGATACCCCAAGGACAAATCCAAAAACCAGGAAGATGGAGATTATTCTCAAGTATCTTTTCACGATGGCACACCATAACGCATGAAGATGAACGTATCATGAATATATCATTAAAATTTTTTCATAATAAAGGGGTTGCGAATCGCGGGAATTAGAATCCCCTAGTAAGAATAGATTCTCATCCAAACAAAGGGGCTTTACCAATGAAATTAACGTCTAACCTGTTTCTCCTTGTTATAGTTTTCCCTGTCCTGCTCATGGCCGAATTGGCACCGGGGGATAAACTGCCGGCCTTTACCGTCCAGGACCAGCACGAGGTCCAATACACACTTGAACCGGAGGTGAAGTACATGCTGGTCAGCTTTGACATGTCGACCGGCAAGGCCGCCAATAAATTCCTCGAGGGAAAGGGAGCCGAATACCTTCCGGACAATCAGGCTGTTTTTCTGTCGAACATCCATGGAATGCCATGGGTCGGCCGAAAATTTGCCCTGCCGAAAATGCGCAAATACCCACACCGGATACTCCTTGCAGATGAACCGCAGGAGTCCCTGTTGAACGATTTTCCCCAGAAAAACAAGTTTGTTACCGTTTTCGAACTGGATGACAGCCAGTCCATCCTCTCCATCCGGTTCTGGGACCCACGGTCGGGCGGCAATCCGTTCAGTGATTGAGCAGGGCCTGCCTGAACCGTTGAAGGGGTTGATCGACCGCTTCCAGTGACACCCGGTAGGTCCCAAAATGGGCGGGAAGATTCCATCGTGATCCCAGCAACCCGATCGCCTTGACGGCTTCCTCCGGATTCAGATGCCGGCTTTTCAGGAACCATCTGGGTGAATAACCGCCGATTGGGATAATGGAGATCGCGGGAGCAAATTGTTTACCGATGTCTGCGAAGTGCGTTCCCCATGCGGTGTCTCCGGCATAGTAGAGGGATGTTTTTCCGTTGGAGACGACAAACCCGCAGGCGAAATAGCCTTTTTGCCAGGGATATCGCCATCCCCCGTGCCGGGCCGGCACCGGGGTGACCAGAAGGCATCCCAGTTGGATGGGCTCCATCAGGCCAAAGGTGTGCACCTGATGGCGGAGTTTGACCTTCTTCGAAAGAAAGCGCTCCGACTTGCGGGGCAGGTACAGGTCGCAGGAAGCGACGCATTCCAATGTCCCGTTATCCAGATGGTCCATGTGGCCATGGCTGACAAGGATATGGTTCACACCATCAAGAACGGATTTGTCGGGCACTTCGCACAGTCTGGGGGCAATGCTCACAGATCCGGCCAGCACCGGGTCGAGAAGGACGGTCTCCCCCTCCCAGTCAACCCGGTAACTTGAGTGCCCCAGCCACTGGATACGGGGCAGGTCCGCCGGATATCGGTCGGGGCGAAAATCCGGATTCAGTTCCTCAACCGTGACCAGCCTTCCAGCACGCGCTGTCCAGCCGAGAATCCTAATGATCAGGGCAACCGAAAAAAGGACCAGGAGCAGGGAAATGACCCAGGTAATCACCATGTTGCTTTTTCAGACTGAATAATCGCAGGATGGCCGCGCCATCCGTAGTCCCGCATCCGCAGGGCGAAGGATGGTACTCCCATAGGGATTCGAACCCCAATTTCTGCCTCCGGAGGGCAGCGTGTTATCCATTACACTATGGGAGCACACGGTTAAAAGAGAGAGGAAAGCTGTGCCTGCGGTTCCCTTGGGTCAATGCTTTTCTGCGATTCCCCATGAAGGAATTTTGTAACCTGTTGAGGCAATGTACCGAATACATGGATGAACCTCAACAAAGCAGACCCATGACCTACATCATCATCTATTCAATTTTGTTAATCGGCTACGGAGCCCTCGAACTGACCGGTGCGTTAGATCGCTGATCCGAACCTCTTTAAAATCAAATTTTCAGGCTGGCGGGGATTCTTCAGAATCTCCGCTTTTTTAGTATCGGGTCGGATTCAGACTGTCCCACTTCTGGGACTAAAGGTGTCCCTCTAACGCACAATTCTGGTGGAATTCGCCGGACCAAAGTTTGTTTTATTTTTTCATGAACCTTTTAATATATGATATACAACAACTTACAAATACGATTAAAAAGTTGGCACGCATCAAGCATTAGTAATGGCAACTTTAACGAAAGAAAACCAATGACACTCATCCTCTTCATCTCTGCCTGCCTGCTCACTTACGGAATCGTCGAACTCAAAGACGCCTTGACCGGAGAAAAGCAGTACTAATTTCAACTGACCACCCAGACCAACTTGGAAACTTAAAGGAATCAGAACCATGTTTACTATCGCACTCACCACCACTTTGCTTCTGGCACTTGGACTCAATGAACTGAAGACCGGCCGCAGAAAGAAGTAGTTAACGTTGTCAAACACATCGCACGAAGGCGGAACCCTTACCAGGTTCCGCTTTTTTTGTTTTGGGCCATCTCTCAACTGTCCCATTTTCGGGACTCAAGGTGTCCCTCTACCGCACGAATCTGGCGAACTTCACCTGGTGGAAATTGGCTATATTTTTTTAGTAATTTTTAACCTTCTCATATACAGCAACTTGCGAATTCTCTAAAAAAGTTGGCACGCATCAAGCAATAGTAATGGCAACTTTAACGAAAGAAAACCAATGACACTCATCCTCTTCATCTCTGCCTGCCTGCTCACTTACGGAATCGTTGAACTCAAGGACGCCTTGAGCGGAGAAAAGCAGTACTAATTTCAACTGACCACCCAAACCAACTTGGAAACTTAAAGGAATAAAAACCATGATCATCATCGCCCTCACCACTACTTTGCTTTTGACGCTCGGACTGAATGAACTGAAGGACCGGACGCAGTAAGAGGCAATTTTCACTGTCGAACAAGTCGCACAAAAAAGCGGAACCCACATCGGGTTCCGCTTTTTTATTAAATCAACAAACTCAGGTCTTCGTCTCTGGTCCCAAGTCGCTCGTCCCTCCACCCACACCTAAATATGAATCGCCTGGTTGTGGACGGCAGCGGCCGCCTCAGCCAGCGCTTCACTCATGGTCGGGTGGGCGTGAATCGTGGCGTGAATCTCGTCGGCTGTGATCTCCGACTTCATGGCCAGCACGTATTCGGTAATGAGCTCGGTGGCGTCATGTCCGATAATGTGAGCACCCAGCACTTCATCGTGCTTGTCATCGAGGATGAGTTTGACGAATCCTTCCGGCGCATTGACGGCGACAGCCTTGCCGGATGCGGTGAAGGGGAACTTCCCTACCTTGTACTTGATACCGTCGGCCTTGGCTTTTTCTTCCGTGATACCGACGCTGGCAATCTGCGGATGGCAGTACGTGCAGCCGGGGTACAAAGTCACTTGCTTCGGCTCACTGTGTCCGAACATGCCATTGACGGCCTGCACGGCTTCATAGGTTGCCACGTGGGCCAGCCACGGCGGGCCAATGATGTCCCCAGCGGCGTAAATACCCGGAATAGAGGTTTCATAGCGCTCATTCACCTTGATGTAGCCGCGATCAAGTTCCGGCTGCACCTTTGGGGAAAGGAGGCCCTCGAGATTCGGGACAACCCCGATGGAGAGGAGCACCGACTCCACTTCCAGCTTCTCGCGTTTCTCGCCCTTGACCAAATCCATCTTCACGGACTTCCGTCCGACTTCCATGTTCTCAACCTTCGTACCGGCCTTGACCTTGATTCCCTGCTTCTTGAAGGAGCGGGCCAGCGCTTGTGAAATGTCCGGGTCCTCAACGGGCACAACCCGATCCAGCATCTCAATCAGGTGCGTTTCCGTTCCAAGGGTGTTCAGGAAGTAGGCAAACTCCACACCGATAGCCCCGGCACCAATGATGGCGATCGATTTGGGCTGCTTTTTCATGACCAAGGCCTCGCGGCTGGTCATGACCAACTCCCCGTCGACTTTCACATCCGGCAGCTGCCTGGCCTTGCAGCCCGTCGCCACGAGGGTGTTCTTGGTCGATAAGAACTTGCCCTTGTCCGGACCATCCGTGATTTCCACGATCCCCGGAACCGAGATATGGCCAGTCCCCAGCAGGTACTCGACGTTGTTCTTCTTGAAAAGGAATTCAATCCCGCCAGCCATGCGATCACTAACACTTCGGGATCGGGCCATGACCTTCTCGAAATCAACCGAGAAGTCCTTCACATCCACCCCGAATTCCGAGGCATGGGCAATACTCTCCACCGTTTCTGCTGCTTTCAAGAGAGCCTTGGAAGGAATACATCCCCAGTTCAGGCAAGTTCCACCCGCCCGCTCAATCTCGATACAGGCGACTTTCTTGCCCAATTGACCCGCGCGAATAGCCGCGGCATAACCAGCCGGACCACCGCCAATGACCACTAAATCGTATGTTTCGTTTGCCATATTCTCCCCAAGTAGATGCGACTTCCGGCGCTTGGCAAACGATTTTACGAGTTCCTTACAGCTATCGCTTCATGGAATCTTGCAATCCGCCGGCCATCCAATACGATACCCTCCATGCGCAAATCCTTGTATTTACTCTTTGCCATGCTGGTTTCCTTTTCCGCCAACCCGCTCATGGCTGATGAATCGGCGGAGCCCGAGGTTGGCAAAGCCTTGAAGGAAATGGGTACCCGAATCGATCTTCCGGGTGGCGATAAGCTCCAACTGCATATTGAGGAAAGGAAAATCATTGGTCGCTTCGTGGATGCGGAGGGCCTGCTGATTGAGCCGACCGCTGAATCGATCCTGTTCATCATCGACCAACCGGGGCACAGGAATGATAAATGGCGAACCATCCTCCGCGTGGCTGAGGACGCAAAAATGGCCGCCCCTCGTAGCCTGACCGCACCTTACAAGTTTCGAGCCCGTCTCATTATTCGCTTTACAGATGGCACATCAAAGACATTCCCAAACGCCTCCCTTGAATTAGACAAGGACGCTGAATAATCTGTCTTTTATGCCAAGCCAACGACCCACCACCTTCTTTCGCAACGCCGCCATCCTGTTTCTGGGAGTGCTCGCGGCTACCTACATCCTGGATGGAATCCAAGTCGAGTCGACCACCACGCTGGTCCTTGTCGCACTCGTCCTGGCTTTGCTGAACATGGTTGTTAAACCGCTGCTCGTCCTCTTCGCCCTGCCTTTCGTCATTTTCACGATGGGGCTCGGCATTCTCCTGATCAACGCGGTCCTACTCACGCTGGCCGGGGTCCTGATTCCCGGATTCGATGTCGCCACATTTGGGACGGCATTCTTGGGATCCCTGATCATCAGCGCCATCTCCCTGACCGTGAACATCCTGCTGGCTCCAAAATCAACGATCCGGGTCAACTGGTCCGTCAATGGGGGCAAAAACGTCCACCGTTCCCGCAAGACGATCAACAAGAAGGATGTGATTGATGTTTAAAGGACGAGGGACTAGGGACAAGGGACTAGGGACTAATTCAGTCTTACTCTCGTCCCTAGTCTCTTGTCCCTAGTCCCTCGTCCCTAGTCCTCCTCCACCGCTCCAGGCGTTCCTTGATACGGGTTTCGAGGCCGGCTTCCTTTGGATGATAAAAGACCTCGGGATTTTCCATGTAATCCTGCCCGCTGATGGCTTCGGGAAAGTCGTGCGAGTAGAGATAACCTTCCCCTTGCCCGAGGGACTTGTTCAAAGCGGTATGCGAATCCTTCAACCAGAGTGGAACGGATTGCATGCCCTTCTCACGAATTGAGGCGGCCGCACGGGAAATGGCCATGGTGGTGGAATTACTCTTCGGGCAGGTGGCGAGGAACACGACCACGTGGGCCAAGTTCAGCCGACACTCCGGAAGACCGACAAATTCACATGCCTGCTGGCAGGCCACTGCCATCGGCAATGCACGCGGATCGGCCAGGCCAACATCCTCGGAGGCGAAGATAATCATCCGCCGGGCGATGAACCGGGGATCCTCTCCCCCGGCCAGCATTTTGGCCATCCAGTACAGCGCCGCATCCGGATCCCCTCCCCGCATGCTTTTAATAAAGGCAGAGGCCGTATCATAATGCTCGTCCTCATTGGCGTCGTATCGGATTTGCCGCTCCGAGGCGAAAATCCTGATATCATCCTCGGTGATGGCTTGTCCCTTGGGCAAACTGAGAACCAGTGTTTCCAGGGCGTTCAGGGCACGGCGCAAATCGCCGTCGCTGATGCGGGCCAGCAACCCGAGGACGTCATCACTCGCTGACATGCCCATCGCCCCAAGCCCGCGCTCGTCATCGGCCAGCGCCCTCTGCAGCAC
>Ga0208880_1000105_pt1 | contig 17169 bp, 28 predicted proteins | sample Knorr_S23_td_Sur_FD_185606 | JGI IMG/M metagenome (GOLD analysis project Ga0208880, IMG submission 185606) | Marine microbial communities from Southern Atlantic Ocean transect - Knorr_S23_td_SurfaceB_ad_5m_LV_B (SPAdes) (version 2) | ecosystem: Environmental > Aquatic > Marine > Oceanic | place...
ATCCAAAGCTAAGACATTTATTGCAAAAACTTTTGTATGAGACTCAAGAAGATTTAAATAATTTACAACGTGAACTTGAAAAAGCAGGCGTTGATGTAATCAGGATACCTGCAGGCACTCTACAAAATGGAGAGTATGTAGAGAATATGGAACAGGCCATAGAGTTAGATACGCCTTGGCAAAATGGCGGTGTCCCAAGACCGTTTATTACTCCAAGAGACCAATTTATAACTTTAGGAAAAGAACTAGTTTATACAGGTGCAGATCCAGGACTTGCAAGAGTTGTTAATACACTAATAGAAGATAACCAGTATTTTAATCATAAAGGTATGGATACGTTTATTTTTGAAAAGAACATGGCCCTTGGATACCAAATTTTAAATGATAAAAATTATAAACAAGTTCCTTTAGGTCCTTTTTTAAATACTGCTCACAATACAAACTTATATTTAGCAAACGATGTTTTTCATAACTGTATTAGCACTTATTGTTGGGACGCTCCGTTTGTGACAAGAGTTGGTGATACTGTTGTTGTTGATAGTGAAGATAAAACTGGTGTTGCAGAATGGTTACTAAAAAACTTTCCGGAATTTAAACAAGCACATCATGCCATTGGTGGACATAATGATGGATCTTTTTGCCCACTAAAGCCTGGACATCTTATTACAGCAATGTGGCATACAGATTTTTCAGAAACATTTCCTGGATGGGATGTTCATATAGTACGACCTGATGAAGGTTCTAAAGATAAATTGTATGATAGAGATATGGAAAAGTTTCACTATTTACGGGATCAAAAAAAGAAAATAGACAGAACATGGTGGACACCTGATGCAAAAAATAATGAAAACTTCACTAAGTTTGTTGATAACTGGTTACATGAATGGACAGGTTGGAGTGTAGAAAGTATCTTTGAAGTTAATTCAATCGTTATTAATCCAGAACTAGTGTTCTTTAGCAATTACAATAAAGGAGTATTTGATTATTGTGAAAGCATAGGCGTAACACCTCATATCGTACCATTTAGACATAGACACTTTTGGGATGGTGGATTGCATTGTCTGACTCTTGATATTCTAAGAGAAGGCGAAATGCAAAGCTACTTTAACTGATATGATAAATTCTTGGAACGGATGGGATCCGTTAAAGCAAATAATCGTAGGCTCTACTATAAATCCAGAATATTTTGATGATGTAAAAGATAGAAAGTTAAGACATCTTTTACAAAAACTTTTGTATGAAACAAGACAAGATATGGACAATTTAAAAAGTTGTCTTAGAGAAGCAGGTGCAGAAGTTTTAGAAATACCCAACAATACTTTTGATAACAACCCTCATCTTGGTTTTAAAAACATAAATGAATACTATGAAAAGTTTTCTGATGAGTGGGAAACTTTATATACAAGAGATAAAACAGGTATACCTAAGCCATTTATAGCACCAAGGGATCATGCAATTACTTATGGAAATACTTTGCATATATCTGGTTTATCCACTACAATGGAATATCTAGCACTTGAAGAATTTAAATTTGATAAAAGCAAAGTAGATAATCAATTAATATCTGGTTTTAGAAATAGTTCTAAGTTTACTAAAGGACCTTTTAGATTGTCAAAAGATTGGTACAATGACCACGATAAAGATACACAAGGTCATTGGGAATGGACGCAATCATGGGGGTATGATGCTCCATTAGTTACACGTGTTGGCGATAGATTGATAGTGGACGTATATTATAGAGAGAATTTGAGTGAGTGGTTATCAGAAAAGTTCCCACAGTACAAACAAAATCATGTAGCATTTGGTGGTCACGGTGATGGTATATATTGCCCTGTAAAGCCAGGTCATATAATTACAACTGATGAAAATACAGACTATTCAAAAACGTTTCCTGGATGGGACGTTCATGTAATACAAGAACCTGACAATCCTATAAGACAACAATATAATACATTCCAAGATAAGAACGGTTTACAGATTAGAAAATGGTGGACACCTGAGAACAAAGAAAATAGGGAATATACAGACTTTATTGAAACGTGGCTGAAAGAGTGGGTTGGTTATGCAGAAGAAAGTGTGTTTGAAGTTAACATGTTAGTTATTAATCCAGAACTAGTATTCTGTAGTAACTATAACAAAGGTGTATTTGATTATCTAAAAAAAATTGGTATGACACCTCATATTGTACCATTTAGGCATAGATGGTTTTGGGATAGTGGTTTGCATTGTCTAACACTTGATACTGTTAGGGAAGGGGAAATGCAGAATTATTTTGACTAAATACTAGTATAGAAAAGGTATAACTTATGCTAAACGATTATAAAAGTCTTTCCGAAGAGGACCTGGATAAAAAGATAGCTGATGTTCAAAAGAAAATGAACTTAGCATTTAAAATGGGACACGCTCAGGTTCTGGAGCAACTTGAGTTTCGTCTAACGGAACTTAAGATAGAAATGTCCGAACGTTTGGAACGTCAACGTTTTGATATAATCAATCAGAGAACACCTGATAGCTTGATAATAGGAGAAGACGATGGACAGTCAGACGACCCCGAATCAAAAGAAAGTTGAGATACTTCCTAAACAAGAATTTAAAGTATATCATAGCTTGACATGTGATGGCAGTGATGTTATAGTAACGAAGTTCGTAGAGTATATGGATACAGAATTTCGTAAGCAATGGCATTCATTAATAAACATACGAACAATGAAATTTGATATAGGACATGATATATTACATTTTGAAACATGTGGTGGCAAAACTGATTTGATTAAAATAGTATTACAGATAAGTGAGAAATTTCCAACACTATTCATGATGTATGATTATTATACAATAAATGAACAAAATCATCAGCAAGGAACTTATTTTATAATGAACGGAAATATAACCGACAGAAACAGAATAGCAGATAGGACAGAAGTTTAATGCCAACTGACGATTATATAAGCAGTTATACAACATACGAAACACAATTTAGTGCTACATTGATACAAGCAGATGCAATGATATTAAGTGAAATATTTGATATCAAAATTGACTTTGCGTGGAACTCAGGTGATTTAGCAAAAGGAAATTCATCATTTTTAAAGATGAAATATTTTGTAGAAGATATGCTACACCAATCTATTTTCACTCACAAAGCGGCTGGTATTGATATGACTAATATCAAAAACAAAGTAGTAATGTGTCCTTTTGTACCTACTAGTGATATTATAGCAATGTTACTACATTCTAAATTAAATGCAATATGTCATGAACATATTGAAATTATAGGCATTACCATAGGTAGTAAATATTCAAATCCTAAGATGTCTTATACATATACTGATCCAGAATATCCAGCACTTCCAAAGTTAAAAGACTGGATCGGTCAAAAAGCATACTATTATGAAGACCCATGGTGGGGTAGAAATTCCGTAGAAACTATGGATTATGAAGTAGATGAAAATACGGACTTGACATCGCCTCCAAAAACTGATACTATATTAGAGCAAATAGAAAAATTAACTTTAGGTGAATTAGATTTGAAGCCTGAAGGTGGAGAAGTAGTAGATATAAATGGCTGGAAACCTAAAATCGTCAAAGATTGACAGTCTGAAAGACCAGTATGGACGTGTCGTATACAGTAGACAAGACTGTTACGAAATGCTTTATAATGGCGAAGATATCGATTCTATTAAAGAACTAGAATGGCATGATGATATTGAAAAGTATAATAAAGCCTTATCTCTTAATAATATAGAGAAGGATTTATTAGAACCCGTAAAGAAGATATCTAAAGAAATCAGCGAATTTGATGATGAAAATCAAAGCAAATGGTTCATGCCAGATGAATATAAAGATATAGACATGTGGAAATATTGCTTAGATAGATGTCCTGATGATACAGAACATTGTGCTAGAGTATGCAATGAACTATATTTGTATGATAAATACGGTATAATAGACGTACTTAAAGTGTGCGTCTATATTGTTGATACACTACGTAAGAATAATCTTATTTGGGGTGTTGGCAGAGGATCTAGTGTCGCAAGTTATGTATTGTATCTTATAGGTATACATAAGGTCGATAGCATGAAATACGGGCTAGACATAAAAGAGTTTTTGAAATGACAGATACAATAGTAAAATTTCCTAATAGTAAAAGGGTACTTACACCTGATGAGGAACGACTTGTTAAATCTTGTTCTAATTTAATACATAGTACATATGAACATGGGAACAAGTTTGTAAAACCTGAACAAAAAGTTAATTTTACAGAACATCAAATACGAACTCTGTTAAAAAAGGTATTTGAATTAAATGAGGATACACTATGAAACAATATAAAAGTATGCGTGGTGTCAACATCGATTTAGCTAAACTTATGGCAAAGGCTGAAAAAAGTATTGCAGTTGGTAATACTCAGACGAATGCACGTGGAGACCAGTTAGGCAGAGGTGGTAGAGTTGTTAAAAGTGCAGATGAAATAGCACGTGACCACTATAATGCCAACAATCCAAAAGCAGTTGTTAAGTCATCAATTAAAGTTGATAACGAACTAGATACACCAGCTAAAAAAGAAGAACCAGTAAAGCAGGAAGTTGATGATTGGGAAGAACCAGTTGCAACGGAAAAGCCAGTCACAACAACTATGAGTGAACAGGAAGAATATGCGAATGCTGGCATAACAAAAGAACAGGCTGAAAAGACTGTAGAAGAATCAACTGACGATCCGTGGGTTGAAGACGAAGACGGTAACTTTGTAAGAAAGTCCGAAACTAAAAAAACTAGAAAAAAGAAAAAATAGCTTAAGGGGGCTAATGATATGAGAACAATGTTGGCGGTGATTGCATTGGCAATGTTAACAGGATGTAGCGGACACGTTGCTCCACCAGAAGTAAAGTTGGGTAAAAAATGTATGACAGATAACGACGGTACAGTAGTTTACTCATATGTTTGGTTTCACAAAAAAGGAACTGAACTAGAAGCGAACAAAGAAACTTGTAAATTAATTGAGGACTAAGATGGCAAGAATCAGACCATTACATAATAAAATACTTCTTACTAATTTAGAAAGAGGTGAACGCACAACTAAAGGCGGAATTATTATTGCAGATGATAGTAAAATCACAGCCGGCGAACGTGGCATCAGGGCACGTTGGGCTGAGGTTTATGCAATAGGACCCGAACAGAACGATGTTGAAGTTGGGGATTGGGTATTAATGGATCATGGAAGATGGACAGAAGAATACAAACTTGAAGACGATGGTTCTACAGTTAGTATTTGGATGGGTGATCCTGACGGTGTTTTAGGTATAAGTGACAACGGTAGACCCGATGGTGTCTAATGCTGGATATTTTTTATCTAACCTATAAACATGATTACTCTAAAGAAAATTTCGACAGAATAAAAGAAATTGCTCGTCCTGGGCAAAATGTTTTACATGTAGCAGACATAGAAGGAATTTATGATGCACACAAAGAATGTGCATTGCAATCCAGTACCTCTCACTTTTTTGTTGTAGACGGTGACGCTTGGATTGATGATGAATTTGATTTTTCATATATTCCAAGTACAACTGATGAAGTGTATCCAGAAACTTGTTCTGCACAATGTACACATGTTTGGAGAGCAATAAATCCAGCAACACGTAGAGCATATGGTTATGGCGGTGTAAAACTATTTGCAAGAGAAGCCTTCTTTGATAAAGCATGGGTACATATTAAGTTTCCAGGTGTTGATGTTACATCGGAAGTTGCAAGAAGAGGATTTCCATATTTACCAATACAAGATATTTCAAATGAAACACGTTTTAATTCTTCTCCTTTTAATGCATGGAAAGGTGCATTCAGAGAATGTACTAAATTAGCAAGTGGTGTTGCTACAGAAGAAAGAAGAAAGAAATTAAAAGAGTGGAAAAACCCAGATGAAAAAGCATCGTATCGTGCAGATATTATTCAAGGTGCAATTATGGGCGAAAACTATGGAAGTGTTAATATAGGTCAAGGAGATAAACTACAAAAGATTAATAACTGGAATTGGTTAGCCTCTGAGTTTAAAGAAAGAAAACACTGGAAACCTAAACCAGTAGTAGAAGTTGACACAACATATCCAGACGGTAGATACATGTTAAATGGTATTCAAAGATATGCTGAATGGACTGAACACCCTGACATTGATGATATAGAATTAATGAGATTAGCAGTTGCAGGACATAATCAAAGACATGTATATAACGCAGTAGAAAAGATAATATGGGACAAAAAATATAAGTCTGACCATTTACAGATATTTTTACAATATCTTTACAGTGGTGTAAAAAATAGATTTAATCCTGAAAGATGTATACATTTTATGTATGAGTATTTTGGAACTGAACAAGATCCTTATTTTGGTATGTTAATGGGTGCAGTAAAAGAAGTTCCAGAGTGTAATTACATTGATGCTCATTCTAATTATCAAGTAGAAAGCAAAATATGGTTGATAGAAAGACTTATCAATTTAGATAAAAAATTTGATAACGCAATATTCATAGGTGGTTGGTTAGGTATATCTGCATTTTGGTCTGTTAAAAAACAGATTATGCATAAAGTTACAAACTTAGATATGGATGAACAAGCAATTAAATTTAGTGATACACTAAATGGATACAATAATACATATAAAGGAATTGTAGGAGATGCAAACACTCATAACTTTGATGATTATGATTTAGTAATCAATACAAGTTCAGAACACATGACAGAGGATTGGTTTAAAAAACTTAAAAAAGGTACAACTGTAGCATTGCAATCAAATGATTTCCATGATATACTAGAACATATTAATACAGTAAAGAATCTGAAAGAATTAGAGGAAAAATATCCAATGTCAAAAGTTTTATTCTCAGGAGTAAAAGACTGTGACAGATATAATAGGTTTATGCTAATAGGTATAAAATAATGTGTAATGCAATTTATATTATCGCTTATCATGGTTCTAGAGATAATGTAGAGACTAGAAAGAAAAGAAGCGATAATCACAATGCTCAAATAGATTGGTGGTTAAATTATGATAAACAAATTGAAATTAGAGTACTCGCTATGGACTTTGATGAAAGTGAGTTTTGGGATAATAGCAGGGTTCGTTATATCGACAGGCTTGATGCTCCTACTCCTCCTGCAAGTGCAAGAAATATCTTATTTAATCACTTCTATGACACCGGAGATGATTGGGCTATCTTTGCAGATAGTGATGCAATTCTCAATCTCCATCCTAATTTTCCTCACACTCATGTTAACATTTGTGATATCCTTCGTACTAGTCCGGAGAAATTTGAGGACATTACGTTATTCTCGCCGCACAACGACCAAAGACCGGGTGATGGGGCTTTCTATGACAAGTTTAATGGAGTAGATAAAGACTACAAAGATGTAGACTGGAATACAGAATTTGTATTCGATAGAAAACTTACCCACATGAAAGGTACGTTATTCTTCCTTAAAAACAATAAAGAAAGATTAATGATGGACGAGTACTTTAATGTACATCCATTAGGTACAAAACCTATACTTGGTGGTGAAGATGATGAATTTATAGTTTCTTGTGTAATGGCAAACAAAGGAACTTATATGTTGCGTAATATAATGCTGAAAGAAATGACGGCTGGATCAACTTGGAGTGATACTGAAACTCGTAAAGATGATGAAAAGATGCGTGATGATTATATTGCCAAAAAGTATAACTTACCAAATGACAAAAGTAAGTGGACACAACTAATAAAAAAAGAAAGAACGGGTTATCCAAAACAGTTGAGGGTAAACCCTAGGGAACAAAATGCTTTCTCCGTTTTATTCGATTAATAGGTATGATATGATTAGAAAAATTAGAAAAGATGAATTACATCTTCTCAAAGACGATCCAGTAAGACCTCACATAGAATTAGACTGGCGAACCCGACCGGGCAAAGAAGTGTATGTACTTGAAGATAACGGTGAAGTTACTGCCGTTGTTTGTGTTGCGTACACAGATGAAGTTCCTGAATCAGAACATGGGTTACGATGGCCTGGTATGGATGTTGCAGTATTTTATACAGTATGGAGTTACAAGAAAGGTGCTGGTAGAGAAATAATCTTTGAAGCACAAAAAGAGATTAAGAAGTCTAATCCTTATGTAAAAAGATTTGTCACACTAAGTCCTCTTACTGATATGGCTACAAGGTTTCATACAAGGAACGGTGCAAAGCTAATTCGAAAATCTCATGCGGCTCAAAACTTCGAATATAACTAGCCAAAAATCCAGACTTTACGTAAACTTTTTTTCACCAAAAAACAGATAAATATTGACAGATAACAGTTTTGTGCTATATTAATAATATAGGAACTGTTATGAGAGAGAATCATTATGTACTATTCGATACGAGGCGGGAAAAAGTCGGAGAAAGACTTGGTCGTGAAGGCATTATGGTTTGCAAAAAGTTACTTATTTCCTAGACATAAGAATATCGAAATCGATATAGAACTCAGAAAAAATATTAAGTGTGATGCTGATGTAGTTAGCGGTGATGAAGACCGTGAATATATTATGCGAGTAAGACGTGGGCTTAAGGAAGATGATATTCTAACTAGTGTGTTTCATGAAATGGTACATATTAAACAAGATTTGCGTAAAGAACACAAGTTGTTTGATTGTACTGATATCCCTTATCTTGACCGACCTTGGGAAAAAGAAGCATACGAACTACAAGAGACAATGCTAGTTGCTTATAGAAAGGAAGAAAAAGTTGCGGCCTCAAAAAAATCTAAAAAGAAATGATGTAATTGTCCTCAAGGGCAAATCTCGACACGGTAAAAATCGTATTCAACAACACGGATCACTCTGGACAATAAACGCACTTGGTACGTTTAATGGAACTCCTGCAGTACGGGTTCAAAGTGAACACAAGACTTTCAAACTTGGATCGTTTGGAAAAAAAGAACACGATGAACGTTGGGTACTTCTCAAAGATGATCCAGACTTCATTTTCTTTCACTAAAAACTTGACAGAATCACGAATCGTGCTATATTAATAGAGTAATCAGAGAGAGGAAATCAAATGTCTGCACATCTTTCACGTGTTATTGAAGAATTCAATTGGATGGCAAAGTTCAGCAAGAACGGTCGTGAAATTGATTCACGCAACATTACTATCGGTGAAGCAACTGCATTGTTCCGTTTTATTGATTGTGAACTTTCTCCAGAACATTTGACAATGGATGGTGAGCGTTCATCTGTTCAAGTTATGAACCGCCAGTCCATGCTTGATGGTGCTACAACGGCACTACAACGTAAAGGCTTTCGTATGCCTTCAGATACTTGGAACATGTAAAAAACTTGACAAAATCCCGAATCGTGTTATATTAGTTAAGAATTAAGAGAAAGGTACGTCTATGTCAGACACAGCAATTTATTCAGACTTGAACAAAAATCGTATGGTATTCGACCTCGATACTAAAAAAGCAATGAGTATCCCGGATGGCGAATATGAATTGCGTACTAACATGATGGACTATCGTTTGGACACTGACGATTTCTTTACATTGCAGTGGGCATCAGGTCACAAAGTTAAAGTAGTTAACGGTGAATGGGATGTTCCTTCTGTTCTTAAGGCATCACAACACCTTATGGATGCTTGTGGGTATTGGGGCGTATATGTTGAAGCCCTTGATTATGACTATGAAGGTGACTTTATTGAGTTGACAGTGGGTTCATAATCGTGTATAATAAACGTCATATTGCTACATGGACTTTTAATATGAAAAGTAAAGATAAACTTTCTAGGCTGAAAGAAGAAATTGATATGAATATGGTACCAAATGTTGTACAAGCAGGAGGTTCTCCTGAATACTGCTTTGGTGATTTAGTTGATATCGGTTATGCAGAAAAACTTTCAGAAGGCACAGGGCAATATACACGTGAAGAATGCTGGCGTTATACTGGTCCAAATTCTATCAATACGAATTGGAATGGTATTATGAAAGCAGGCGACCAAACAGATTGGATTGAAAAGGACTACTCATGAACGATGTACTAAACGATATTGAAGTTATTGAAAATGCAATCATTGCCTTTACTGAAGGCGCTAGTGATGAAAAACGTGCGGCTTTGGCATCGCTTGAAAAACTTCTTGCAGAAAAGAAAAACATCGTAGAAACTTTTGAAAAAGAAATGGCACCTAAATATGTCTAATCGTTTCACATTTAAAAATCTTAATCTAAAAGAAGACAATCTAGGTATTCAACGTACCCGTCTTTCTTTTGGTCCCAAGTATGGTCTTAGTATTATCAAAGAGCCTAACAAGACCTACTATGAAATTGGCGCTCTAGTTAATAATGAACTAACTGAGTTGCCTGGTATCACTGCCGATGGAGATACAGTTCAAGCTGGACTCTCGCCAGATGATATCAACACTATTATCGTAAAGATGCAAACAATTTCTGCATCTGAGCCTAAGGAGGAAAATGTATAAGTTATATGCCTCCTTGGTGGAATAGGTAGACACAACAGACTTAAAATCTGTCGGCTCTAAGCCGTCCCGGTTCGAGTCCGGGAGGAGGCACCAAATATGTTCCGTTCGTCTAGCGGTCTAGGACATCGCCCTTTCACGGCGAAAACACGGGTTCGAGTCCCGTACGGAATACCAATCAAATACTAATAATGCTTTCGTAGTTCAACTGGATAGAACAACCGACTTCTAATCGGTAGGCTGAGGGTTCGAGTCCTTCCGAAAGCGCCAAATACAGAAGGAAGCAATATGGGAAAACATATTAAGACTAAAATGGATTATGACATGATTTATGATTTTGCAAAAGAAATCGCAAAACTAGATCCTGATAACCCTGTACTTGCAAAGTATTTAAAGATGGAAAACTTTGAAGGTGCTGAACTTAGAAAGGTACTAAAACAATGAGTGAAAATTATTGTACAACAAAAGGCCTAGGATGGGCGTTTTTAATTGTGAGTGCATTTATTTTGATTGTTCCAATGGCTATGACATATGCATCGGTAGGACATGAAGATTATGCACGACATTGTAAAATGACTCCAATCTTACCTTGCTTTGGGATAGGTGAGTAATGGATCCTAAAGTAGCGGCTCAAGAGGAAGCAGAAAAAACGTTTGAACAATTTATTGTATGGACAAAACGTGTAACAATGTATAGTGTATTTTTTCTTTGTGTTGTAGTGTTTGCTTGTAATAATGGTGTAGAGACAGGTGAAGGAAAGACTGGCTCCCAATACAATGGTGAACAATATAACCCAAGTAATTTGAATGTAAAGGACCTGTAGTTTAATGGTAAAACACCCGACTTATATTCGGCAAAGTCTCCAGATTAGAGAGCGATGTGGGTTCGAATCCCGCCAGGTCTACCAATTTGCAATCGTATTGATTACGTGTTTACTAATCTCTACGGTTGCAGATGCTAAAAACTTTATTGCAAAAAAGTGTATGGCTGAGCATGACAACTATTCAGATATTGCTTTTTGCATTGATAGTAAACGAAATGAGAATATTAGAATTCGAAATGCGAAACAGTGGGAGTTTTTGAAAAAGAATCCTCGTTACCGTTTTCCAGGTCAAAGTTTGAATAAATGTTTTGGACGACCAAAAGAATCTGTTGTTCATCGTGTAGAAACAACAAATAACAAAACAGTTTTGTATTATAAGAATTCAATTAAACCTTGTATAGTTAATTAGACCTCTAGCTTAATTGGTTAAAGCCACCCGCTCATAACGGGTCGAGTGTCGGTTCAAGTCCGGCGGGGTCTACCATATTTGTCGGAGTGTAGCTTAGTCTGGCTAAAGCGCCTGGTTTGGGACCAGGAGAGCGTAGGTTCGAATCCTACCACTCCGACCAATTTGCTTTCGGTAAATACATTAGTTGTTCGCTAATGGATTATCCAAAGCACGTTGTAGTTTTTTGTTTAGTCTTTCCTCAACTTCTTTGATTTTGATATCAGTACTAGTTCTTAAACTATCTGCTTTTTGTTCATAATCAGTTAAAAGTTGGTCACGTTTATTTTCAAAACGTTGGTCAGCTAAATCGATTTGTTCACGTACATTATCTTCAACTTTGTTAACATCATCTTCTACTGCATCAACAATTCTTTCAAGTCTTACGATATCATCACGTAAACCGTTTTTAATGTCTTTTGTATATTCAAGAGTTTCATCAAGTTTTGTTTCTGCAACTGCAAGTTCTTCATAAATCGCACTTAAGTCAGGTGCAACATAACTTTCAATCTTCTCTTTCATATTCATATAATCCTTGTAGAATTCAAAGGCCCCATAAAGACCGCCGCCTAGAGTACTGAGTGCTAGGATAATTGCGAACATTTTCCCGCCTCTGAACTTCACACCAGCGAATTCCACTTCTGTGGTTTGTTTACTCATCTTTTCCTCCTAGTAAGTTAAACTGTACTCCAAACACAAGTCCAGTTCTATTGTCTTCGATTGCTGGCATAACAAAATAATTTTTATATCTTAATCTTGCCATTGGAACAACAGGGTAATCCTCTATATATCCTGTTACTATACCAACATCTAATTTTAAATCATCAGTTAGTTCATATTTGTATGCACCAACTAAACTCGTTTTATCTAAACTATTATAATATAAACCTACAATAGTTTTATCTGTTTCACACATCGCATAAGGGTGTTTGTTGTTGTAGCTATTCTCTAGCCCAACGTGTAGCGATAATGCTAATCCTATTGCTAAACAATTCATCATTGACCAAATCCTTCCTTATATTGTTCATCTACCATCTTTTCATGAAGGATTTCGTTTGCTAAACCGTTTCTAAGACCTCTTTGATTTTCAGGTATCTTCTTGTCTCTGTATATATCTTCGTATTGATAAAACTCTACACCTGGTATATAGTATTCACCATATGCTTTAAATCCAGGAACATAGTTTATCAATGCGGCGATTTGTGCTTGTAAAGCCTGCTGTTGTTCTAACGATACAGCTTTACCCATAACATCTGCTAATTTTTTCAATTTATCTTTGATGATTTCTTTCATCTTTTTTATTTTAGCTTTTTGTTTTTCTTCTTTAGTTAATTCTTTTTTCTTTGAAGACTTTGAACTAGTATCTTTATCGGAAGATTTGTCACTTGATTTTTCTTCTTTCTTTTCTTTTTTATCTGACTTTTCTTCTTTTTCTTCTTTTTCTTCTTCTTTTTCTTCCTCTACTTCTTCTTCAGATTCATCACTGCTTTCTTCTTCTGTCGATTCTTCTTCTGTACTTTCTTCTTCTGTCGATTCTTCTTCTGTGCTTTCTTCCTCAGTTGATTCTTCTTCGGTGCTTTCTTCTGTAGTATCTTCTGTAGTTTCATTTTCAGTTGTTTCTGTTTCAATATCTTCTTCTATTGCATCTTCATTTGCATCTGATTGACTTTCATCTGTGCTAGAAGTTTCTTCTACAGTTGCTTCTGGAACTTCTATATCTAAATCCATCTCTGCTTCAATTTCCATCTCAAGTTCCATCTCAATTTCCATCTCAATTTGTTCGACAACATCTGGAACAGGAACATCAATTACTTCTGGTTCAACTGGTGTGACTGGTAAAATCTCAACTTCAACTTCTGGTACAGCAGGAATTTCAATTTCTACGCCTGGTATTTCTCCTGGAACAGTAACTTCTGGTGCTTCAATAACATTATCAACAACTGAGTCTCCAGTACCTGTACCATCATCGATAATATCATCTATGTCTGTTTCTACAACAGGTGCAACATAACCAGGACATAATTCATCATATTGTGGATTCTGTTGACATTGTTGATTAAAGTATGCATCCTGATATCCTGTACATTGAAAGTTGTAAAGTGGATCTAACTCACATTGTTGATTGAAATACGCATCATCGTATCCTGTGCAAGTTTCATCATACAGTGGGTTTTGTTCACATTGATATTCTAAAAATGCAGTAGCATAACCTGTACATGAACTATCATATAATGGGTTCGCTTCACATTGAAGTGACAAATACGCCGCATCGTAGCCTGAACATTCTGAATCATATAATGGATTTGCAGTACAAGCCTCGTTGAATACATATGTTGCATATGCTTCTGCATAGCCATCACACATTTGATTGAATAAAGTATTGGAATCGCATTGTGTAGTTAGGTATGAAGTTTTAAAAAATCTATAAGTTTGATTTGCGGTTGGATATATTGTTGTAGTTTCTGTAAGATTTTTGGTATATAAGAAAAGGTGAGTTCCTTTTCCATCACTTGTATTACCTGAAATCGTAATTCCTGTAATAAGACCATAATCATTAGTACAATTTGTGCCTGTACATTCCCATCTCCATTCTTTGCTTAAATCACCAATTTCCTTACGGTTGTAATATAATATATCATAAAGTTCAGGATCATCTGCTTTAACTATTTCAATAAAATCATTACTGCCACCTGATTTATTTGTAGCATTTCCTGTTAATTGTGTAATCGCACTATTATATCCTGCACATGCACTATCACCGTGATGAAATGTATCTAAACATGTTTTTGCCAAAAAAGCCTCTGCATAACCTGTACATGAGGTAGAGTAAAGAGGGTCCATACTACAACGCCAAGTAAGATAAGCCGCCGCATAACCCGGACAAGCTGAATCATATAATGCACTTATATCGCATTGTTGATTAAAATATGCAGTAGCATAACCAGGACAACCTGAATCATATAATGCATCAGCGGCACAGTTTTGGTCATATTCATATTGTGCATACGCTTCTGCATAACCTGGACAACTTGGATCATATAGTGCAGTATCATTACAAGGGTTTGCTCTATAAGTAAACCAAGTTTCAATATCATTCACAATTGGTCCGTAATACCCATCCCAATTACCTTTGTCATATCCATTAATTCTAAAACGAACATCGCCTACTGAATTTGGTGTACGTATTGTTCCTATTTTATCTATATGATTGTAAATTTCTATATTATCTTCGTGTATCTGCCAAACAGTTGTACCTTCTTGTACTTCATTAGTACTGTGACTATTTGTTTGATTCCATTGATACCAAGTATCCATTGTCCAAGTTTTAGTTTCAACTACATTTCCATTTGTATCTGTAACTTCAACAACTACAACTAATTCGTCCCAATAAGTATCATCAGTAATTTCACCTGTTGATTGATTTACTCTATTACTAATATTATTACTACAAAAGTTACCAGGTGTATTGAAACAGTGAATATATTTCCATCTATAATGAACTTTATCTATACTAACACCCGTACCCGTTAATGCTTGATTAATTGCATAAGAAATAGCAAATGTATTTTGACATTCTCCCCACCTTACAGAAGAACCAGATCCATATACATATGCTGGAGAAGTACCCGCAGGACAACCACCAAATGGTTGGCTTATTGTACCATCATCTAAGTCTAAGGTATATGGACTAGTCGTTGTTGGATTAGTTGGTGCTGTAGTATCAGTTGCGTATGCTGTACTATAAGGCAAAAGCCAAAATAGCAAGGATACCGCCAATAGTAAGACCAGTTTTAAGTTCTTCTTTAGCTTGTGTTCTCTCATTGTCAATTTCTACCTTAGCTGGCATTTTCTGTGGATTGGCTTTCCACATTTTATATGCCTCTTCTCCGATTTTTCCGTTGTATGGACAAGGTGTCCCGGCCATAGCCATCGCATCGAATACTCTTCGGTCTTGACACATGACAGAAACCGCCGCTACCTTCATGCCCATGTCATATAAGGTCTTCGATAATTTCAGTCTTTCACAATTGGCATCTCTGTAAGTCTGACCAGTGGAAACACCCAAGATTTGGGTTTGGACTGCACCACTGACACCTACGGTACATAGGTCTGAGTTACTGCCTGATATTGAAGGAGAAATTGCACTAGGAGGCGCAGACTTGACTGTAGTAGTCGTATCTGTCTCTGTCTTTACTGTACTGTTACTTGTCGATTCAGTAACAATTGGATTTGCTCCTGCTGGTAAAGATATAACGCACACCGCCGCGATAAGTCCGGCGATAGTTAATAATTTCCTCATAGATGTCATTAGTGTCTCCTCTAGGCCTAATCTAATAGTTTTTCAAAAATAACTGATTTTCAGTTAAACCTTCTATGATATTTATCAAATTTTTGACGGTTTAGGTTGACACGGTACCTATTTTATGCTAAAATGACGCTATGTTAATTTGACAGCAACGTTTGTCAAAATTTTGAACCATTGGATAGGCAGGTGCGGTGAAGTTGGAGTGTCACGCTGGTCTCCAAAACCAGTATTATAGAGTTCGAATCTCTACACCTGTGCCAATGAAATAAATATTTTTGAATGACTACAGTAACAAAGGAACTCACATCTGTAGACGAAAATCTAAAGAAATTCTTGCAGAAATGTGACGATAAGAAATTTTCAAATAACAACACACTAGATAGCATGAAATTTGATTGGTGTCTAGACGTTGGAGGTATGTGGTTTGCTACATATCGTAATAATGATATCATAAGTCTCAGCGGAATACATCCATGGGAAAATGGTAGACACTTTGGTACATCAGAAAGAAGCTGGAGAGCATTATTCCGAGGTGTTCAAATTGAGTCCAATTCGATAGGATTGAACAAACATCACATGCAAAGTTATTGTTTTCATTCTCAACTACCATTACAGATAGATTGGGTAATGCGTCAATCTGTCAATCCAAATAACGAGTACATTTATATTACAACAAACACAGAGAACGATGCTAGTGGAAAAATGACCAGAATAAACAAAACATTTTTTCATTTAGAAAAACAAGACTTAGTAAAACATCGTGGAGTCAGTGAGGTATACAACGTAGACCAAACTGTTTGGGAATTAAATATTGAGAAGTACAATGAAATTAGAAAACGTTATAACTAAAAATGAATTTGATGATATGCTTAAAGAAGGGTGTCTTCTTCAAAGCAGTGGAACTACAGGTGAGCCAAAGCAATTATTTCAAACACCAGAGAAATTAAAAGCCGCCAATTTAGTTGCAAGAAAAGTTCAAGGTATAGATAAGAGTAGTAAAATTTTAACAGTATGTACATTAAAACATGCAGGAGGTTTGTTAGCACAGACTTTACCTGGTTATGAAGTTGGTTCTGAAATAGAAGTAGAACAATTTAATCCGTTTTCGTGGGTAAGAAGAATAAAA
>Ga0208880_1000106_pt1 | contig 17090 bp, 16 predicted proteins | sample Knorr_S23_td_Sur_FD_185606 | JGI IMG/M metagenome (GOLD analysis project Ga0208880, IMG submission 185606) | Marine microbial communities from Southern Atlantic Ocean transect - Knorr_S23_td_SurfaceB_ad_5m_LV_B (SPAdes) (version 2) | ecosystem: Environmental > Aquatic > Marine > Oceanic | place...
TTGGTCAAATCTACTATTTTCATAGAGGAATTCTGAACCAGGTACCCCTATTACAATTACAGCATCATCTGCACATGTGTTTAATATGTTTTCGATCACATCTTTTGGATGTTTGATGTGTTCAAATACAAAGTTAGAAATATATAAATCTGGTTTTTTTTCTAAATAATCCAAAAAATTCACATTTTCTATAAAATCTCCAATTACAATAAATTTATCCTTTAAATTTTCAGGCACTTTACTTAACAATCTCTGTTCATCATTTTTTAAGATAGGATCAACACCAATAACTTTTTCTGAAGTTTCTGCAAATTTTTGCAAAAAATATGAATCATTAATTCCAATTTCAGCCACAACTTTAAAATCTTTTTCTACTGTTGAGGTAATAAAATCAAATAACCAGTCGTTGGCCTGTTTAGCTGACATACTGCATGAAGTACAATGTTGAAAGCTAGTATTATATAGAAAACCTGGATCAAGCGCATATGAAAGTTGAGCATGGCCACAATCCATACATATATTTAAGTTATTATCTACAAATGGATATTTGTTTTCCTCTTTTCTATCTCTTAAAAAAACTCCTACGTGTGGAAGATTATCCATTCTCACTGCATGCTTAAGATTGCTAGAGCCGCAAGCTGAGCAATTTTCAATATTGGTTTTAAGAATATTCATATTTGTTAAAATTAATTACTTTGATATTTATATAATAATAATATTAATATTTATATAAAAAGTCTATTTTGTCAATAAATCTTATTTTTTTTTGATTTATTAAGTATTTTATTCTTTCTATACTCATCATCAGAATTAAAAGGGTTAGTTGTTAACCCTAAAATAAAATTAATATTTTTAATTTTTTTTAAAAATTTTTGTTTATCCTTAAAGTTGATTAGTTGTGAAAGATTAATTTGTTGTTTAATCAGCGGAGATGTAAAAATTGTAACTAAAGATCTTCTTGTTAAAGAATTGTTTTCAGAAGCAGAATGAAACAAAGCTGAGTCTATTATTAACAATGATCCTTCTTCGATTTCAGGTATTTCTTGATTTCTTATCACAAAATCCTCACTTGGAAAATGTGGCCACTTATGGCTTGATTTTAAAATTTTTAACCCTCCATTTTTTCTTGTATTCTTATCAACCAAATGAATGAAAGTAAGTGCTACGGGTTCATTAGATGTAAAATTTTGATAGGGAGGCTCTCTATGCCAAGTAGCAGCAGGGTGAGAGAATTTTTTTGAATTTATAACAGCTCTATTTACATGTAAAATAAATTGTTTTTCAAAAAAAGACTTATTTATATCGAGAACTAATTTAGAAAAAATTATTTTTGAAATTATTTCACTATTCAAATACGGTGATCGCAAAACTCCTAAATCATTAATCTTTTTTAAATTTTCTATACCAATTTTCTTAATCTCTAAAGAATACATTTTATCTATTTCTTCTCTTACTTTATTTAAATTTTTTTTTTCAATTACATTTTTTATAATCGCATAACCATGTAATTGGATTTGTTCTTTAATAAGTGTAGTATGTGGCCAAGAGTGATTATTGATATTTTTTTTTTGTCCTGGAAAAATTTTTAAACTCATAATGAATTAAATGCCCTGCCTTGACCACCGTCAACTAAAAAACTTGAGCCTGCACAAAAAGATGTTGCTTCAGATGTCATAAATAAAACAATGTTAGAAATTTCACCTATTTCTCCTAATCTTTCGGCAGATAATCTCTTTTTAAAATTATTATAATGTTTTTTGCGATTTTTTTTAACAAAATCCCAATAACCACCTTTAGTAAAAAAAGCTCCAGGTAAAACATTTGTTACTATTACATTTTGTTTTATTAAAAACCTTCCAATTGATCTAACATAAGCATTTATAGCTGCCTTGGCAGAACAATAAGCAGGTGTACCGTGATTTTCAATTCCAGATATTGAGGAAATAAAACATATTCTTCCAAAATTATTTTTTATCATGCGTTTTGAGAATAAATTAGTTAATTCTACACCTATACCAAAATTTAACCTTAAAATTTTTTCAAAATTTTTATAATCCATAAAAGGATCTTTTAAGTTAAGATCTCCTCCTAAATTATTTATAAGTATATTTGGAAAAATTTTTTTTTTAATTAATTTTTTTTCTAAAATTTTTACTGAATTAGTTTTTTGCAGATTTAACTTAATTTGAATATGATTATTGTGATCTAATTTAAAATCAGACCTACTTACTGAAATTACTTTTGCTCCTAAATCTAAATACTTTTTTACAAGATCGTAGCCTAAACCTCTACCAGCTCCTGTTATAAGTACATTTTTATTTTTAAAGTTTAATTGCATTTAGAACGGCAAATAATCATTTTTATTTTTTACAGTTAGATGATCAACCTTATATTTTTTATTAACATTTATAACCAGACAATTTATTTTAGAAGAAATAAAATTTTTAATTTCTGATAAAGATAAGTTTTCATTTGCTAATTTAACAGATAATCCAAAAGATTTTACTATGTTTACCACATTATAAGGGGCCATATTATTTTTCAAACCAATTTTAGTTCCAATATAATTTGAATTGAAAAAATCATCTTGAGTCTGTCTAATTATACCATATCCTTTGTTATCAATAATTAAAATCTTTAAATTATTCTTTACTCTACAAAAATTTACTAATTCTTGTGAATTCATTAAAACACCACCATCTCCAATGATACTCAAAACTGCTCTATTCGTTTTTAAAGCGGCACCAATTCCTGCTGGAATTGAATAACCCATTGTATGTATATTAAATGAAGTGATTATGTTTGATCCTAATATTTTATTTGCCGCTTGATAAGTCCAGCTTAATGTTGCACCTGCATCAGAAAAAATAATTCTATCTTTTTTTGAGTTTTTTTTATTAAATTCTTCAAGAACATTTGAAAGTATTGAGACAGGTAGCGATTTATTTATGAATTTGTTTTCAATTTTAGAATTTTTTATTAGTCTATAAGAAATATTCTTATTTACTTTAAGAATTCGAAGACCCTTTAAAAAATCTATACAATCAAAATTAAAATTAGTTACCCTATTTTTAAAATCAAAATTTATTCTTTTAATATTATTTGAGTCATTATTTACATATAGTATTTTTCCTTTTGGTGAAAATAATTTCTTATTTTTTCCTGCCTGATGTTGAAGTAAACTTACTCCAAAACATATTAAAAGATCAGATTTTTGAATAGCACTGTTTGCTATTCCTGGATTATGCATTCCAAAGTAACCAAGATTTAAAGTGTTCTTTTTGCTCATTAATGGAGAGCCTCCCCAGGTAAAAGCTATAGGTATATTTAATTTTTTTGAAAATTGATTTATTAATTTTTTACCATTACTTATGTCTTTAAAGCTGTTTCCCACTAAAATTAATGGATTTTTAGCTAAACTAATTTTTTTCATAAACTTATTTAAAATAACACTCGGTATTTTTTTTGATTTAAAACTTTTTTTATTAAGTTTTGAAAAATTAACAAAACTTCTGCTGAAAGCATCTTGAATTTCTATAAATACCGATTTTTTAATTTTGTAATCATTATTTCTTATAAATTTAAAAAAATTTTTTAGAGTATTTTCTGAATTTATTTTAAAATTGTTGTCAGCTAAATTTTTACCTATATCCATGTGTTGTACTTCTTGAAAACCATACATCTTAGTATTGAATTTTTTTGCTAAGTTTAAATCAGCTGATACTTGTCCTGTGATAAATACGCTTGGAACATTGTCAAAATAACAAGCTCCCATTCCTGTTACACTATTTAAAAAACCAGGACCAGTTGTAGTTAAAACACATGCAGGTTTTTTATGGCTAAAATAATAACCATGGGCATAAAGACCACCCGCTTGTTCATTTAAAACTGGAAAATAATCACATGTTTTAGCAGAGGACTCTATTACATGAGCTATTGCTCCACCTTGAACTCCAAAGTATGTATCTATTCCACATTTTTTTAAACAATATATTAGATAGTCAGAAACTTTAATTTTTTTCATTTTTTTATCATCCCTTTTATTTTAGTTATTATATCATTTTCATTTAAATAGTATTTTTCTTCTAAAGCCTGAGACATTGGTGTATGGCTATCAGGATAACAAAGTCTATCTATAAATAATTTTTCATCTTTAAGAGTTTCTTTGATTATTGCTACTATTTCACCTGATGCACCATATGACTTCCAAGATGGGTCAAGAACTAAAACTTTTTTTGTTTTTTTTGCAGATCTAATTAAAGTCTTTTTATCAAGTGGATATAGGGATCTGATATCAATGTGTTCAATTTCAGTTTTATAATTTTTTTTAAAATAATCACAAACACCAGGAATTAATTTGTTTAAATATCCAATTGCTATGATTGTTATATTTTTACCTTTTCTAACTATGTTTGCTTTACCAAAATCAAGACGATATGGTTCTAAAGGAATTTTTTGTGAGTCATTGTAAAGAGACCTATGTTCAATTATGATTGTTGGTATTTTTGAAAAGATACTTTCTATTAACAATCCCTTTGCATCATAAGGATTTGAAGGTATTGCAACCCTAATACCAGGTAAATTGGCAAACCAAGAATGAAATGACTTTGAGTGTTGAGGACCTTGCCCCCAACCCTTACCAACTATTGCTCTTATTGTTATAGAAAGTGAAGTGTCCCTAACAGATTTGAATTTCCACAAAGACATCCAATTTACAATTGCATCCATAGAATATAACATAAAATCAATTCTATGATGAACTAGAACAATTTTTTTTTTCATCTCTAAGGATAAACCAATTGACATAGAGGTCATTAAACTCTCAGCAACTGGGAAATCCTGTACTCTATCTTTTCCAAATTCCTTAACTAAATTTGTTGTTGATCCAAAAACTCCAGATTGATAATTTACTAATTGACCAAAAACATAAACATTTTTATCTAATTCCATCGATTGCCTTAATCCATCTTGAATTGCATGACTAAATGTTGTTTCTTTAAGATACATTTTAATAACCAACAATAGTTTTATTACTTATATTTATTTTATAATTATAGGGACGGAGTGTCTTAATTTTTTTATTTCTAAATTTTGTGAAATCATAATTAGCTCGCTCTAAGTTTATCTTGGAAATAAACTTATCTTTTTGTGCAAACTTGATCATTTTTCTTATTTCTAACTTAAATTTATGCTCAAGGTTTTTAGAATATGTATTATTTATAATTTTATTGTCTAATAAGTATTTTTCTAGTTTTTTTATCGGGCACTTTTTTTTCCATTTATTAACTTCAGCCTTAGATCTATAATCTTGTGCATCATCCGTTTCAGGGCCTACATGTCCAGAAATTCTATATGTTTTGGCTTCTATAAAGAATGGACCATGATTATTACGGACTTTATTAATAACATTGTTAAAAACTTTTTTCATTTTTATTACGTCATTCCCATCTACACTGATTGTATTATTTTGATTACTAAACTGACTGACCTTCTGAAATAATTTCTTTCCAGATTGTCTTGCTTTTTGAGGAGAGAGAACAGAATAATTATTGTTTTCGCAGATAAATATTATTGGTAGTTTTTTTAGATTTGCATAATTAATAGACTCCCAAAACATTCCAACGTCACAGGCTGACTCTCCAAAACCTGCTATTACTATATTTCTAGATTTTTTTAATTTTTCATCTAAGGCCTTACCTACGGCAATTCCAATTGAACCCCCAAGTATAGCTCCTGCATAGAATTTTTTTTTGGGGTATGAAACATCTTGAGAACCTGCAAAACCATAATTTGCTCCAAATTTTTTGCCATATAATTCAGAAACTAATTTTTGCATTGGTATTGATTTAGCAAAAAAATATCCATGGGATCTATGATGAGAGAATACATAATCATTTTTTTTTAAAAAAAACTTTAAAATAGACGGTACACCTTCTTGACCAATACAAAAATGTACTGGACATTTCATCTCATCTGCTGGATGATATTCTTCAGATAATATTTTTTCAAATAATCTAAGATACAACAAATTATTAAAAATTTTTTTTAAACTTGCATACTCTAACTTATTTTTCATAGGTTAAATTAATTTTACTTTAAAATTCTTTTATTTTATTATTTGTTAGCAAAGAATAGTGTTAACATAAAATTTTTTATAGGAAAGTCCAGTAAAAATCTCCATCATATTTATTCTTTAAAAAAAATTTTTTCCAATCATCTGGATACATATGTGTTTTTGCAGTTAGTACCCAATTTAAAAACAATCTTTTGTCATTAATATTTTTGTATGAATCTACTTGAATAAAAGAATATAATTTCTTTACACGTAAAATTTCTGCAATAGCTTTTTTTAACTCTATTTTTGTTAAGTTATGAAGTGTATTAATAGATGTAACTAGTTTAAAACTTTTGTCTGCAAATGGTATTTTTGTGGCATGTCCAACTTTTAATCTATTTTTTATTTTTGGATGACAATTTTTTATTGCATAACTAGAGATATCTATTCCATAAGCGTCAATTCCTTTATCAACTAGATCATTTACAAAAAAACCCTTTGCACAACCAATGTCTAAAACTTTGTCACCTTTTCTAAGTTTATAAAATTTTATAAAATCTTTAACTACAGATTTCCATCTTCCATCATATCTATATCCACCATAACCATAAGTTCTTGGTCCATCAAAATATTCTTTACCAAATTTTCTTGCTATTTTTATTACTGTTTGATTTTTTTTTATTTTTCTGAGATTAATATTTCTCTTAGTTTTTTTAACACTTTTTAAAAGATTAATTTCTCTCATTTTCAACCATATCTATTATTTTATTTTCTATCTTGCTAAATTTAAATTTAGGAAATAATTTTACTAAGTTTTTATTATTAAAAAGTCTATATCCTCCATGAGGCTTCTTTATTTTTCTTTTTAATTTAATAATTTTAATCTCTTTATTTATATTTACGAATATTCTAGCAATCTTATAAAATGTAATTCCTTTTGAAGTTACTAAATTTATAGGACCTTTAAATTTTTTTTTAATTAATTCTACAATTAAAAAAGAGACATCATCAATACAAATATGATCACGTAATTCATCTCCATTACCAAAAATATTAATTTTTTTTTTTTCTTTCATAGTTTTTAAAAATAAATTAGGACCATAACCTGAATGTGGATCACCTATACCATATATGAGTGTTGGCCTTACGTGGATTACATCTATGCTGTTATTGGTAGTGAAATTAATAATTTTTTCTCTATTACAGTGCATTAAGCCATGTATACTTGAGGAATTTGGAATATCTGTTTCTGTTAATGGTATTTTTTTATCACCATAAACAGCGTCAGAGCTAATGTTAATATATTTTTTAATTTTTTTTTCCTCTAAACCTTTCTGAATATTTTTTATAATAATTAAATTTTTTTCTAATTCTTCGAGATTTTTACATGGAGCAATTGCAACAGCATTGACTACGACATCACCTTTTTTTATAAGTTTTGATAGTTTTTTGATTGAGCTAATTTTTAAAAAATCCATTTTTTTTCTACTAACACCTATACAATTATATTTTTTTTTTTGTAAAAGTCTTAGAACACTCCCACCAACAAACCCATTTGAACCTAGAACTATAATTCTATTTTTATTTTTCATAAATTTTTCCAAGATTATAAATAGTATTATTTTTTCTTAATTTTAATTTTTTAGTTATATTATAGGGATCGATTATTAATTTGTTTTTTATGAAATATGAATTTTTTTTTAAAAAATTTCTAAATAAGTCGGTCATATTCATAATTAAAATAACTTGTGATTTTAGTATATTTTTATCTAAAATCTGAGAATTTGCGTTTTTAGTGTCAATATTTTTTATATGTTTGTCATAAAATAAAAATTTATGATTTTTAAATTTTTTTATAATGTATATTGAATTTGAATTTTTAATTGAATTTGTATTTTCTTTATAAGCAATACCCAAAATTGATATTTTTTTTATTTTTTTGTTTTTTGTTAAAATTTTTTTTAAAATTTTATAAACCCATAATTTTCTTATATTTGAGATTTTTTTCCAACCTTCAATTAGACCTGTTTCGATATTATTCTTCTTGCATAATTTTTCAATTGAAACTAAATCTCTTTCTAAATTACCACCAGCCAAACCCAATGACGGTTTTAAATACGCATATTTTCCTATTCTCTTATCTAATTTTAGTGCTTCAATTACATTATCCCAATTAAATAAAATTTTCTCAGAAATTAAAGACATAAAATTTGAAGTCATTGCAGTTGAAATTAAAAATATATTAATTGCAATTTTAGTTATTTCAGCTGTCTCGTAAGTCATATTTAGTATAGGGCAACTAAAATTTTTTAAAAGTGACAAATATTTTTTGTTAGTTATCTTTTTATTTTTTGAACCTACAATTATTCTTTCAGGATAAAGTGCTCGATTTATTGCATTTCCAAATACAAGTGTTTCTACTTGATAATAAATTTCTCTTTTTGTTTTTTTCTGTAAGTTTGTGCAGAAACCAGGTGGTAATTGAGATAAAAAAATTATAGGCGTTTCTTTATTTTTAATAACTTTGTTAATTTTAAAAAAAATATTTTTTATTTCAGCTAAATCAGATTCATTTTTATCATTGGTATTGACATCCTTCGAAACAAATACTAAGTCTGAATTTTCTGCTTCATGATAATTGTTTGTAAAAAAAAAATTTTTTTTATTCTTTTTTATTGTCTCCCTTAGTTTTGGTTCTTTAACTGAAAACTTAAGTTTTTTTAAACAATCAATGTTTTTTTTATCACTATCATAACAAACTATTTTCTTGGCGTAGTTTGCCATTACTGATGAGTAAACTAAACCTAAATGACTTGTTCCAAAAAAAGAAATTTTATTGATCATTTTTTAAATAGATAAAGCCATATAGCAAATGAGTCATATGGGACAAGTTTTATATTTGCATAATTATCATATAAATTTGACCATATCATTGCCGACCCTTCTCTTAGTTTTATATTTTTTATTTCATTGTCTCTAATTTCAAAATAATAAAAAGTTCTTTCAAATTTTTTTTTGATAATTTTAAAAAAGTCTATCTTAATACTAGTAAGATAATTAAATCTTTTTTTTTCTATAAATATGTTTAACTCTTCAAATATTTCCCTTTGAATAGCATTTAATTTAGTTTCCTTTTTTTCAATAGCTCCACCAAATAATCCAAAATAATTTGGAAAAAAAATATTTTTTTTATTATCTCTTTTTTGAAGTAACATCTTTCCTTTGTAAGTTATTATTACGCATACAGCATTATCGGGTTTCAAATTACCTTTGAAGAGATATTTATTTTGAAATTTTTTTAACAATTTGATTAATTTTTTTTGAAATTAAATATTCTTTCTCTAAATTATTTATTGAACTTAACAAATTTTTACTTTTAATCAATTTTTCAAAAAAAATATGCTCTAATTTCCAAGTAGGATCTTTCATTTTTATTTTTTTTATTTTAATTTTTGGTTTCCCACTAGGTAGTTTTCTTTTTCTTATTTCTAAGGTTGATGGACCCCATTTACACAATCCATTTATATGAGCACTACCTTTTTCACCAATAACATCCAAATTAAAAGAGTTTTTCCACATTAATAAAGTCGCCTCACAAAAAAATTTAATTTGAGATTTTTTTGAGGAGAAGATTGCATGATCTATTGAATTATTTTCAAACTTATTAATTGAGTCCATTGTAAAATCTACTTTTTGATTTCCAAACAAAAAAAATATTAAATCCACAACATGTGATCCAAGATCACTAACAACTCCATTACCAGAGTCTTTCCATGGTGACTTTTTTACTAACAACGAGGTACCATTACCATAGAATATTTTAACGTAATAAATTTTTCCTAATTCTTTTTTTTTTATTATTTTTTTTAAATTAATAATATGTGGTTCAAAACGATGATTATAAGCCACATAAAATATTATTTTTTTTTCTATTATTTTTTTTTTAATATTTTTAAAAATTTTTCTTGATATTAAAAATGGTTTTTCTACTAAAATATTTTTTCCCTTCTCTAAAAATATATTTATAGATTTTAATTTTTCTTTATCTGGTAAGCACAAAAAAACAGAACTAATTTTATTAAATGGTATTTTGTCAAATTTAATTATTTCTGCCTGTTTATTAAATTTATCGTAAGATATATAATCTTTTTTTTTAAAATATTTTGCTCTTTTTTGTCCTTGATTGCCGAGTCCAAATATTAGGGTTTTCATTTAATTAAATATTTAAATGAGATTTAATTTTATCTAACTTAATCATAATGTCTTCCTTAGTTATTGGTATGTTTCCATCCTTTTCACACTCACATGCTGCTGCAAGTAAACCAATAATTGAAGATGTAATTTTACATTTTGAAACTATCATAGACATAGTTGCATATGACAACAAAGCATCCCCTGATCCAACTGGATCAATTACATTTTCTGCAAAACTATCTAAAAAGAAAGTGTTATTTGAATTTTCGTGTTTATTGTTTAAACATACCAGAATCCCTCTTTGACCTAACTTTAAAATTAAATTCTTACATTTAGAGTTGTCAAAAATTTTAGCTGCTAACAACTTTACATGGGATATCTGGTCTTTTAGTGCAAATCTTGCTTCTCTTTCATTTGGTGTTATTAAATCAAAAGTTCGAAAATCTAATATATTCCCCCACCAGCTAGCAACTTGGCTATCAGCTGCAGTAAATTTGTCTTTTGATATATTTTTTTTTAATCTCTTAATATTGTTTGTATCAAATATACCATGCCTAAAATCAGCAAAAATTACTCCTTTACCATTAGATTTACTTAATTTTTTTTCTATCTGACTTAATATTTGATCATTAATTGGACTATTATCTAGCTCACTAACTCTAAGCAACCTATGGTCATTAGATATGAAAACGTTTTTATTTACAGTTGGTCTTAGTTTATCTATGATTCCATTGAAATTTACACCACTTTGTTTTAAGTCTTCTAATACAAATTTTTTATGTTTATCCTCGCCTAAAACAGTAATTAAATTAGATTTACATCCTGCTGCTGCAATATGTTTTGCAACGATACCAGCTCCTCCAACATAATTAATTTTTTTATCCATTAAGAGAGATAAAGTTGGTGTTTTAGTTTGACCTCCAATATTTTTACAATAAGTAAATGTATCTACAATAGTATCTCCCAATATATCAACTTCAAACCCTTTAATTTTCTCTAACGCTTCATATATTTTTTCAATTTTAATTTTATTTTTTTCTAGTACATTTCTTAATTTTTCATATTTTAAATCTGGCTCGTGCATATTGATTATTTTGCTGGATGAATTTGTATAATCACCAGGGGTAAAAATTATTTTTCCGCCAAATGAATTTAATATTTTTTCTTCTATTGATGTTTTTTTTATTTTTCTTGATTTATATTCAAAACCTTTTGCAAAATAATCTGGCTTAATATCTTTCAAAATTTTATATGGTTCAGGGTTTTTATCAATTATTACATAGTCGACAATTTCAAACGCAGCTAAATTCAAAGCTCTCATGCTAGCAGGAACAAATGGTCGATATATACCTTTTTTAATATGAATATCAGCAGTTATACTTACTACAAGTAAATCTGCTTTTTGTTTTGCATAAACTAAATGTCTTACGTGGCCTGGATGAACAACATCAAATACTCCATGGCACATTATAATTTTTTTATCTTTGTTTTTTTTCTTTAATTTTTTTAAGAATTTTATATCAACAACTTTTTTTGAATAAATATCAAATTTTTTTTTGGTGAACTTATTTTTCATAATTTCATTATCTTAAATATTTAAACCAAAGCTTTGTCTCTTCAGAAATGTTCTTTTTATTCCATAACGGCGCTTTTTTCCAATAATCTATATTTTTTATAATTTCTTTAACACCATTCTCAAAAGTTACTTTTGGTAGCCATTTTAAATCTTTTTTAATTTTATTAATATTTGCATGTGTAACATCTGGTTCACCAGGTCTTTTTGGAATTTTCACTATCTTTTTATAATTTAGGAGCTTTATTAGTTTATTAACTGACTGTGGCTTTCCAGATCCTAAATTCCATATTTTTGAGACATAAGATGTAGTAGATGCCTTATAAAAGGCGTTAGCTACGTCAGTTACATACAAAAAATCTCTTTTTTGAGATCCATCACCAACTAGAGTTAACGGCTGATTTGATAATAACTGTTTTAAAAAAACACCAAATACTGCTCCATACGCTCCTGAAGTTCTCGATCTTGTACCATAAGCATTAAATATTCTAATCGAATTTACTGGTAATCTATATACCTTGTTCCAATGAAAAGTTATTTGTTCTCCTTGAAATTTAGACAATGCGTATGGGTATAGTGGATTTATTTTATGATTTTCACAAGTTGGTGTTTTAGCTTTTCCGTAACATGATGAAGAAGCAGCATATACAAATTTTTTTACCTTACCTATATTTAGACATGATAATAAATTTGCAGTTCCATTAACATTGTTTGAGAAATATTTTCCTGGTTGTTTAATTGAAGGGACAATATCTCCTATACCAGCAAAATGAACAACATAATTACATTCTTTTATAAAGTTTTTATGTTTTTCTAAATTTAAAATATTTGTTTCTTCGAGCTTAAATTTATGATTTTTTTTTAAATGATCTATATTTTTATAACTTCCGCCTGAAAAATTATCTACCACCCTAACTTCAAAACCCTTTTTTAAGAATATATCAACAGTATGACTTCCAATAAATCCTGCTCCTCCAGTTATAAGAACTTTTTTGTTAGAGTACATTATTATTTTTTAAGGTCGCAACATTTATATATTTTGGATCGGTCAAACTATCTTTAAGTTTTCCATTATTAAATGCTTTACATAAAGAAATTACCGCATCATCAATATTAAATTTTGGCTCAAAACCTAAAACTCTTTTTATTTTATCAGAATTAACATGATAAGATCTATTATCTACAGTATCTGTTTTTACCTCAATATCAATCGAGTCATAATTAAAAAAGCTTTGAACATTTTCTTTTACTATTTCAGCTAATTCAATTATTTTTTTATTTTCGTAACTTACATTAAATATCTCTCCGTTAATTTTTCTTAAATCTTCCTCAATTAATAATTCATAAGCCCTGCACATATCTTCAACATGTAAATTTGGTCTTTTTTGTTGACCACCACCTAAAACAGTAATTTTTTTATTATTAACAGCATGATTTGTTAAAATATTAACTGATAAATCAAGTCTACAATGAGGAGCATAACCACAAACTGTGGCTGGCCTTATTATTACGCCTGTAAAACTATCATCTAGATAATCTTGTAAAATTGGTTCACATAAACCTTTAAATTTATTATAAAGTGTTAAGGGAACTAAGGGATGCTCTTCAGTTACATTAGGATCATCTGAATAACCATAAACTGAACTGCTAGATGCATAAATAAACTTTTTTACCTTATTTTTTTTTGATGTTTCAACTAGGTCCTTAAAACAATCATAATTTATAGTTTTACTTAGATTTTCATTTAGATCATAACTAGGGTCATTAGAGATACAAGCTAAATGTATAACCACATCAACATTCTTTACAGCTCTTTCAAAGCTTACCTTATCTCTTATATCAGCTTGAATTAACTTTAAATTTGTATTTTCATTTATATGATCTTTTCCAAACCAACACATATCATAAATTAATACTTCATGATTTTTTTCTGAGAGTCTTTTGGTTAATAAAGAACCAACATAACCAGCACCTCCTGTAACTAATATTTTCACAATTTATTTAATTTTAATTTATGGTTTAATGCATCATTATAAAACGTTTGAATAGTATCAATTGAAAAATTATTTAAATCGTAATTATAAAATTTTGATTTTTTAAGTATAGATTGCGGCACCGTGACAATATCAGCTCCAATTCTTTCAGCTTGGATAACATTATAAAATTCTCTAACACTTGCCCATAGTAGTTTAAAATTATTTTTTTTTTCATTTTTTGTTTTAGATAAAATATTTTTACAATCTAAAAAAATTTGCTCAGGATTAACACCTGTGTCAGCAATTCTACCAGCAAATATAGAAAGGATAATTTCTGATTTCGGAACTACATTTTCAATAATTTTTCTAGTTTGTTCTAGCGTAAAAAGAGCAGTAACATTAATTTTTATATTTTGCTCAGTCAATTTAGATATTAATGGAATAGTACTTTCACCACTGGTTGTTGTGACTGGAATTTTTACTGATATGTTTTCACCATATTTTTTAATTTTCTTCGCATCATCAAACATTTCATCTAGAGTATCCGAAATAACCTCAAAGGATATTGGTTTATTTGTTAATTTTACAAATTTTTCAATAAAATTATCATAGTCTTTAATATTATTTTGAACCATCAAACTTGGATTCGATGTATAACCTTTTATAACATTGTTATCTTCAAATTCTTTAACCGCATTTAAATCAGCCCCATCAAGAAATATATTTATCTTCAGTTTTTCAAGATTTTTTAAATTCATTAATATGCATATATATTAAAATTGATTAATTTGAAGTTATTTTGTGAAATTATTAACAACTTTACATAAATTGAACATATTATAGTTATGGGTATATATTAAAAATCCAATAATTAGTAAAACAGTAGATAGAATTTTTTAATTATTAATAACAACGGTAATAAAAATTAAAGTGATATTATTGAACAAAATTAAAATTATTAATCTCATTTTAAAATTATTTAAAATGGATAATTTTTCTATTTTATCATTACCAAATACCATATATTCTAAAAAAGAATCCAAAATAATCCATATTTCAAGTTCTGAATCTGATCAAAAAACTTACGCATATTATTACTTTATCAAAAAATGTTTAATTTTAAAAAATTTGAAAATTTATGTTTATTTAGATAATAATTTTCAAGAATTTTATAATCTGGAATTAGAAAGTGAAAAAGTAAGTATTTCTTTTATCAAAAATAAAATTAAATATAAATATTATAAATATATATATTATATCTTACATCAAAAAGATCAATTAGCTAAACAAAAAAAAGATAAGCGTGATTTAAAAAAAATTTTTTTTATAAATAAAAAAATAAAATTTAAAATTTCATCACAAACAAACTTTATTGGTAAGCACTGGTTTCAAAATTACAATCTTTATAAAAAGAAAATAATTTCTATTTATGCTCCAGGTGATAATTATAATTCAAGATTAAGAAATAGACACAACAATTATAAAAATGAAATTAAAAATAATCAAAATAACTTGACCTCGGCTATTTATAAAGATGTAATTAAACTTTATAAAAACGAATATTTTTTCATAAAGCTTGGACAAAGAGATCAAGATCGAACACTTGATAAATATAAATTTGAAAATTATTTAGATCTCTCAAATTCTAAAGATTATTGTAGTCAATTAGAACTTTTTATTTTAAACCATTCATTTAGTACAGTTCAATCTCAAGGTGATTCTGCTGATCTTGCAAGAATTTTACATGTTCCATTGTTAGTTTTAAATGATTCAAATGAGATAATGGAACGCTCATTTGATAAAAAAAAAACATCATTAATTCAAAAGATTTATATTTATAATGAACAATTTTTAATTGATGATTTTAAAAAAGATGAAATTATTAAAAAAAGTTCAAGTGAAAATTTTTTATATGGGTTTAAGTTTTTTTTAGATAAATTAAATAAAAATTTCAAAAAAAATAAAATAAATAAAATTATTTCAAAAGAAAAGTCTGCTTTAATAAATAAAATTAGTGAAATAAAGACAAAAGAAAAAATAAAAAGGAGTGAAGCTTGTTTTTGTGGATCAGGAAAAAAATTTAAACGTTGCCATGGTGCAAAGGTTAATAAATATAAGTCACCTGAAAAAATAAAAGAAAACGAAGCTTGTTTCTGTGGATCAGGAGAAAAATATAAACGTTGTCACGGTGCAACAATTAGCAATTAGTTAAAATCCATTATAACGCATAAAATTTATATATGTTCTTTAATACGTATCTCCTTAATATTGAATAAATTAAATACACAACAAACATATAAATTATCATATTTAATGACACGAAATTATCTGGAAGATAAATAGATTTTCTGAATCCTTCCGCTGCAACTGAAAGCGGATTATATTTAACTATCATAGATAATACAGGTTTATCATCAGGTATCTTAAACGGTATCGATGATAATAATAAAAATATAACAACAAGGTTTCTTCCAATAAATCTAATATCTTTTAACAAAATAGTATAAAAAGCTGTTATGAGAGTATAACTTTTGCCCAAATAATAACTCAATAAACTACTTAAAAAAAAATTTAATATGGAGAAATTAACAAAACTTATTTTATAAAAAAATATAACAATTAATAAAATAAAAAAATTAATAGTAAAAAAAAGTAAGTTCAAATCATAATATTTATCAAAAATATCAAGTGGTTGTCTGATATTAATATAATATCTCTTGCGAGTTAAAAATAATGATCTAACTGCAAAGCGATAACCAGAAAAACTAATTGAGAATGCTAAAAAACCTGTCAAATAAAATATTGCGTATGGAGCCTCATCTAGTTTTAATTCATAAATCTGAGTAAAAAAAAATATAGGTATAATTATTGGGAGAAGAAAAACATAAATTAGCCAAAATTTACTTAAGGCAGTACTGTATACTATTGAGTTAATAGTTTTAGTAAAATTCATTAATTTTAGTAAAATATAATTTTTCATTCAAAAAAGTCCTCATTACTATCATCACTATCATCATTGTAATTAATTTTTGAGATACTGTTATCAAAATGTATTCTATGATTAAATTTAAAATTTCTACTATTTTCTTTTGATGTAAGATAAATAATAATATTTTTTTTTTTTATTAAATCATAATTTTGATTTTTTAAAAACTTATTAGAGAAAAAATAATTATAAAATATTATTAATTTATTTTCAGTATTTAATAGTCTTTTGAATAATAAAGATTCATTTAAATAAATACTGTTTTCATTACTAGTATTCCCGAAAATATCTATATCTTTTTGAAGA
>Ga0208880_1000108_pt1 | contig 17034 bp, 17 predicted proteins | sample Knorr_S23_td_Sur_FD_185606 | JGI IMG/M metagenome (GOLD analysis project Ga0208880, IMG submission 185606) | Marine microbial communities from Southern Atlantic Ocean transect - Knorr_S23_td_SurfaceB_ad_5m_LV_B (SPAdes) (version 2) | ecosystem: Environmental > Aquatic > Marine > Oceanic | place...
ATCAAGGTGCTGATGTAATTGCTCAACATACAGATAGTACTGCTATTGTTCAAATGGCTGAAAAAGCTGGAGTATATGCTTTTGGACAAGCAAGTGATATGGACAAGTTTGCTCCTAAAGCTGTATTGACTTCAGTTGAAAACAATTGGGGGCCATATTACGTGGACAGAGTTAAAGCTGTTGCGAACGGTACATGGAATCAAAAAGATACTTGGCATGGTATTGGAGATGGTATGGTTGTGATATCAGATTTAGATTCACAAATGCCAGCTGACCTAAGATCAAAAGTTAAAAAACTTCAAGCAGATTTAGCATCTGGTAAAGTTCATTCTTTCACTGGACCAATTTATGACCAGAAAGGTAATTTAATGGTAGCAGAAGGAAAAACTGCAGATGATGGAATGCTTGCAGGAATGATGACTTACGTTAAAGGTGTTGAAGGAGATATACCTAAGTAATCAATTTCCAATTTAAAAAATTTAAAAGGCCGGTTTTTTAACTGGCCTTTTTTATATCTGATGTTTTTTTTTGATTTCTTCGATCCTTAATTCTTCATAAATTTCGAAGGGTTGTACTATCCAAGGATTATCAGGAAGTCTATTTGCACAGAAGTCTGGCTCAAATGTTGATTTCTTTTTTTTAAATAATGTTGCGGTTTTAATATCCTCTATTTTATCCTTAATGGGTTCATATTTTTTTAACCAATCTATACTTTTGTTAAAAGTAATTCCTGTGTCAGATAAATCATCACATAAAAGTATTTTTCCGCCCATATTAGGTGCTATCGAACTCATTTCTCTTGAAAACACAATGTCACCCTGCTCATCCTCTACTCCCTTACCACTGTAAGATTCGACTGCAAGATACGCACATTTTAATTTAAAAATTCTGCTTAAAACATCTATCATCGGCGCTGCTCCACGCATGATGCCAACTAGTATTGTTGGTTTATATCCGCTCTCATCAATTTGGATTGCTAGTTTCTCAACAGTTTTGTTATACTCGTCCCAGCTGACAATCATTTTTTCAGACATAATTTTTTATATCTAGTTATTTAAATAATAAAACTAAAACTGCAAGAACGATAAGTGCTATTATTGAAGAAATTAAAATATACAACCTATGAATGTTTCTTCCTCTTAAATTAAAATAATGTCTTGCTACACCAGAAATAACTGCAATCGCACATAATATTAACCAATTATATTGATGATAAACTAAAAAGCTCGAATGCCCAGAAAGCATTATAAACAAAACTAAAAAAGTTGAATAATTATTGTGAATTGATCGTTGTTTAGCTGCTAAAGATAAGCTCATATCAAATTTTTCACCTCTTTCGCTACTGCTAATTATGTTCATTTGATTAGGAATAATTACCGTGAAAACATTGCCAAACATATTGGAACCAATGATTAATCCAACACTTAAAATTGCAAATTTCGGTCCAAATAATTTTGTAAGTCCAAATGATACTATTGCTAGCAAAATTATTCCTGTGGATATAAATAAAACATTATTCTCAATTAATTTTGACTTACATAAAAGATCATAAACAAACCAAGAAACAATCAAAGATAAAAGTGAGATAATAATTGCATAACTAGGAGGAATTAACAGAACACGCTTATCAACCATTAATACACCAGCGTTGTAATAGTAAATTACAACTAAAAGCAACATTCCAGTTACAAAGGTTAAGTAACTTTGCCATTTGAAGATTACTAATCTATTTAAGTAATCCTGAGGTGGAGATGTTTTTAACCTCGAAAGTTTATAAAAAAAACCTGAATGCATCAGATATCCTTCACCATCGATATCATCACTTGTTATATTTTTATTTAAATTATTATCTAGGTAATTAAATAAAAAACTATTACCTACCCATAATATTGCAAATAATACATGGCCCCATCTTAAAATAACTTCTAACCATTTTATTGTATAAGGTAAAAATTCCATCAATATTTTATTTTATCTACTTTTTTATCCCAAATTTCAAATGCTTTTAAAGCTTCATCTCTAAGCATTTGTACCATTTTAATTTTCCTATCATCAATTTTTTTTGGAATTTCAGAATAAATAAACGAGTCATCGAAATCTATATTTTTTGCATCTTCTCTAGTATTTGCATAATATATTTTATCTAATCTTGACCAGTAAATTGCTGAAAGACACATCGGGCAAGGTTCACAAGATGTATAAATCTCACATCCAGAAAGATCAAAAGTATTTAAATTTTTACAGGCTTCTCGAATTGCTACTATTTCTCCATGAGCAGTTGGATCATTAGAAGAAGTAACTTTATTTGAACCTTCGGCAATAATCTTATCATCCTTAACTATAACGCTTCCGAAAGGACCACCAACAGTGGTCGCACTATTTATTGAAAGTTCAATGGCTTTTGCCATAAATTTTTTTTTATCTTCCATTTTAATTTTTAATTTTATTTTTAATTTTGTTAATACTCATTAAAATTCTTTCGGGTGTTGCCGGTGCATTAAGTTCTGGTGCAAACTGATAATTTCCAATTGAAGCGACTGCATCTTTAATTGCATAAAAAACACTCATGGCTAGCATCAAAGGAGGTTCACCAGTTGTTTTTGCTTTATTAACAACTTTTTCTTTATTTAATCCCTCTTTAAAAATTTCTACATTAAATTCTTTTGGAATATCACTTACTGCAGGTATTTTGTAAGTCGATGGAGAAAAAGTTGTAATCTGACCATCTGATTTCCACTTTAATTCTTCTATTGTTAGCCAACCTTGACCTTGAACAAAGCCACCCTCAATCTGACCTAGTTCTAATGCTGGATTTATTGGTTTGCCGGCATCATGCAAGATATCCACTCTTTCCAGTATATTTTCACCCGTTAATGTATCTACAGTTACTTCCGAAACAGCTGCTCCATAACAAAAGTAATAAAAAGGTCTTCCTCTAAATTTTTTTTTATCAAAATTAATTTTTGGTGTTGAATAGAAGCCTGATGATGAAAGAGATATTCTATTTAAATATGCCTCTTGAATTATGCTTTTAAATTCAAATTGTCTGTTTCCAAATATTATGTATTGGTCTTTATATACTGCCTCTTGATTGTAGATCTTATATTTTTTCTTAATAAATTTTTCTAAATTTAATTTAATTTTTGCTACTGCATTTAGAGCTGCTGCTCCATTAAGGTCTGTAGTTGACGAAGCAGCGCTAGCTGAAGTATTTGGAACCTTGGCTGTATTTGTTGATGAGATATGAACTAAATTATATGGTAATCCTAAAGAATTTGCCACTAACTGAGCAATCTTTGTGTGAGTCCCCTGACCCATTTCAATTCCTCCATGATTCAAATGAACACTTCCATCTGTGTAAATATGAACTAAGGCTCCAGCTTGATTTAAATGAATTGTAGTGAATGAAATACCAAATTTTAAAGGTGTAATAGCTATCCCCTTCTTTTTAAATTTATTTTTTTCATTAAATTTTCTTATATCCGAATATCTTTTCTTATAATTAGATTTATTTTCTAATTTTTTAAATATTTCATTAATAACATTATCTTCAACTGTCATTCCATAATGAGTTACATTCCTTTTATCTTTTTGATAAAAATTTTTCTTTCTAACTTCTATAGGATCTTTTTTTAAGTACCTTGCGATATTATCTATAATATTCTCTATAGCCATCATCCCTTGATTTCCACCGAAGCCTCTAAATGCAGTTGAGGTTGGAATATTTGTTTTACATAAATTATTTGTTACCTCGATATCTGAAATATAATATGCATTGTCCACATGAAGCAAAGCTCTCTCGTTTATTGCAGCTGATAAATCGGGTGACATTCCACAATTTGAGGATAAGTTTATTTTTAATCCTTCAATAATTCCTTCATCATTAAAACCAACTTCATATTCAGATAAAAATTCATGTCTTTTACCAGTCAATATTATGTCATCATCTCTATCTAATCTTAGTTTGACTGGCTGTCCTGATTTTTTTGCCAACAACGCACAAATACACGCTGTCATGAAATTTGTTTCTTTTCCCCCAAACCCACCTCCAATTCTTCTAACTTCTACATTTATTGAATTACTTTTTTGATTAAACATTTTTGCAATTAATTGTTGAGTTTCTGACGGATGTTGTGTTGAACTATAAACTAAAAAATTATCGTCTTCCTTAGGAACAACAAAAGCTGCCTGGCCTTCTAGATAGAAGTGCTCTTGGCTTCCAGTTGTAAAATTTCCTTTTAAATTATTTTTTGAATTTTTTATTTTTTTAGAAGGGTTGCCTTTTTTAACTTTTCTAGGTTTAAATAAGAATTGCTTCTTATTTAAAGCTTCTTTTATTGTGATAACCGGTTTTAAATCTTTATAGGTAATTTTAGCTTTTAATACTGCCTTTCTAGCAAGTTCTGTAGTTGTGGCAGCTACAGCAAATAATGGCTGACCAAAAAACTCAACTTTTTTTTTCGGAAATACTGGATCACCATCAAAAACTGGACCCACATCATTCCTGCCCGGTATATCAATTTGAGTAACTACTGTTATCACTCCTTCACTTTTTTTTACTTCAGTGAGGTCTATATTTTTGATTATTGCATGGGCTTTTTTGCTTAAACCAATAGCACCATAAATTGTATTTTTAGGTTCATTGATATCATCAGTGTACTCTGCATATCCACTCACATGCTTATACGCACTATCATGTGGTCTTATTTCCTCAATATAGTTCTCTTTGCTCATTTAATTTACTCTTGATAACTTATTAGAATTTATTTCTACAAAACATTTCATCAATAAATTTTTTGCTATCTCTAGTCTGTATTCTTTACTAGCTCTCATGTCTCCAATAGGACTTAAATCTTTTTCTAAATATTTTTTTGCTTGATCAAAAGTATTGATTGTAGGAGGTTTATTTTTGAGAATTTTTTCACATGCTTTAGCTCTTTTTGGTACAGCAGCCATACCTCCATATGCAATATAGACCTCTTTAATTTTATTATTATTAATCTCAAAATTAAAAGATCCACAAACAGATGAAATATCATCATCAAATCTTTTTGAGATCTTAAATGCCTTAAAAATATTTTTCTTAAATAGTGGTATTTTTATAGAATGAATAAATTCATTTTTTTTTAATTTGGTCTTTCTATAATCAAGAAAAAAACTATTTATAGGCAAAACTCTTCTTTTATTAAAACTTTCAATTAAAACTTCAGCATTTAGAGATAATAAAATTGGCAATGAATCTCCTATTGGAGATGCGGTTGCAATATTGCCGCCTATGGTTCCCACATTTCGAATTTGAACAGAACCATACCTTTTAAGAACCGAGTTAAAATCTGGATAATGCTTTTTAATTTCTTTTTCAAATTTTATTAAAGGTGTAGCTGCACCAACCTCTAAATAATTTTTACTTACCTTGATAAAATCTAATTCTTTAATTTCTTTTAAATCAATTATAAATGGAATTTCTTTTCTCTCCTTTGTAACTTTTAAAGATAAGTCGGTACCTCCAGCAAGAAGACTAAAATTAGAATATTTTTTAATTATATTTTTTAAATCTTTAATGTTTTTTGGTGAAAAATAAATTTTATCATCTTTTTTAATATAAATACTTTTTGGTTTGATTTTTTTTAATAGTTGAATAACTTTATTTTTATTTTTAGAAAATTGATCATTCTTGTTTATCTTATTTAAACTTTTAGCAGCATCAATTATAGGTCTGTAACCAGTACAACGACATAAATTACCAGATATGGAATCTGTTATTAATTCAGTATTAAGATTTTTGTTATTTTTAAACATTGAAAATAACGACATAACAAATCCTGGTGTGCAGAAACCACATTGTGAGCCATGAAATTTCACCATTGCATGTTGCACAGGATGAAGTTGTCCATTTTTAGAAACTAAATCTTCAACAATTATAAGCTGTTTACCATTCAGTATTGGGACAAACGAAATACAAGAATTTACTGCTTTATATATTATTTTATTTGCTACTAATTCGCCCAAAACGATTGTACATGCACCACAACCACCCTCTGAACATCCTTCTTTAGTTCCAGTCTTTTTTAATTCAGTTCTAATATAATTAAGTAATGTTTGATTTGGATCAGGATTTTTAATTACTATAATCTTATCATTTAATAAAAATTTAACAGAGTCTGATATCACTTAACTACCTCTATAAGTAGAATAACTCCAAGGTGAGACTAGTAAGGGTACATGATAATGCTGTGTGGGATCAGAAATACCAAATCTGATAATTACATCATCCAAGAATGGTAGATCGCTTACAGAAGATGTATTTTTAAAATAATCACCGATATAAAAAACTAATTCATATTTGCCCTTTACAAAATTTTCACCCTCTACCAAAGGAGAATTTGCTCTGCCGTCGTCATTAAGTTTTATTGAATTTATTTTTTTTCTTTCTGTATTGTTTATAAAAAATAATTCAACATGGATACCCTTACCTGGTTTCCCTGAATATACATCTAAAACATGAGTTGTGAGCTTTGTCATAAAATTATAGTATCATTAAAATTTCAAACTTAAATTATTTAAAATTATATGGGAACAATAGATAACATTAATGATCTTAACAAGTCTGATTTTTTGTCTATTTTTGGTAATGTTTTTGAAAAAACTGAGTCTGTAGCTCAAGAAGCCTTTGAGTCAAAACCTTTTAAAGATTTTGATGATATCGTATTTAAAATGCTAGACATTTATGAGAATTATAAAAAAGAAAAAATTTTAGAAATTTTAAATGCTCATCCTGAACTTGCTATTGCAAAAAAAATGACCTCAGAGTCTATATCAGAACAAGCTTCTGCAAAATTAAACGAATGTTCAGATGATGAATATGAAGAATTTAAAAAATTAAATTTTGAATATAAAAAAAAGTTTAATTTTCCATTTATTATTGCTGTTAAAGGTAAAAATAAAAATGAAATATTAATGAATTTTAGACAAAGAATAAAAAATGATGTAGAAAGTGAATTCCTTGAAGCAAAAAAACAAGTGAAAAAAATTGCAACTTTTCGTCTTAATGAAATAAATAAAAAATGAAAAAATTTATAAGTGCAAAAATGATAAATTTAGCAGATCCAAGAATTGGATCTAAAATAATATTTAAGACTGATGATTTTTTTGCAGCTGCCCATAGAATTTTAAAAACTGATATCCCCGTCTTTAAAGATGGATTATTTGATAAACATGGTAAATGGATGGATGGATGGGAAACCAGAAGAAGAAGATCAAAAGGATATGATTATTTAGTTTTAAAATTAGGTAAACCTGGAAAAATATTTGATATAGACATTGACACATCACACTTTAACGGAAATCAACCTACTCACGCATCATTAGAAGGTTGTTTCAGTAGGTCAAAACCAAATAAAAAAACAAAATGGACAAGATTACTGGGTAAAAAAAAACTTGGGCCTAACAAAAATCATAACTTTAAATCTCAAAACAAATCTACTTTCAATTATATAAGATTAAATATTTTTCCAGACGGTGGAGTAGCTAGACTTAGACTTTATGGAAAAATTGAAATAGATAAAAAGACTATTAATAACAAAAATATAAATTTAACGTCAGTTTTAAATGGTGCTTCAATTGTTGGTTGTAATAATGAACATTTTGGAAGAGCTGAAAATATAATAGCCCCTGGTAAAGGAAAAAATATGGGAGATGGCTGGGAGACAAGAAGAAGTAGAGGAAAGAACTTTGATTGGCTGATAATAAAATTTGGAAAACCGGGTTTGATAAAAAAATTAGAAATTGATACCCATCATTTTAAAGGAAACTACCCTGACTCATGCTCAATACAAACTGCAATTATTAACAAAGATTTATCTAATAATTTGATTGTTAAAAATTCAAAAAATTGGAAATTTATTTTAAATAAATCCAAACTATCTGCACACAAAAAACATGTTTTTAAAAAGTTCTTAATAAAAAGAAATAAAGAAAATTACCTCAAAATAAATATCTATCCAGATGGTGGAATTTCTAGGATAAGAGCATTCGGAAGTTTTAAATAATGAAAATAATTAAACCAATAAAAATAACCAAAAAAAATTTTGCTAAGTTTGGAGAGTTAATAAATACAAAAAAAGGAAATCCAATTAATATTAACAATGGGTATGCAAAAAGATTTCATGATCTGATAAATATAAATACTGATAAAAAAAAGGGAAAAACAATAGTTAGTATTTTTAAAGCAAAAAAGAGAAAATTTCCAATGAGAGTAGATATGATGGAAAAACATCCTCTTGGGAGTCAAGCGTTTGTACCTATGGAAGATTCTAGTTTTTTGGTATTTGTTGCTCCGAAAGGAGAAAAACCAAATATAGAAAAAATTAAATCTTTTATAGTTCCAAAACAAAATGGAGTTAATTACAAACCCGGTATATGGCATTTTCCTTTAATATCGACAAAAAATATGAATTTTCTAGTTATTGACAGAAAAGGTGTTGGAAACAATTTGGTCATTCATAAATTCAATAAAGAAAAAATTTTATTAAAAAAATGATTAAAAAATATCCAAGAGATTTAGTTGGCTATGGATCAAAAACATTAAAAGTTAAATGGCCTAAAAATGCAAAATTAGCTTTGCAATTTGTATTAAACTACGAAGAAGGAGCTGAAAATAATATCTTACATGGAGATAAATATTCAGAAACTTTTTTATCAGAAATTATAGGAGCAAAGCCAATCAAAGGTCGAAACATGAATATGGAGTCAATTTACGAGTACGGATCTAAAAGAGGATTTTGGAGAATCCATGAACTGTTTAAAAAGAAAAAAATTCCTTTAACAATATTTGGTGTTGCAATGGCATTAGAGAGAAATAAAGAAGTTTGTAATGCAATGAAAAAAGCGGGTTATGAAATTGCTTCTCATGGATATAGATGGATTGATTATCAAAATGTAAACAAAGCTAAAGAAAAAAAGGACATGCAACTTGCTATTAAATCAATTAAGAAAATTTTTGGTTCTAAACATATTGGTTGGTACACAGGAAGATGTAGTGAAAATACTTTAGATCTAGTTATAGAAAATGGTAATTTTTTATACTGCAGTGACACATATAGTGATGATCTTCCGTACTGGATAAAAAAAGGTACAAAAAAACAACTAATGATACCTTATACACTAGACAATAATGATATGAGATTTGCTACCAACCAAGGATTTAACTCTGGTGAACAATTTTATAATTATTTAAAAGACAGTTTCGACGCTCTTTACGAAGAAGGAAAATCTTCTCCAAAAATGATGTCTGTTGGTTTGCATTGCAGATTAATTGGAAGACCTGGTAGAATACAGTCTCTTAAAAAATTTTTAAATTATATTTCAAAATATAAAGATATTTGGATATGTAAACGTTCGGACATAGCTAAACATTGGATAAAAAATTATAGTTAAAATTTTTATTATTGTTCTGCAGCTATTGAAGTATAGTGAGCAACCGCTTCTATTTCCTCATCAGTTAGTATACCCTCCATTGCGGGCATTACTCCTATACCGTTTCTAACTGCCATTAAAATTCTTTGAATATCAGGTCTAATTTCATTTAGATTTGGACCAACCATTGCGTTCGATCCAGCATCAGTAAGCATATGGCATGCTGCACAATTTCCGGCCTCCAGAAAAACTTCTTTTCCCTTATTAAACAATTCATCAGCATTAACGTGCGTTAATGATAAAAATATCAATAATAATGATGTACCAAAGAAATTTAAAAATAATTTTTTCACATAAATTTGGTATCATAATTAAAAAAATTTAAAAAGGAGAATTATGAAAGCTTATTGGGTTGCAAATTATACTGAAATAAAAGACGACGAAAGACTTAAAAAATATGCCGTTAAAGCAAAAGAAGCGGTTGAAAAATATTCTGGTAAAATAATAGCGAGAAGCGCAAATAATGTAACTTTAGAAGGTAGAGAAATGGTAAGAGTAGCTCTTGCAGAATTTCCTGATATTGAAACAGCAAAAAATTGTTACAATTCTGAGGAATATGTCGAGGCTAGAAAACATTTAGAAAATAATGCTACTAGAGAACACATAATTTTTGAGGGAATGTAAGCTAATAAAGGTTTAATACTGAATAGGTTCAGGATCTATACTTCTCCACAAATACCAAGTCGCTACAGAACAGTAAGGGGAAAACTTTTTGTTTAAATATGTCACGTAACTTTCGGGTGGAAGATATTTTTTATTATAATTTTTTGAAATAGCTCTTAACAAACCAATATCTTGGATTGGCCAAATATTAGGACGATTATAAGTAAATAGCAAAATCATTTCTGCTGACCATCTTCCAATTTGTCTTAATTGAGACAGATAAATTATGGCATCTTCATCAGACATTTTTGAAATAAGTCTTGGATTAAACTCTTTACTTAATATTTTTTGGGCTAAACTTTTTATTCCTTTCACTTTCTGTCTACTTAGACCGCAACTTTTGAGCTGAATAGATGATAACTTGCTTACCATTTTTGGGTTAATTTTATTTTTGCATTTTTTCTTAAATTTTAAAAAAACTGAATTAGCAGCAGCTACGCTAATTTGTTGTCCAATTATACTTTTACATAGAGAGAAAAAAACATCTTTTCTAGAAGTTAGCACTGTCTCTGAAGGGGATTTATATTTTTTAATCAAAGAACACATAGTTTTATCTTTTGCAGATAAATATTTTTTTGCTTTATTCCAATATGATGGGGTTTTACTCATGTCTAGAAACAGATAACTTTTTTTTCAAATACATCTCTCTTCTAAATATAATAATGGATGAAACTATAACTAATAAGGCACCTAATAATGTTTTAGAAGTTGGTATTTCGTTCCAGATAAAATATCCAAATATTATAGCGAAGACTAATCCAAGATACTTTAAAGGGGAAACTAAACTTACTTCTGAGTACTTGTAAGATTGTGATAACCATAAATTTGCAAGACCACCTAATATACCAACCATTGATAACAAAAATAAATCTAGTAAACTTGGCAAGATCCATCCCTGATAAAAAGATAAAAAACTTAGAAGCATTATCGAGAATGAAAAGAAAAAACTAATTAACCAAGCGGGCTCGGTTGATGATAATTTTCTTATAGCAATAGCTACATAAGATAAACCTAAGCAAAAAATTATAGGATAGATATAATATAAATTTAAAGAGCTAAAACCTGGTTCAGTGATGAAAATTATACCAACAAATCCTACTAAAACTGCTAACCATCGATAAATACCAACTTTTTCTTTTAATAAAAAAATTGAAAATATTGTTATAAATATTGGTGCTGCAAAAGAAATACTTACAACTGTTGCTAAAGGTAAATTTCTTAATGCTATAAATATAGAAACCAAAGCAATTAATCCTGCTAAACATCTTTTAAAATGAAGAAAGGGTCTAGTTGTTTTATAAAAATCTAAATATCTGTCTTTAGGAATAAGAAATAAAATAGGAATTATTCCACAAAATCCTCTGAAAAATAATACTTGTCCAACGGGATAATCCTCAGACCATTTAACAATCACATCCATAAGTGAAAATGCACATACCGATATGAACATGTAAAAAAAGCCTAATTGATTTTTTGATAGCATATGATTAACTTTAGATTAATTAAGTTAATTATCAATGGAAATAGCAATTTTAGGATTAGGATGTTTTTGGGGACCAGAAATTAAGTTTAGTAAACTTGATGGAGTTATAAAAACAGAGGTAGGTTATTGTGGAGGTCATAATGCTGAAACAAATTATAAAGAAGTATGCACAGGCACAACAAATCATGCAGAAGTAGTAAAATTAGATTTTGATCCTAATGTAATTTCTTACGAGAAAATTCTTGAATATTTTTTTGAAATTCATGATCCAACAACATTAAATTCTCAAGGACCAGATTTCGGAACTCAATATAGAAGTGAAATATTTTATTTAAATGATCAGCAAAAAATTACTGCTGAAAAAATGATAGAAAAAGAAAACGTCAAATTATCAGGAAAAGTAGTAACAAAAACTTCTTTAGTTAAAAATTATTGCCCAGCTGAAGAGTATCATCAAAGATATTTGGAAAAAAGATAAAATGTCATTAGTTGATACAAGTTGGTTAGAAAATAATATTGATAAAGTAAAAATTATTGATTGCTCATGGCATATGCCTCAAACTCAAAGAAACGGTTTTGAGGAATATACAAAGGAACATATTCCAAATGCTATTTTTTTTGATTTAGATAAAAATTCTAAATTAGATACTGATTTACCACATATGCTTGCTGATAGTAAATCTTGGGAAAAAATAATGAACAACATGGGTATAGAAAATAATGATCGAATAGTAGTTTATGATAACTCTGATGTTATTAGCTCTTGTAGATGTTGGTACAATTTAATTTATTATGGACATGATCCTAAACTAGTTCATGTTCTAGATGGTGGATTAAAAAAATGGAAAAAAGAAAATAAATCTACAGATGACAAAAAAGTGATCACTCAAACTTCTAAGTACACATGTAAAGAAAATAAAGAACTTGTTAAAAATAAAAAACAAATAGATGAAAATATTGAAACAGGAAAATTTAATGTTGTTGATGCAAGAAGTAGAGAAAGATTTGAAGGTAAAGTTGCAGAACCAAGGAAAGGTCTTAGAAGCGGTTCTATAAAAAATTCTTTTTGCCTACCCTTTTCTGAATTAATCAATAATGAAGACCACACTTTCATTAGTAAAGACAAAATACTTGAAAAGTTTAAGTCATTTAAATTTGACCATGATAAAATCATTGTATTTTCATGTGGTTCTGGGGTAACTGCAAGTGTTTTGGCACTAGCTTATTCTTTAATAAATGCTAAATATATGCCGACCATTTACGATGGCTCTTGGGCCGAATACGGAAAAATTAACTTATGAAAACATCTACCAAAATAACAAGTATAGTAATTATTTTTTTTCTAATAATTGCAACAGTGATTATTGGAAGAACAATGATCGGAAATCATTTCAAAAAAAAATTCAGTAAAAGACCACCTCCCGGAATAATAGTAACTACTACTCAAGAAAGAGTTTTTGAAAATGTTATTAGTACCTATGGGACCGCAACTCCAATTCAAACACAATCATTTAAAATTGAAAAATATGAAATATTAAAACCCATAAATTATAATCAAAAAGTTAAAAAAGGTGATGTAATTGCTGAACTTAAAAATCGAAAAGTAATTGCTCAATTTGATGGCGTTATTGGAAAAAGAGAATTTTCGGAAGATATAGAGGTTTCAAAATCTTCAATATTAATAAATCTTGAAGATACTAGCTCAATATATTGTGATGTAGATATACCTGAAATTTTTGTACCATTTATTAAGGTTGGTCTACCAGTTGATATTAAATTTTCAGGTTATAAAAATAAAATTTATAAAGGTGAAGTAGATTCTTTTGCTAGCAGAATAAGTGAAGATACAAGAGCTTTAGCAACTAGAATTAAAATGGATAACACATCTGGTGAAATACTACCTGGCTCATTTTTAGAAATATCTATTAAATATGATGTAAGAAATGGCTTAAGTGCTCCTGACACGAGTACAGTTGTCGAAGGTGAAAATGTTTTTATATATAAAGTTGATGAGAAAAATAAAGTAGCTAAAACAAAAGTAACTATAGGTGATAGATACTTGGGTTTTGTAGAAATATTAGATGGATTAAATAATGGGGATAAAATAGTTGCTGAAGGAACAAAAAAAGTAAGACCAAATTTAACGATCAGACCTATTGAAAAAGGTGCAAAAAAACAGCAAGGAAACTCTAGTTGGGGTAAAAAAGATCAATCAAAAAAAGGTGAAGAGAAAAAAGGAAAATTTGATTGGCTGAAAAATATTTTTAAAAAATCAGATAAAGAGAAAAAATAATTAGATGTATATAACTGAAGTTAGTATTAAACGACCTGTTGTAGCTTGGGTAATGTCCTTAATATTAATTATTTTTGGTGTATTTGTTTTTTCAGAATTACCTGTAAGAGAACTCCCAGATGGAATTCAGCCTCCTGTAGTCCAAGTACAAACAGATTATAAATCTGCGTCTGCAGAGATAGTAGATGAGGAAATAACTCAAAAAATTGAAGATGTAATTGGTGGAGCAGAAGGTATCAAAAATATAGACTCAAGTTCCTTAAATGGAAGAAGCAGGATAAATATTCAATTTAATACAGATATTGATTTAGATGATGCTGCAAATGACATAAGAGAAAGAGTTGCTAGAGTAGTAGATAATTTACCAAGTGAGTCAAACCCCCCACAAATTCTTAAAAGAGCAGCTGGTTTTACGACTACAATGTGGGTTGCCCTATCTTCTCCAACCTGGAGTGATTTAGATTTAGGTGATTACGCTGAGAGATATCTTGTTGATGTTTTTTCAAGTGTACCAAATGTAGGTCGAATTTTAGTTGGAGGATTAAGAGAATTAAGTGTAAGAGTTTGGGTAGATCCAATTAAATTAGCTGCAAATGATCTTACAATTCAAGAAGTTGAAAGAGCTCTTAGAAATGAAAATATTAATCTCCCTGCAGGAACACTAGAGGCAAATAATAAAGATTTAACTTTAAATATTGATAAGTCATACTCAAATATAAATACAATCAAACAACTGCCCCTAAAAAAAAATAAAGAAAAAGTAATTATTCTATCTGATGTAGCAAATATAGAATTTGGTCCTGTTTCAGAAAAAACATTGTTTAAAGCACAAAGAAAAAATGCAATTAATCTTAAAACTGTTGGTATTGGTATTTACGCTAAAAGTGGAGCATCAACTGTAGAACTTTCAAAACAAATAAAAACTAAAATAAACGAAATAAATAAATCTTTACCAGACGGTTTAAAATTGGAGATTGCATTTAATAGGGCCACATATGTTAGTGCAGCTATCGAGGAAGTTTATAAAAGTTTAATTATTGCTTTTATTTTAGTTGTTTTAATTATTTATTTATTCCTTGGAAATCTAAAAGCAGTAATTGTACCAGCAGTAGCTTTACCTGTAAGTCTTATTGGATCTTTTTTAGGTCTATATATTTTTGATCTATCAATTAATATTTTCGTTTTACTGAGTTTTATTCTAGCCATAGGCATAATCACTGATGACTCTGTGATCATGACTGATGCAATTTATACAAGAATTGAAAATGGCGAAACACCATTAGTAGCTGCATACAAAGGTTCTAAACAAATTACATTTGCAATTATTGCAACAACTTTAATTCTTATAGCTGTATTTTTGCCTTTAATTTTTATCAAAGGAATATCAGGAACTTTGTTTAAAGAAACAGCAATTGCTTTATCTTTTTCGATTGTTGTATCCTCTTTTGTGGCATTAACTTTGTCTCCGATGTTAGGGAGTAAATTTTTAAACAAAAAAGAAAAAATTAATTTCTTTGTAAAAAAATTTAATAATGGTTTTAAATCTTTTACAAGGTTTTATGTTGACTCACTTAATTATTGGATAAATAAACAAAAAACTATTTCAATATTTATTATATTGATTATTTTAGCTTCAGCTTATTTATTTAATTTTACAAAAAAAGAATTAATACCTACTGAAGACAGAGGATCTTATTTGATTATTGGCTCTACTGACGAAGGAAGCTCATTTGAATACACTCAAGAAAAAGCGCAAATTATTGAAGGGAGAATTTTAAAGCTTCTACAAGCTGAAGACAGTCCATATAAGAGAATTATAATGAGAGTTCCTGGATTTGGAAGATCTGCAACATCCTACAATTCATTTATTATTATTGCTTTATTAGATGAATGGAAAAATAGAGAAAAAAGTAGTCAGACCGTATTAAGAGAGGCTATAGGTCAAGTAGTTTCTGTACCAGAAACATTTGCATTTCCAATATCTCCACAATCAATCAGAGTTTCTAGTTATAACAAACCAGTTCAAATGGTCATTTATGGAACAAGTTATGATGAATTAGAAGAAATCCAAAATAATGTACTTAGAGAATTAAGAAAAAATAGAAATATGTCTAGAATTGAAAGTGATTATACAAAAAATAAACCAGAAGTTAAATTGATCACCAATAAAAATAGAGCTAATGATTTAGGTGTTTCAACAGATAATATTGGAAGAACTTTAGAAACACTTTATGGAGGAAAAAGAGTTACCACATTTAATAAAGAGGGAAGAGAATATCCAATTATATTACAACAATATTTAGCAGATAGACGTGATCAGGATGGCTTATCAAAAATTTTTGTTAGATCGGAAACTACAGGTAAACTTGTATCTGTTGCGAGTTTAGTAGAATTTAAAGAAAAAGGTACTGCAGAAGCTCTTCCTAGATATAATAGACAAAGGGCTGTAACAATATCTGCTGCGCTATCTGAAGATTATACATTATCTGAAGCAATAAAATATCTAGAAGATGTAATGATTAGAGTTGCACCTCAAAATCAAATTACCTGGAAAGGAAAATCTGAGGAGTTAAAAGAAACAACAAATGAGATATATTTAATTTTTGCATTAGCTTTAATTACAGCTTACTTAGTAATGGCAGCAACTTTTAACTCTTTTATTCATCCATTTATAATTGTTTTAACAGTACCACTTGCTGTATTTGGAGGATTAGTTTTTATTCTATTTTTAAACAGCTCAATAAATATATTTTCACAAATTGCTCTAATAATTCTCATAGGTATATCTACAAAGAATAGTATTTTGATTGTAGACTATACAAACCAGATAAGAACCACTGGTGTGAAAATTCAAGATGCTTTAATTAAAGCATGCCAACTTAGAATAAGACCAATAATAATGACTTCTTTAAGTACCATGATTGCAATGTTGCCTCTTGTGATTGGAAACATTGGTCCAGGCGCAGGTGAAGCTTCAAGACTTGCTATTGGATCTACAATTTTAGGAGGAATGATTATTTCAACTTTCTTTACTTTATATGTTACTCCAACAATGTATTTAGCTCTTGCAAAAAATACTAAGCGTATTGATGCAGTTGATATTGAATTAAAAAAACAGCTA
>Ga0208880_1000110_pt1 | contig 16924 bp, 13 predicted proteins | sample Knorr_S23_td_Sur_FD_185606 | JGI IMG/M metagenome (GOLD analysis project Ga0208880, IMG submission 185606) | Marine microbial communities from Southern Atlantic Ocean transect - Knorr_S23_td_SurfaceB_ad_5m_LV_B (SPAdes) (version 2) | ecosystem: Environmental > Aquatic > Marine > Oceanic | place...
TACATCCACAATTTTCCGCCAATTCCTTTAATCTATTTGAGTTTGAGCTATTTTTTGAGCCTACAACAATCATATAGTCAGACTCTAGAGCTAACTGCTTCACTGCATCTTGCCTATTTTGCGTTGCATAACAAATATCATCCTTTTTTGGTACTTTTATATTTGGAAATCTTTCTTTTAAAATTCTAATAATAGATTTTGTATCATCAACACTTAGAGTGGTTTGCGTTACTAGTGCTAAATTATCTGGTTGTGAGACATTAATCTTTAAAGCTTCGCTCTCGTCCTGAACTAGATAAATATTACTTAATTCCTTATTTATATGTCTCCCCATAGTTCCTTCAACTTCAGGATGTCCTTCGTGACCAATTAAGATAATATCTTTTTCTGACCTAGCGTGTCTTACAACCTCCATGTGCACTTTTGTTACTAGCGGGCATGTTGCATCAAAATACTGGAGATTCCTAGACTTTGTTGTTTCTTCAACTTGGTCTGAAACACCGTGGGCGCTAAAAATAACCAGAGAATTATCAGGTATCTCATCAATCTCTTCTACAAATACAGCTCCTCTATTTTTTAAATCTTCAACCACATGTTTATTGTGAACTACTTCATGTTTTACATATACTGGACTGCCGTAGATTTCTAAAGCTTTGCTGACTATATCAATAGCCCTATCAACTCCAGCACAAAAGCCTCTTGGATTTGCTAGCTTTATTACTTTACTTTGACTAGGCATTATCTTTCTTAAATAGCTCCAAATAAATTAAAAGCACTGCACCAATAGTAATTGATGCATCAGCAATATTAAAAATAAAAAAAGAAAAATTATTAATTTTTAAATGAAGAAAATCAGTAACATATCCATCAGGCAATCTATCGAATATATTTCCAAGCGCTCCTCCAATAATTATTGATAAAGCTAATTTTTTTGTACTGTCATTTTCATTTTTTAGAAGTGCTAACATATAAACAACAATTAAGATTCCAGCAAAGGTGAGCATGTTAGACATTACTCTGGAGCCTAGGTCTAAAAATCCAAAAGCTACTCCTGAATTAAAGGTTAGGTAAAAATCAATAAAGGGGATAAATTCAATTGGTGTTGAATGGTTTAAGTAAGTTAATGCTAGATGTTTTGAGAGCAGATCAAGAACAATACAAATTAAAATATACAAAAAATATTTACTTTTAAACAAAGGATCTAATTTCTCCAGTTGAGACTATATTTTCCTCACATCTTGAACAAATCCCAGGATGAGCTTTGCTCTTACCAACGCTAGCATCTCTATGCCAACACCTTGAGCATTTTTCTTCCTCAATTTGTTCTATATTTATAACCAAATCTTTCCCTTGCTCAACGGATGCATTTGAAGAAATAAAAACAAAATGCAACTCTTCTCCTAGCTTATCTAAAATAAGCTTGTCTTCTGCATTAGCTGTAATTATGACATTTGCATCAAGAGAGCCTTTTAATTTATTTTCATTTCTTAGACTTTCAATTGATTGGTTAACTAAGTCTTTTATCTCAAAAATTCTTTTCCAATCATCATTGGTAATGTTTTGAGCTTCTTCTTTTTGATCTTGTATATATTGGGACAAAAAGATAGATTCATTTTGATTTTTTAGGCTCTTATGAGTTTGCCATATTTCTTCAGAAGTAAATGATAGGATTGGCGCAATCAATCTAACCATTACATTTAAGACATAATCTAAACTTGTCTGACATGATTTTCTTGCAAAAGAGTCATGCTTACATGTGTATAGCCTATCTTTTACTATGTCTAAATAAATGCCGCCTAGTTCATTAACACAAAAATTATGTAGTCTTTGAACAACATTGTGGTAGGAATATGACTCGTAGTGATTTATGACATCATGCTCTAAATCTTGAACTTGGGTAATTATCCATTTATCAAGCTCTACTTGATTTTTGAATTCAACTTTTTCACTCTCACTAAAATCACTTAGGTTTCCAAGAATAAACCTAAAGGTATTTCTCATTCTTCTGTACTGATCCGATACACGCTTTAAAATTTCATCGGAAGCAACCATCTCACTTCTAAAATCGGTTGAGGCTACCCACAACCTTAATATATCTGCACCTAAGTTATCCCAAACTTTTTGAGGTGAAACAACATTGCCTAAAGATTTAGATTGCTTTCTTCCATTTTCATCTACAACAAAACCATGAGTAAGTACTGCCTTATATGGCGGACGTCCTTTCATTGCAATACTTGTCAACAAAGATGATTGAAACCATCCTCTGTGCTGATCTGAGCCTTCTAGATAAAGATCTGCAATAACATCATCTGAAAATCTTTTTTCTGAAACCGTACTGTGAGTAACCCCAGAATCAAACCAAACATCTAAAGTATCTTGAACTTTTACATATGAGTCACTGCTATCTATGAAATCGCTCAAATCAAGACTATCCCATGCAGAAATTCCATTTTTTTCAATAACATCAGCAAACTTTTTAAATAATTCGCCCTGATCAGGATGAATTTCACCAGTATCTTTATGAATTAGTAATGTTATTGGAATACCCCACTTTCTTTGTCTTGAAATACACCAATCTGGTCTATCATTAAGCATACTTTCAATTCTTTGCAGACCCCATGAAGGTTCCCAATTGACTTCATTAATACTCCCAAGAGCATTCTTTAGCAAACCTCCTTTGTCCATAGATATAAACCACTGTGGTGTGGAGGTAAAAATCAAAGGTGTTTTATGTCTCCAGCAATGAGGATATGAATGATGATAATCATCACAATTAATCAATGCACCTACTTCATCAATTTTTTCTGTAACAAGAGAATCTGCTTTTAATGGAGGCAGACCAGCAATAAAATCAATTTCTTCTTTAAATAATCCCTTGCTATCTAATGCTTTTATAATTTGAATATTATTTTTTTTACATATGGAAAAATCATCCATACCGTGTGCTGGAGCTGTGTGAACACACCCTGTACCTGCATCAGTGGTAACATGATCAGCATGAAGAAGTTTAGATTTTCTATCTATGAATGGATGAATTAAATCAATATCTTCTAATTCATGGCCTTTTACTGTTGAAATCTTCTTAACCTCAATACCCCACCTGTCAGAACATGATTCAATCATCGAATCAGCGATAATATAATGAGAATTATCAATTTTGATAAGTGTGTATTCTAAATCTGGATTAATACATACAGCTACATTTGATGGTATTGTCCATGGAGTAGTTGTCCATATAATAAAAGAAATAGACTCATTTTCAGAGAAACCAAAAACAGTTTTTACACTATTAATGCTTTCTTCATCAACTTTAAAAGCTACATCTATAGATTTAGAAACCTTATCTTGATATTCAACCTCAGCCTCGGCTAAGGCAGACCCGCAGTCTTGGCACCAATGAACTGGCTTTTCACCCTTTTGAAGATGATCAAATTCGTATATTTTACCCAAAGCTCTAATAGCATCAGCCTCAAAAGTTGAATCCAGGCTTTTATATGGGTTGTCCCATTCACCAAATACACCAAGCCTAATAAAATCTTTTTTTTGGTTTTCGATCTGCGTTAGCGCATATTCCTTACAAGCTTCCTGAAAACTTTTCTTATCTTGAACTAGTTCGCTTCTTTTTCCATGTTTCTTTTCAATATTCAGCTCAATTGGTAATCCATGACAGTCCCACCCAGGAACATATGGAGCATTTTTCCCAAGGAATGTTTTCGACTTAATAGTAATATCTTTAAGTATCTTATTAACTGAATGACCAAGATGAATAGAACCGTTAGCATATGGTGGGCCATCATGCAGAATAAAAGTTTCATCATTTTCATGAAGCTCTCTTAATTTTTTATAGATATCAATGTCATTCCAAAATTCAATTATTTCAGGTTCTTTTCTGGGTAAGCCCGCTTTCATGGATAATTGTGTTTCAGGAAGATTAAGAGTATCCCTATAATTAATCGTCATTTTTTATTTTAATAAGTTTTTTGCAGTTGTTATGTCTTTTTGAATTTGTGATTTTAACATGTCTAAGTTCTCAAACTTCTTTTCTTCACGTATTTTATTTACAAATTGTACTGTTAGTCTTTTTGAATAAATCTCTTGATCAAAATTAAATAAATGAACTTCCAGCACTGGATTAGAACCACCTACTGTAGGTCTAGTTCCCATGTTAGCTATTCCATCAAAAGACTTGCCATCAAAAGTAGTTCTAACTGCATACACTCCAGAGATAGGAAGTTTTTGCTTTGGAAGCCATATATTTGCTGTTGGCACACCAATTGTTCTTCCAAGATGCTGTCCATGAACTACTTTTCCTGAAAAAGTATAAGGCCTTCCTAATAAAATCTCAGCAAGCTGAAAGTCATCATTCAGCAGAGCCTTTCTTATTCTAGTACTGCTAACTCTTTGATCTTCATAGTTAAATGTTTCAGTATTCATTACTTCAATACCATTCTTTGAGCCCCATTTTGTTAAAAGGTCATAATCGCCTGCTCTATTAGCCCCAAATCTAAAATCATCACCTACTGTTAATGATGCTAGGCCAACAGAATCTAATACATCTGAAATAAAAATTTCAGGAGTCATTTTTCTCAAGGAATTATTAAATTTAAGAAAAAAAGCAAAATCTATATCAAAATCTCTAAGAAGTTCAAATTTTTTCCTCCAGGGACAAATTCTTGGGGGCGCTTCATTTTGCGAGTTATTATTAGCAGCAAAGTACTCAGATGCATGCGGTTCTGTAAAAAAAACTATTGAGTAACCTTTCGTTTTCTCAGCTTTGTTTTTAATTTTTGACAAAATAGCCTGATGGCCTTTATGTAAACCATCAAAATTGCCTATAGTTCCATGGAGTATTAGATTTGGATATGATTTTTTAAAAAAATCTAAATTATGTAATCCTCTAATTAAGTACATTTTAATTTAAAAATTCTTTAAAAGAATACCCTCTAATTATTCTTGAAATAATGAAGTATATGAATATTGATATTATAACTTTGAAAAGAAGTGCCAATACTCTTTCAGTCTGATTTAAGTCAAAAAAATCAAAAAATTGAGTAGAGTAATTCAAAAAAACTATCACTAAGATAGAAGGTATTAATATAGAAAAATTAAACTTATTAAATGGATTAATAAGATTAATTAGACCATCCTTTACCAAAATTATTTCAAGGATAACTACACTTACAACAGCAGCAATTGAGCTTCCTATTGCTATACCAATATGTCCTAAGCCTAATTCAAATGCTAATAAATAATTCAAAAAAGCATTGAGTACCAATGAAAGTAATGCAACATACATAGGCGTTTTTGAATCTTTTCTTGCAAAGAATGCTGGTGTTAAAACTTTCATGAGCATAAAAAATGGTAAGCCAATTGAAAATGCCATTAGGCTTAATGATGATTGCTGGACATCATATGAAGAAAACTCACCTCTAAGAAAAATTGTGCTAATTAAGTCTACTGAACATAAATACAAACCAATAAAAGATGGTAAGCCTATGAATAGAACAAACCTTTGGCCTTTTTGTAATTCAGATATAAACAAGTTTTTGTTCTGAGTAATATCAATTTTTGATAAGGTTGGTAAAAGAACTGTACCGATAGCGATCGCAAATAAGCCCATTGGAAATTGAATTAATCTATCAGACACATACAACCAAGTTGGACTTCCTGTTTCAAGTAAAGATGCAAAAATAGTATCTATAAGCAAATTAATCTGAGTAATTCCACCAGCAAGTATTGCTGGAAATATAAGCTTTAAAAACTTACTAAGCCCAGGGTGAGACCAATTAAAATTTGGCCTTGGAAGTCTATTTATTTTTCTTAAAGCAATAATATGGATTAGTAATTGTAAAAAACCAGCTACTAGAACCCCCCAAGCAAGAGCGTACACTGGAACATTGAAACTCGGTGCTAAAAATATTGCAGCAATTATTAATGAAATATTAAAAATCAGAGGTGTAAATGCTGGCAAGGAAAAACGATCATGAGTATTCTGTATACCGCTTGAAAATGCAACCAAAGAGATTAATGCTAAATATGGAAACATTATTCTTAATATATCAACAGCTAAATCTTTCTTAAATTCATCAAAATAAAAACCTGGTGCAAAGATAAAAATAAAAATTGGAGCAATTAAAAGAACTATGAGTGTAAAGAAAAATAAAACGCTTAAAAATGAACCAGCGAGCGCATTTAGAAAGCTATATATATTTTTTTCATTTTGTTTTTTTTGATAATCACTGTAAATTGGAATGAATGCCTGATTAAAAGCACCTTCTGCAAAAAAACGTCTAAAAAGATTAGGAATTTTTAAAGTTACAACAAAAATATCATGAAACACTGATGCACCCAATAAACTAGTTGTAGCAATATCTCTAATTAAACCAAAAACTCTAGAGACCCCGGTCCAAGCCGAAACTCTAGTAAGAGCTTTATAGATTTTGTTTGATTGAATTTTAGGCATCTTTTTTAAAATCTAAAGATGCAGAATTAATACAATACCTTAATCCTGTAGGTTTTGGACCATCATTAAAAACATGTCCAAGATGAGCATCACACTGCTTACATTTAACTTCAATTCGTGACATTCCATGAGATAGATCAGGAATCTCAGAAATTATATTTTTATCTTTTGGAAGGAAAAAGCTTGGCCAGCCACAACCTGCATCAAATTTTGTTTCTGATTCAAACAAAGATGTACCACAGCAAATGCAAACATACTCCCCTTTTTCGTCGAAATTCCAATATTTACCTGTAAATGGTCTTTCGGTTCCTGATTGTCTAGTTACATAGTAACTTTCATCATTAAGTTGAGTTTTCCAATCTTCATCTGATTTCTTTTTATTCGTCATTACGTAATTGTAATGAAGTAGATTAGATATAGGTAGATTTATCTATTTATATATATAAAAACTTATTTATGCAGGTTTATAGTATTGTTGTGTGTAATCTGTAAAGTCTTTAAGCAGTGTTGTAGATGGTGTATATATTCTTCTTCTTTTATCATTAGTTGATGATTCTTCATTGATATAACCAAGTTGAACAGCTTGTTTAAGCACTTGTAATCTTTTAATTCTAGATGCAAATTTTTGAGGCACCAAAGAAATAGCATATTCTTGAGAAATTTCAGAACCCTCTAAAGACTCAAGCATAAATCTCATCAAAAAATAGAATCTATATGTATCTGATTGAAAAAAATTCAAAGAATCTGGATTATTGGGATTATCTATAGTCGCATCTAAGACTATTTTAATAAGATTTTTAGATTTATTTATAACCTTTTCATCAAAGTTTGAAATATCCATAAAATAAACACCCTAAAAGTTTATATATATTATTTTTATATATATGCAATTTATGTGCCAATTAATGAAAGAATTAGTAACATTTTTGTTAAGATATTTTAATATCTCTTCTGTTAAGGTGTCTTGCTCTAGATTTTAGAAAAACTGATGCCGTATTTCCGCAATTTTTATAATCTTTTTTAAAAATGTTAGATTCAGTTTCAATATCATAATTTGATTTATATGATTCCAATGACAAATCTCCTTGATAATCTGGTTTATTGTTATTTAGATATCCAGATAAGACCTCGATGTTAAATATCTTATTAGATTTTTCTATCTCTAAAAAATTTTGCAGATCATTAATAATTTTGATTGTCCCATTAATTTTTCCATCAAAACTGTGACCTGCAATATGGGGTGTAGATATCAAAGAAAAATCAATAATCTCTTTAGATGGGATGGGCTCATTTAACCAAACGTCTGAAATATAATTAATATTACTAAACTCTATAAGATCTGGCTCATTCACAACCCCTCCTCTTGAGGTGTTAATTAATGTTTTGCTGTTCATTTCCATCAAGAAAGATTTGTCAATAAGATTTGATGTAGGGAAATTAGCATCAAATGTTAGGGGCACGTGAATACTTATTAAGTCACACGTCTGAATCTTTTTTAAATTAACCAAGAAGTTATGGTCTAAAAATGGATCATAAACATAATTTTTGAAAGAAAAAAAATCCAATGCCCTTTTTAATTTACTACCAATATTTCCATAACCAATTATTCCGATTCTGTCATTTGATTGAAATATGCTTTTTTCATTGAGAAATTGAATAGCTGACATAACATAATTAACTACAGATTCAGCATTTGATCCAGGGCAATGAAACCAATTAATGTCATTTGATTGTAGATAATTTTCATCTATGTGGTCTGTGCCTGCTGTAGCGGAACACACAAGCTTAACTTTAGTTTTATCCAATAATAACTTATTAATTTTTACAGTTGATCTAACTACTAAAATATCAACATTTTTCAAAACATCGTTGCTTATATTAAATGAGTTAAGATATTCAAAATCAATTGAATCAAATCCTCTTAACAATCCAATAATTTCTTTGAAAGATTTAATTCCGTCGTCAACTACTATTTTCATCTTAGTTAGACTTATCGGGTGTAATTAAACTCTTAATCCATCCAAAAAAAGTATTATTACCAAGAGTGTATTTATCTAAATCATCAAAATCCTTTGCTAGTTTTAACGGATCTTCTAAAAAATTAGCCCTAGTATTAAAATCAACATCATCTAAAGTCTTGACCAGTTTTGCTGGGTTGCCAGCAAATATAGAATTTGGTGGAACATCTTTTGTTACCACAGCTCCCGCTCCAATAATGCTATTTTTGCCAATAGTTATCCCTTTGCAAATAATCGCACTATCGCCAATCCAAACATTATCTTCAAAAACTACTGGCTTTGCATTTCCAACTGGCTCTGCTCTATCATAGATTCCATGCCAATCAGCATCAGAAATATATGCGCCATGAGCAATCATGCAAGCATCACCAATAACTATACTTTTGGCAGACATTATTCTTACACCAGGAGTAATTAAACAATATTTACCAATCTTTATTTCACCTTTATGTTTGCCAATATCCCAGGAAGTAAATTGAATGTGTGCATCTTTAGAACCAATTAAAGTTGGATAATCATCAATAGAAACATTTCCTCCAAATACTTTTATGTATCTTGGTTTAAAATAAGCTCCTCCTTTACCAAGATAATCAAATTGGGGTTCTAAGAATTGCCTTACATAAATTTTGACAATTTTAGTAAATAATTTTTTTAACCAATATGGTCTATTGTCTTTTCTAATAATAATCTCCAAAGGTGATATTTTAATATGATAAAGTAGCGAAAAAATTATTTCATAAAAATTGATTAAAAAATATTTAAAAGAATTTAGACATTTATTCAACATTGGATTTCCAATACTTGGTTCTCAAATGTCTTATGCTCTTATGGGTACCACAGATACTATTATTGCTGGAAGAGCTAGCGCCTCAGACTTAGCCGGACTTGCCGTGGGTAATGCTTTTTCGATGACTATTTTTATGTTTTTTTCAGGTGTAATTTTTGCAGTAACACCAATAGTTGCTCAGCTATATGGAGCAAAAAAATTTCAACTTATAGGTCAAAAACTTAGAGAAGTATTGTGGATAGCTGTTCTTTTGGGATTCTTGATTGCTTTGTTATTTATGAATATGGGGATAATTTTAGATATATTACCAATCGATAAAAGTGTGACAAATATCTCAGAAAAATATCTAAAAGCAGTAGCCTTGGGTTTTGCCTTTATTACAGTTTTCACATGTTTAAGATGCTACAGCGAGGGTATGACCCTAACCAAGCCTGTTTTTTATATTGCTGTCTTCGGGATGATATTAAATATTCCTCTCGATCTTATCTTTGTATATGGATGGTTTGGAGCTCCAAAATTAGGTGGAGTTGGTTGTGGCATAGCAACAACAATTGTTTCATTTATTATGATGGTAACAATCTTAATTTACATCAATATAAATAAAAAATATAAGATCACAGAGCCCTTCTCAAAATTTACATCTCCTTCTATTGAAACTACTAAAGAAGTGTTTAAGCTTGGATTGCCAATTGGTTTTGGAATTTTTATTGAGCTAAGTATGTTTTCAGGTGCTCAAATTATTCTTGGTATCTTGGGTGAAGATATAGTTGCAAGTCATGCTATAGCAATTAATGTAGCAAGTTTATTTTTCATGGTGCCATTAGCAGTTGGTTTAGCTGCTGCAACTAGAGTTGGTAATTTAATTGGTGAAGATGACTTCAAACAAGCTAAAGTTGCTTCTTCATCGACCATCTACTTATGTATGTTAACTGCATTAATGAATGTAGTTTTAATTTTAAGCTTTAGAGAAGTTATTGTAGGCATATACACAACAGATGAAATTATATTTTCTCTTTCTGTATATTTATTAATTTTTGCTGCGATCTTTCAACTGCCTGATGGAATTCAAATGGGCGCTCTTGGAAGTTTAAGAGGTTTTAAAGATACTTTTGTTCCAATGATACTTTTATTTATATCCTATTGGATATTTGCAATGCCAATTGGATATTATCTAACTATGACAGGTTTTGGTGAGCCCATGGGTGCTGCTGGAATGTGGTTCGGAATGATAATTGGATTAAGTATATTTGCAATTTTAGCAATATTAAGACTTAGATGGATTATTAAAAAATATCTTAAAAAAATTGAATTTACTTATTAATTACCTTTGCAACAGTTGAGCCAATCTCAGTCAGGTTATCAGCCACATGAACCCCACATTCTTTTAACTTAGAAATTTTATCTGCAGCAGTACCTTTTCCTCCAGATATTATTGCGCCAGCATGCCCCATTCTTTTACCAGCCGGTGCGGTTTGGCCTGCAATATAAGAAATAACTGGTTTTGAAACATTATTTTTTATATATTCTGCAGCATTTTCCTCAGCAGTTCCTCCAATTTCTCCAACCATCACTATGGCTTCGGTTTGAGGATCGTTTTCAAATAACTCAAGTATATCTATAAAAGATGAGCCCGGAATAGGATCGCCACCAATACCCACACAACTGCTTTGACCAAAACCTAAATCAGTTGTTTGTTTAACCGCTTCATAAGTCAATGTACCAGACCTTGAAATGATGCCAATAGACCCTTTCATATGAATACTTGCAGGCATAATGCCTAACTTAGCCTCTCCAGGCGTAATAAGACCAGGACAATTTGGGCCTATTAAGGTGAGGCCTAATTCATCAACTCGTTTTTTAACATCAAGCATATCTAAAGTTGGAACGCCCTCTGTAATACAAACAATTAATTCTATTCCTGATTCTGCAGCCTCTAAAATAGAGTCTTTACAAAAAGGAGCTGGAACAAATATCAATGATGCATTTGGCTGAACACTTTTTACAGCTTCATCCATGGTATCAAATACCGGCTTTCCTAAATGAGTTTGGCCTCCCTTGCCTGGAGTAATACCCCCAACAATATTAGTGCCATAATCTATAGCTTGCTCAGAATGAAGAGTTGCCTGTGAGCCAGTAAACCCTTGAACAATTACTCTTGTGTCTTTATTGACTAAGATACTCATTTTGCTAATTCCACTGCTTTCTTGGCTGCATCGCCAAGATTGTTAATACTTTCTATCTTTATATTAGCTTTAGATAAAATTTCTGAGCCTAAATCTGCGTTGTTACCTTCAAGTCTAACTACCACAGGCAACTCAACACCAACCTCTTCAATTGCCGCTAAGACTCCCTCGGCAATAAGATCACACCTTACTATTCCACCAAAAATATTTACTAATACAACTTTTACATCTGGATCATCCAAAATAATTTTAAATGCCTTAGAGACCCTCTCTTGTGTTGCTGTTCCTCCAACATCAAGAAAATTTGCAGGATTTCCACCAAAGTACTTGATTGTATCCATTGTACCCATTGCAAGGCCTGCTCCATTTACCATACAGCCAATATTTCCATCTAAAGAAACATAACTTAAATCATTCTTTGCTGCTTCAGATTCTCTAGAATCTTCTTGAGATGGATCATGCATTTCTGCAATTTCAGGCTGTCTATATAAAGCATTTGAATCTATATTTATTTTTGCATCTAAACAGTGCAACAACCCTCCACTTGTTATGACCAAAGGATTAATTTCAAGCAAACTTAAATCTTTTTCAATAAATAACTTCATTAAATTTTTAAGCATTGAAGTAAATTGTTTAGTTTGCTCATTATTTAACTTTAAAACTTTTGCAATTTTTCTTGCTTGAAAGCCTTGAGCTCCGCACAAGGGATCTATTGGTTCATAGATAATTTTTTCAGGAGAATTTTTTGCAACCTCTTCGATATTTACTCCCCCTTCACTTGAACCAATAAACACAACTCTTTGAGTATCCCTATCAACTACAGCACTTAAATATAATTCTTCAGCTATATCTGTGCATTCCTCAATAAGAATTGAATTAACTAATTGACCTTTTTCATCTGTTTGATAAGTTACTAGCCTTTTTCCTAACCACTTCTTTGAAAATGAAATTGCATCTTCGGGAGTATCAACTAACTCAACCCCACCTGCTTTTCCTCTTCCTCCAGCATGAACTTGAGCTTTAACAACCCATTTAGTACCACCAATATCTCTACAAGCTTTAAGTGCATCTTCTGCTTCATAAATTACTTTACTATTTGATACGGGTAAGCCATATTGTGCAAAAAGTTCTTTGCCTTGAAATTCATGTAGATTCATTATCTTTTATTTCCTATATGTATAGCTTCATTATTTACAGCCAATGCGGCCTCATGGAGAGCCTCGGAAACTGTTGGATGGCTAAAAATTGTTAGTCCCAGATCTTCAGAGCTAGCACCAAATTCCATAGATATTAATGCCTGTTGAACAATTTCTGCAGCTGATGGACCAAATACATGAACTCCTAAAATTGTGTCTGTTTTTGCATCGGAAAGAAGTTTTACAAAACCAACTGATTGATCTACTGCTAAAGCTCTTCCACTTGCTGCAAAAGGGAACTTACCAACTTTATACTCAATGCTTTCATCCTTTAATTCCTGTTCATTTTTACCAACCCAAGCAATTTCAGGATGTGTATATATTACCGATGGTACCAAATCATAATTCATTTCTGCATGTTTTCCAGCAATCCTCTCAGCAACCATTATTCCCTCTTCACTGCCTTTATGAGCTAACATTGGTCCTCTGACTACATCTCCAATAGCCCATATATTTGAAACATCAGTTTCACAATGCTCATTAACTAATATAAAACCTCTATCATCTAATTTAATTCCAGAAGCCTCAGAGAATACATCATTTGAGTTAGGCTTCCTTCCAACTGCTACAATCAATTTATCGAATTTCATTTCCTCAGACTTACCTTTAGTTTCGTAAGAAATTTTTACTGAATCTTTAAGGCTTTTTGATGAAGTTAATTTACAACCAAGTCTAATATCGAGACCTTGTTTTTTAAAATCTTTAAGTGTTTCTTTTGCAATTTCTTTATCAGCCATAAATAAAAAATCATCCATAGCCTCTATAACGGTAACCTTGGATCCTAATCTTGCCCATACACTACCTAGCTCAAGTCCAATAACACCAGCTCCAACAACACCTAAGGTCTCTGGAACTGAAGCAATTTCCAGAGCACCAGTACTATCTAATATATTTTTATTATCAAATTTTGCTGAATCAATTTCTATAGGAGATGACCCAGACGCAATGATAATATTCTTAGCTTCAATGATTTCAAAATCACCATTTGCATATGTAACTTTTACTTTATTGCCAGCAATTACCTTGCCTCTTCCAGCGATAGGAGTAACTTTATTCGCTGCAAATAATCCGCTAATACCACCAGTAAGTTTTTTTACAATATCATCCTTTCTTTTCATCATCGCAGAGAGATCTAAATCGATATTTTTTATATCAATACCATGTGTTTTTAGATGATTTCTTGCATCATGATATCTATGAGAAGAATCAAGAAGAGCTTTAGAGGGAATACAGCCAACATTCAAACACGTGCCTCCAAATGTTGGATTATTTTTTGAATCTGTATACTCTTCAATACAGGCAGTTTTCATACCCAATTGAGATGATCTGATTGCAGCTACATAACCAGCTGGTCCTCCACCTATTACAACAACATCAAACATAAGTTTCCTCTTTCTATAAATTTAATAATAATCTTTCTGGTGACTCTAGTTGTTCTTTAATTGAAACTAAGAATCTGACTGCTTCTTTGCCATCTAAAAGCCTGTGATCATAACTCATTGCTAAATACATCATCGGCCTAATTACAACTTCTCCATTTAAAGCTACAGGTCTATCTTGTATTGCATGCATTCCAAGTATTGCGGTTTGCGGTGCATTTAAGATTGGCGTAGATAGTAGAGATCCAAAGACGCCGCCATTTGAAATGGTAAATGTTCCGCCTTTCATCTCATCTATTGTTAGCTTGCTATCCCTCGCTTTCTCAGAATATTCTAAAATTGACTTTTCAAGTTCAGGGAGAGACTTTGTATCAGCATCTTTTATGATTGGAACAACAAGACCTCTATCTGTTGAGACAGCTACACCTATGTCTTGATACCCGTGATAAACAACATCAGATCCATCAATTGAAGCGTTTACTATTGGGAATTTCTTTAAAGCTTGAACTGCAGCTATTACAAAAAAGCCCATAAAGCCCAATTTAATACCATGTTGCTTTTCAAATTCTTGTCCATACTTACTTCGCAATTCTTTTATGGGCTGCATGTCAACTTCGTTGAAAGTAGTCAGCATTGCAGTCTCTTGTTGAACTGACACAAGTCTTTGAGCAATAGTATTTCTTAACCTTGTCATTGGAACTCTTTTTTCAGGCCTTGACGAAGACATAGCAGAGCTCTTGGTACCTTCATTTTCAGAAATTTTATTTTTAGACTCTAGATGATTTATAACATCTGCTTTAGTTATTCTCTGATCTTTCCTTGAAGATTCTATTGATTGAGGATCAATATTATTTTCGGCAATAATTTTTTTAGCAGCAGGGCCAGATTTTTTATTTAAAGCCTTTGATGTGTCTTGTTTTTCTAATGCTACTTCTTCCTTAGTTTCTGTTTTTTCTTCATTTTGAGGTTGAGCTTTTTGGGAATCATCAAACTCGCCAATAACTTCAGCACTATTAACAACATCACCTTCTTTTTTTAAAATTTTTGTTAAAATTCCGTCAGTTGGTGCAATGACTTCTAAAACAACCTTATCTGTTTCAATCTCAGCAATAATTTCATCCTGATTAACATGATCTCCTTCTTTTTTTAGCCAATTTGCAACAGTTCCATCTGCAACAGATTCCGGAAATGTTGGTGATTTAATTTCAATTGCCATAATTATCCCTATTGTAAAGCTTCTTCTAAAAGATTGTTTTGTTGTTCAAGATGTAATTTCATCATTCCTACCGCCGGAGCAGCTGCCGGAGGTCTGCTCACCATTGAAATATCCTTATCAAAATCTAGCCTATCTAAGACTCTTTGTAATCTATGCCTATGACTAAACCATGCCCCTTGGTTTGCAGGCTCTTCCTGGCACCAAATAATGTCATCAACATTTTTATATTTTTTTAGGCACTCCTCTAAGTCATCATATGGGAATGGATATAACTGTTCGATCCGAATAATTGCAATGTGTTCTTTTTTATCTTTAACTCTTTTATTCTCAAGGTCATAGAAGACCTTTCCAGAGCATAATATGACCTTTCTGATATTAGATTTTTTCTTGGTATCACTATCAATAACACATTGGAAAGATCCTTTTGTTAAATCGGTAATTGAAGATGTTGCATTTGGATTTCTTAATAAGCTTTTTGGCGAAATAACTATAAGAGGTGTTCTCATTTTTCTTATCGCTTGCCTTCTTAGTAAATGAAAGATCTGAGATGGTGAGCTAGGAACACATACTTGTATATTTTCTGCTGCGCATAATTGCAAAAACCTCTCTATTCTAGCGCTGCTATGTTCAGGTCCTTGTCCCTCATATCCATGCGGAAGAAGCATAGTTAACCCAGATAATCTTTCCCACTTATGCTGAGCTGATACAATGAATTGATCAATAACAACTTGCGCACCATTTACAAAGTCTCCAAATTGAGCTTCCCAAATAGTTAGTCCTGTTGGCCATGTTGCAGAATATCCATACTCAAAACCCAAAACTGCTTCTTCCGACAGAAGTGAATCGTATATATCGAATCTGGTGTTATGATTTTTGGCAATTTTTGATAAAGGAATATAACCATCTCCAGTTTTTTTATCAAAAACGCATGCATGTCTATGAGAGAAGGTTCCTCTTCTTACATCTTGGCCTGTTATCCTAATTGGATAGCCCTCTGCAAGCAATGTGGCATATGACATGCTTTCAGCAAAACCCCAATTTATACCAGTTTTACCATTATTCATCTTCTTTCTATCATCAAAGATTTTTGATGCTTGTGTTCCAAGATTAAATGAACTGGGTACTTCGTTTATTTGATTTCCAAGCTCTTTAAACTTCTTTTGATCAAAAGAGGTATCAACTGGTGGCCACCACAAAACATCCAAATATTCTGTCCAATCAAACCAAAGTTCATTGTTTGAATATTTAGATAAACTTTTTGCTACTGTTTCACCGCCCTCCAAAGATTTTCTATATGTTTGTTTAATTTCTTGAGCAGATTCTTTTGAAATGCAACCCTCTTTCAAAAGTTGTTCTTGATATTGATTAAGTACAGATGGGTGCTTTGCAATAGCTTTATACATGGTTGGCTGCGTCGCTGAAGGGTCATCAGCCTCATTATGGCCTCTTCTTCTGTAACAAAATAAGTCAATCACGACATCTTTATTAAATTTTGCCCTGTATTTACATGCAATTCTTGCTGCTTTTACTACCATTTCTGGATCATCGCCATTCACATGAATAACTGGAGCCTGAATCATTTTAGCGACATCAGTTGCATAATCAGTTGATCTAGCATCAAGTTTATTACTTGTAGTAAATCCAATTTGATTATTAACTATGATATGAATAGTTCCACCTAC
>Ga0208880_1000111_pt1 | contig 16845 bp, 27 predicted proteins | sample Knorr_S23_td_Sur_FD_185606 | JGI IMG/M metagenome (GOLD analysis project Ga0208880, IMG submission 185606) | Marine microbial communities from Southern Atlantic Ocean transect - Knorr_S23_td_SurfaceB_ad_5m_LV_B (SPAdes) (version 2) | ecosystem: Environmental > Aquatic > Marine > Oceanic | place...
CCTGGTCGAGGAACTCAAGGCCTGGATCAAAACCAAGGAACGCAAAGACCCCACACAGTAAATACTCGTGTGCAGAACGTTCAGATACCACCACAGTTATCGGAAAATCTTATTCCGCAACCGATTGAAATTACCGGTAATGTCGTCACGGTTGCCGCGGCTTCGTGCAGGGTAACGGGTGATGCCCGCAACAACGGACACATCATCAACAGGATCATAGAGGACAACACCGATGTTGATTGGTTGGCATTTCCCGAATGTGCGGTCAGCGGTTACGGAAGACCACCACTGCTGAACACCATAGATCACGGCAACACCAAGCAGACCATCGATGCGATGCAGTCAATAGAGCGTAAGCAGAGAGAGGTCAACACGGGATTGATTGTGGGAACCTCGTGGGTTGACAAGGACGGTATGCCCTACAATCAGGCACGTGTCTACGACAAGTTTGGATTCCGCGGTGCCTACAACAAGCAGTTGTTAACCACAACATTCAAGGGTGGTGGAGAAGCCAATGCGTGGAGCAGGGGTTGGGAGAACTTTACCTTCTTCATAGACGATATGAAAACACGACGAGCGGGAGTGCTGATCTGCAACGACTTCTTTGCACATCCATACTTCACACCCAAGGGCGATCCATATCTAATATGGCAACTTGCACGTGAGGGTGCGGGATTGCTTTTCGTGATCAACAACAGCATAACCAAACCAAATGACGCCAGCGAAAATTGGAACACGCTGAGCCAAAGATGGAGCGAATCAAAATTGGAAACTATGGCCAAAACCTGTTCAATGTGGATAGTGTGCGTTAATGCGGCACCCACGGAAAAGGATCACAGCAACACCAACATACCAACCTGCATAATCAATCCTCGGGGCGAAGTTGTGTCCAAATTGGAACCCAACACACAGGGCGTTATAAAGCACACCATACAGTTATAATATACGTGGTTAACCCCACCAAGAATCGGCCGTTTAAACGTATTTTAAGCGTCATACAGCGGTGTTGCGATAATTAATAGTATAGTTGAACTGTAGAGTGCTAATTCAACGCATTAAGACGTTTTACGCACATCTACAAGGTGCTACATATACAAGAGAATTAGGCCAGTTACAGTTCAACTTTTAATCCAAAAAAAACCTATTATAAATGTGAAGCAGGTAGTGTAGGATAAATACACCTATAATGACAGACACATACATACTAAACACGCCGGTTAACGCTGGTAACTTCCAGGAATACACCTACGAATTGGAATGGATTGAATGCTCCTGGAAAATGGTACACGGTACAATTGGTCTTGTAACGGCATTTTGGTATCCTTGGATTAAGTACTCGGTTTAGTACCCGGGATTCGGTTTTAAATAATACTAACAACGGAAGGGACTGCTTATGTGGCATTTGTTTGTGTCCATATGTTCGGCCTCCGCACTGTGTACTTGGTTAGAAGTAACAGAACCCTATTTTAAAAATGAACAACAATGTGAAGCAAAGGGAGTGGAGTTTGGCAAACGTATTAGAGAAACCGAAGCATCGGCTTACGGTGCTCACCTTTGTGTGTCCACTGAAGACCTAAAAGAATTTAAAGAATGGTTGCACAGTCAATCAGGTTATAGCAAATAATAACATTTCAAAATCTATGTATAAGAAGAATTATAAACGTTCAAGATCGGTAAACCCTGATCAAAAAATTCAGCAGTTAAAAGAACAACTACGCAGAACACAGGATCCAATAGAGCGTGAACATATCGCACAATCTATAGAACATTGGACACGGGTTCAAAATTCCAAAGAATAAAATGCAATCTGCACATACCTGATATGCTAAATACGTATACGTTCAGGACAGTGTCCCGGAAGTAGCACAATGCGAAGGAACGCACCTAACCATTAACAAGGGAGGGTGATATGAACAGATTCGATCATTTACACAAAATGTATCGTGAAGAAAAACAACGTGAGCGTAAGCGTAACATATTAAATCACGCACGACACGAAGTTGATATTAACGGTAACGGTACATCAGGGTATGTGGTTAAGCACGGACATAACGAAGGCAAGATCTTAGCACATCGAAGTCCGAAATCCACAAACAATTGGTAGTTAACGTTTGTAAAATATAAACGTATCGCTGGCAGGCATATACTTGTATTCAAGTGCTTGCCAGTGATTTATCGTGTTAATAAGATTCGCCCAATCAGTTTTGTACTGTTTGTTCCAGCGAACATTATCAACCTTAACCACGTATCTTTTTTTGGATTTGTCCTCGAGAGCCTGTTCCATTATGGCGACGAGTTCCACGTCGGGCATAGTACCCGTGATCGTCTCTCTTTTAGTAACACGTCTCTGCATACTAAATTGTTATTTAGTTTGAATGTAGTTGTGTTTAAAGTCCTTGGGTAACATTACATAATCCACATACAAACAACTGTAACCCTTGTAATCTTTTAGATGTTCTTCGTAATAGGATTCCGCCTGTTCGCAACTTGGAAAGGTTCCGATGTATGTGTCACAGCAAGGCTCTTGTAGTGATACCGCTAATATAAATTCTAACAATTAAATGCTAACCTTATTTTCGTCTGGGTCTTGTTCTTCCGGCGGAACAACATTCTGTTCTATCCACTCGGGTGTTGCACATAGTATTCCACCGACGTAAAACCCGTGATTGGGTGTTCCTAGGGTCATTGTTAGATATCTATTAACGTCACTAACAATGTACTGTTCATTTGCTTGTACATCAGCAACACAGGTGTCTATATCAGGGTATTCAATTACATTGTTAACAATATAATTAGGTTCCCCAAAGGCGACGTGTGCGATTACTACTACTATTTTGATGATGTCCATTGTATTATCCTATCTCTGTTCCTGCGTTCTGAGATAGTTACATTTAATTAGAAATGCTTCTAGGTCAGGGTCTGGCTTATATTCCTGCATCCAAATGAGATGATTTGCTAACAAACTTACCATCACACCTATTGCTAAAAATAATTCCATACAAGTATTTATTAAAATAAATACATAGTAGCAGAGGGAATAACATAATGAAATGGTTTATATTGGTGCTAATGATGGGTACCTTTTCCGATGGTAGCAAAGACACTTACTTGTATTTTCAACCCAAGTTTGATACCGTAGAGCAGTGTCAACGTTATGTTTACGAGAATGCATCTGATATTAAAACTAAAATGCAGTTAGAGTTTATGGGTAAACCCATTGAAACGGTGTTCTGCATAAGAGAAGATAAAATCGAAAAAGTGATTCAACTTCCCGGTAAATACATATAAGATGAACTACACTAGTAAACTTCTTATTGCACAACCAACAGGATTTTCAGAATACTTTGAACGTGCGGTCATTTTAATTTGTGAACACACGGCACAAGGTGCCTGGGGGTTGGTTCTTAACAAATCAGCAAAGCCTGTTACAGTAAAAGGTATAAGCAAAGCGGTTGGAGTAGAAATAAATGTTGATCGCGAAGCATATCTAGGTGGCCCTGTTGAAACAAATTCAATACACGTTGTACATTCACCTGATGTAAAAGTACACAACACTATGCAGATTACTCCTCACGTATGCGTTACTAGTTCCGTTGAACTAATGGGTATGATAGGGAACAACAAAGGCCCGGAGTATTGGCGTTTAACCTGCGGTATGAGTTGTTGGAGCAGTGGACAGTTGGAAGGCGAAATGAGTGGTGAAAAGCCTTGGCGCCCTGAACATAGATGGCTTACATTAGACTCGCCAGATCATCTGTTAGAAATAAATCCTATGGCTCTTTGGAGCGAGTGTGTCAAACTTACTGTTGCTGACACAACATCAAAATATTTCTTTTAATCTTCTATTGCTTTTTCGTAGGCTTGTTTGTCTTGGGAAATTACAAAGCAGTCTGCTTGTATCTGTTCTATAAGATGTTTAATCTCAGTATCACGTGTTGATGTTTTGGGACGATTATATTTTAATTCACGCAAACGTTCTACGTCCTTTGCTATACTATCAAACTTATCACAAAATTGACTTATTTTATGTAGCATACATTACTCCTTGATTTGTTTTTGTTTCCAGTCTTTATAACCTTTTACCCAGTCTTCAGAACATTCTTTAGGTAACTTTCTGTTCTGTAATTTTGTTTTTATATTATTACATAGGTTTACTATGCTGTCAAGTAAATTGTAAATAAATTTATCAAACATATTACTCCGTTTCAGTGTTCATTGTTTTAAGCAATTCACGTAGTTTCGTGCTTTGCGTTTTACCTGAAACTTTTCCTATTGTGGTTCCTTCTGTTGGATCCTGTCTCGGTTCATCATTCTCTTCAGTAACAGTGCTTGTCTTTTTAAGATTGTTGTATATACTACTACCTGTTGACTGTTGATATGAACTTTCTTCTTCTGCAAGATCACTAATACGCAAACTATCAATATCAAATTCCAAGTCTACTTTTTGTCCAACACCACTTGATGAACGTGTTTTCATAAACTGTATTTGATATCTCCCACGCTCTTTCATAGCACGGCTTGTAAAGATACCAATAACGTTATCAGCAGTTTGAATCTTACTTAAACCACCTGCGATGTGCGAATGATCAAATTCAATTTCTTCAACTGCCGCTCTGTTCAACTGTGATGCTGTAACAAATACTGTGTTGCTTTCCATTGCCAAGTTACGCAATTCTTCTGATACATACTTGTCCTTAATAAACAAATCACTTGGCGATACCCTTCTACTCATAGGCATCATCAAATCTAAATAGTCAATCAACAATACATCAGCAACAGCATTGTTTTTAATTTGCCATTCCTTAACGTATGCTCTAAGATCGTTTGCATTTTTACCTGCTGGCATATACTTAATTTGTATGCGACCTGACTTCTTGCCAGTCATCTTAACTTTCATTTCAACGTCATCGATGTTTTTAAATATTTCTCTTGTTGCGACTCCTGTAAACATACTATCTAAACGCATAGCAACCAGCGATTCAGAAAGTTCTAAACTTACATAAATTACGTTCATACCTTCCTTCGCAAAGTTTACAGCCATATTCTGTAAGAACAAAGATTTACCTGCACCTGATCCACCTGCAAAGATGTTTAGTTCACCTCTGTTGAATCCGCCAAACAGTTTCTTGTCAATGCTTGGCCAACCTGTGCTTACTTGTCCGTTGTTGTCTTTTAATGCTAATAATCTTGATTTAGGATCTGCCCAATAGTCAGTACCCATATCTCTTGCAAGACCAATTTGAATTGCGTCCTTGACCAGTCCTTCTACAGGACCATAGTCACCTTTTTCAAGTAAGTCAGCACTTTCAAGTATTGCACGTTCTAGTGCTTTGTGTCTTGCAAATTTTTCAAATGTATCTAATAACCAATCATAGTGCTCTGGACCTACGTCACTTGCGTCATCTAGTTTTGTTTCACAACTTTTATTAACTATATCACGCTCGGGCATAACCTTATATTCATCAACATACGTTTGAATGAACTCAGCAACTTCTTTAAGTTTCTGATCAAAGTTTTCTGGATTGTAAATGTTTTGACATCTAACATACGACTCTGCGTTCGCTAGAAACATTTCCAAAAATAGTTTTTGAATATCAAAATTAAAATCTAATTCTTTTGCCACGTAATATGCCCTTTGTTATTTACTATTATACCATATCTTAGGATTAAAGTCAATATGTTTTTTACCTTTTGCAAGTACGGCTCCAATACAACTTCCTGGATCTCCCGGATTGGGTGGTATCCAAACTTTATCCCATTTTGGTTTAATAACTTCTATTGCTTGTTTGTTTAATGCACAACCACCCATTACAATTAAATTGTTTGATGGAAGATTGTCCTTCATTGCCTTTGTATATATTTTAAGGCTTTCTTCGAATAACCATTGTGTTGCATAAGCAATCGATCCAACGTTGGTTATTTCTGGTCTCCAATGCCTTGCGCCTTTGTGCAAGTTCAATTTGAATTTTATTTTTGGCCATTTATCTTTATGAATATAAATCATATCCTTTACCAACGATTTAATTATTTTTTGGTTACGATGGCCTCGACCTAACTCGTACATTTTATATTCATCTTTGTTTGGTTCTAATCCACAACGCTGTGTCATTGCACTGTAAAACAATCCAAGACTATGAGGATATGATTGAGAAAATACTTTTGTTAGTTTATCACCTTCACCCTTCCAAATGGTTAAGCATTCAAACTCTCCAATGCTATCCGCAACAAAGATACTTGCATCTTTAAGTCCGCTGGTATAATAACCATAAGCGGCGTGACTTAAATGATGTTTTGTATATTCAATAGGTTGATATATGTTCCACTGTGAAAGATACTTAGGTATGTTATTTTCCTTCCAGTTTAGTCCTTGTCCTGCCCACCACTGTCGTAATCCTTTTAGTCTAGGATATTCATACCAAACAATTCTATCAGGACGCAAACCTTCGTTTATTCTTATATGCTGTATCATTTGCCAATTTAAATGTGCATCGTTTGGTTTGCCACTAAAGTCTTTGGCCATACCTGCCCATACAGGTGTGTCTTCATCGAACACTCCTATTGATGCATCGTGACTGTTTGCTACTATACCCCAAGTAATCATTTATATATAAAAGGATCCTTCTTTTGTAACTTTCTAAGTTTACGTCTTTGTTTAATGTCGTACAATTTTTGATAGTACCAACGTTTAATTTTAATCCATAAGTTTTTCATTGTCAATATACTCTTTAATCATTTCAGCGAACTTTACGTGAACAAGTTTTTGAAAATGTCCTTCTGCTCTACGTAAGAAAGGCCATTCTCTATTGCCCCACTGTTGAAATGTAAATTCTTTAAATTTAAAAAATCTTTTATCATCTACTATACTATCGTACTTCTTAACACGTTCTGTATTTCTACTATCCCAAACGTGTACATTTAGATGAAATAAAAATTTAATACCTTTAGATTCTAAAAAGCCTTTTAGCAGTACAATATTGCTAAACCACTTTTCGTATTCTAGGTTCTCGTGCCAAATGTATTCATTACAAAAATCAACACCCTTTTGACCGAAGTTAAAAATTTCTGTAACTCCGTCTTCACCTACTAATCTTTTTTCAATGGTAGGGTTAATAAAGTTTGTACCGAAGTATCCCATTTCAGGACTAGGCAAACGATCAATTAAGTATCCTTGTTTTACTAATAATTCAAGTTGATCCTTAACATAAATTTCTAATCTGTTAATGCTGGACCAACCAACAATTACAAATACACGAGAAAGATCTTGACCTTCTTTTTCAACTTTTAAGATATCGGTCATTGTTTGACGAGCAATAAATTCGTTTGTAGCACCCGACAATGCAGTATTACTAACGTTAGGTATCCTAAACATATCTGCTAAATGCATAGGGTAGGCTTGCGTCTTATTCTCTTCTGATACGTTTTGATCTCCTAGTATTTCCATACCAGCAGTAAAACTGTCCCCGCAACTTAATAGCAAATCATACTCTTTATTCATCTGTAATTAAAAGTTATTACTAACCTTATCCCCGGTTTAGTTGGCGAACTACTACTATGATAATGTTGCCCGTCAAATATAATTAGCGAATTTGCCTTTGGATCGTAGGTATCTTTGACTGTAAAATTTTTGGGTTCATTGTATTCTTCATAGGTTTCGTTGTATATAGTTGTTGGACCTGTGCTGTCATTTACATAATAGCAAGAAGTAAAATGAGGACCAGGAAAATCAATGTGCGGATTATGTACAGTATCTTGACTACCATTATGTTGTATCAATCCTACACGCACTCTCCATAGTGCTCTAGGTTTTAAAACTTTTATAATATCTTTTGTAAGATACCATAATGTTTGATTTTCAATTTCTCCATCTCTATATATAGGAGTGCTGAAACCAGGGTGTGGATCACCTACTCCGTAAGCAACATTATAACAGAAGTTCCACGGAATATATTCTCCTGATAATTGCATTAACAGAAGTTTATGGTCTGATGGTTTTAAAACATTTTCAATTACCTGCATTAGTCACCAAAATAATTCTTTGCTTTAATTTTTATTTTTACACTATTTGATTCTATAGACTCAACTATTTTCTTTAGTGTATAAATTTTACCGTACTTCTTAACGGCTTCGTTTACATCTTTCACAGCAGGATCTGGCCATTCTGGAAAAGCAACACCCCATTGGTTTTGTAGTGCCGATTCAACTAAACCCTGTCCTGCTTCATCTGTATCAGGTACCACAACAACATTAGTTCTCAAACTGTTTATTAGAAACGCTTGTTTTTCTTTTACGTCATTGCTTAGAACTGCTACGCCGTCGATTGCAATAGCATCTAATGGACCTTCAACAACAAAACAATACTTACGATGATAGTCTTGCTTATCTAGGTTGAACACATATCCTGGCTGTGAATCTGTGATGTATTTTGGTGAGCCACCGCCGACTTTACGTGCGGTATAGCCAACGACTTCTCCTTGATAATAGAAAGGTATAATCAGCCTTGTTTTATATGATCCTTCTGGGGTCCACATAAAATTGTAGTCCTCTATATCCAACCCTCGGTCATAAACTATATATTCGATGGCTCCTATGAGATCCGGATCAAGTCCTGATGGTTCAAGTGCCTTCCAGTCGTGCATTTCCATAATAGGTCTTGCACCAGTTGGAAGTTCCCTATGTTCAAATGTAGGCAGAAGTATATGATTCGTGTCAACTACGTTGACTTCCTCCTTAATTCGCAACGCCTCCAATGAAACTTTGGTTATCTCAGAATGAGGTACTCCTAACCATTCCAATAACTTTCTCATCTTATAAGTGATGTTTCTGCCTGGTACATAACTTGCAGTATAGTTACAGTTAAAACAGTGATAACTTATAGTGCCATCACCATTAAACATTATACCGCCTCGCTTACGTGTATCAGCACCTTCGCCGTTATGGATACAACAAGGTGCATCAAAAGAAGTCCACCCACTAGGAGTGGCTTTTCGTTTCGGTGGCAAGAAAGTTGTCAGTACTTGTTGAATCGGATTCATAGTACTATTTTACGATCTTAATAGTACTTTGTCAAGTGTTCCTGTGTTCGAATTTGAAGGAGTATGTCGAAATCTTATCCAATTATAAACTCCTTTGAAGTTGCTGTATGTATTACCTGAGTAATTGGACAATGAAATAGTTTTAATAGTTGCCCACTCTGTATCATTTGCTTCTACGTTTAATGATCCTTGTATATCCAATGTACCATCATATCCTGTTGCGTAATATTGAATTGTGTGCAACGCTTGTGAACGTTTATATTCAGGTTGTGAGTTAATAGCACTACTTACATAGTCAGTAATGTTTTGGCCTCCAGCCTCGTAAAAGTTTCTAGTAAGCGGATTAAATGAACTTACTTCGTTACTTGCACTAAACGGAGAACCACAATCTTTTAATTCAATCTCTCCATCGCAACCATAATGTGTATCAACGTATAAAGGTTTGTTTACATTGTTTGTTGTTTGAACAATATTATAATGATAAAACTTAGACACTAAACTAGCAGTATCTGACTCAGTTAGCGTCAGTGTAAGTACACCCTTTGTTGCTCTAGTAGATCCGTCATCTACTACTGTTAGAGGTTTACTAATGACCACTGATCCTGTGTCTTTATTAATCATATTCAACTCAAATGTGCTGTTTGAGATGTCTATTGGTTTTTGATCTTGGTTTTTAACAGTAAACTTAACAGTGTTCTGCACACCCTTAAAAACGTCAATTCTCATCTGATACATAGGCGTATATCCTTGTGTTACCGCCCCGTCCAAATCGCTGAACAAGGTATAACCGGTTTCATAAATATATATTGGTAACTTGAGCATATCATTGTCTCATCCTTACTGTTATTTATAAGGAATAAAGGTGAACATACAATTAGATTTACAGGAAAAATTCCCCTTTCTAAGTTGCATAAAGCACGGGGAAATTGAATATGTAGGTATCATTATAAACCAGGATTCTCACGTAACAAGCCTCTACGATTACAGTCAATGTGCTAGTGATAGAGAAAAACAAGAACTACTACAAGCGGGCGATTCTTGGTGGTGGGAATCAAATAGAAAGATTCCAATTAATATCTTTATGAAAGCGGATATGATTAGATTTAAAGGATTAATTAAAACATTTAATACCAAAGATATTGAAGTTTTGTTTGGTCCTATTGTTCGTTTAAATGATATTGCCGAAAAGCGTGTTAAAAGAAAAAGTATTCAATTAGTTCGAAAACTCAAATAACAAAAATAATCAATAAGCAAGAACTGTAAAAATATACCTAATGATGATAGGTGTACTCCAAATATAAAGGTTGGAACAAACCACAACCACAATAATAATCTAAATATGTATGTAGTAACAAAGCGTTCAGGTACTGCGTAAAACAACCAATGCATCACCACTTTCTTTCTGAAAGTTCTGCACAGTCTATACAAAGTTCTACACCAGGCACCGCTTTTTGTCTTGCTTCGCTAATCTCATTACCACACTCCTTGCATTCGCTAAGGCTTGGTTTTGATTGTTTCTCACGAAGCATCTCTCTATGCTTTCTTAGTGCGGCCTCGTTTTCAAACAGTGCGGCAACCTGTGCCACTTCCGCTTCTTCTTCGTTGTTATATTCAAAAGTAAAATGTTCTTCGTTATTCATATAGTTCTTCTATTAATAAATTCATATGTACCACAATCGCGTGTGCGTATGCAACAGCGTGTGCTTTTTTAAAATAATAAGATCCGTCTTCAGGTTTCGTCCAAACGTTCTTCATCACCGTGGTCCATTCTTTCCCAATCAGATAACGTTTCGCGGGGCGTATCATTGCTAGGACCGCCGCTAAATGTTCTATACTCTGTGGCTTCATTTGTTCTAGGACGGTAGAGTGTCCTGCGACGTGAAATAATTTGTCGCTGAATTCTTTGTGCGTGAGTAATTCCCATACTGGTTCCTTTGCTAGTAACTTATTAAGATGTTCTTCATTTTTAACCTTTTCATAGATATGAACATTCAACATATCTATTTTAAAGTAACCTCTTTCGTCCGCCTCTTTGTATTCTATATTGCAAATATTTGTAAATGGATTAATAGGTGCCTTGTGAAAGTATACACCTGTATTGTGTTTCTTACCATTATTTATCTGTGCTTTGTGATGTTTGAAGTTCTCTAAAACTTTATCTCTATCAAAGAAGTCTAAATCAATATCGGGCATTATACTTTAACTCCTTCTTCAATAACTTCATCTTCATAGTAACTAGGTGCATCACGTAATATATTGTTTAGCATTTCTATTAAATCATAAAATTCACCCAAGACTAATTGTGTTTGGTACACCTGATAAAGAGTATACATCTGTACTATCATTACAAATAACAGCACATACTTTATAAAATTATCTGATGTTTGCTTCTTTAATGATTTCATTAACTAAACTTACGTCCTCCTTACGCATACTAAATTTTTGTTTCCAATAGATAACATCTAATGTAGGTTCAATAATATTCAATTGATCATCATTGAAACTACTTAACATTTTAACACCTTCTTTTGAATTTAGCAAGAGCCAAGGTGATACCAAACCGTTTCTAATATCGTGTACTGCTCTATTTTGATTTACCAATTTAAAGTAATCATTGTATTGAGCATTGTTCTTATCTGCCCATTCCATCATTGTTTGTAATGATCTTTGAACAGCACTTTCAACAGGTTCCAATTTAATTGTTTCAAATAGATATGTATCATACAGTTCATCTCTGCACCAATGATCCAATTTAACTCCGCTTTTAATTACGAACTCAATAAACTTCTCTGGATATATTGGATTAATGTTTACAACAAAACTTCCAAACTTAACAAATGCATTGTAATAAGAACTTTTGCAAAAGTCAGCGTATGTTTTTTCTTTTGTTCTTTGAACTATTGTGTAAAACTTGTTAAAGGTTAAGTATCCAACCTGTACACGTTTTTCATCCTTTTGTAGATGTCTACGCTTTGGTTCACACATATGAGCCATAAGAGTTTTTTCTGTTCTAAAACTCTTGTCGCAGTGCGTACACACAAAATCTTTATCAACTGTTTGGATCGTGTTCATCCATATATTCCTTTTGTTCTTTTGCTGACATAACAGTTGATAAGGTTCTTGCATCATCGTCTTTTAAATTCTCGTTTTGTTTTAATAGAAACTCTTCAAATTTATTTTTTGGTTTCTTTTTCGGTGCGGCCAAATATTGATGAAAGAAGTTTTCATAAGCACCACACATTGCCATTAACTTCCAAAGAAGTCCTTTGTGATTCTTGCTTAACGACCAATGATGCTTGTTAACAAACTCATTGCACATTTCTAAATAGTGTTCTTGGAAAAACTGATCACCCTTAACGTTGCTAACATAACGCATAGCAATAAATGGAGCAAACAATTTTTTATCGTCTTCGGATAGATTGTTATACCAATTCTTATCGCGACGATCAACTGCTTTTAGCATCAGTTTTAAATCTAGGAATTTCTTTTTCTCAGCCATAAACTATTATAACACTCCGTACATCATTTGTCAACTAATCACGCATTCCATTGAATACCGTTTTCTTAAACTTTGAATTGTCTGTATCAATTGATTTGATTAGATCATAATTCAAACTTAACTTTCTCATTAGTTGTCCTAATGCTTTTGTATCTTTTGGTAAACACATACCACCATAACCTCGTAAGCCTGGATTTACATCCAAATACATATCAACTGCTTTGCCTGTCTTGATGTAAGCATTTTTAATTGTAGTATAATCGCAATCTAGTTTTTCACAAATCTCATACATTACGTTTGCAAAAGTAACACGTAAACTTGCATACACATTATTATAATATTTTAATACTTCTGCTTCGTTTGGTGTTAAGTGTTCTGTAAACTGTGGCAAGTCACCGTGTGCTTGAACTAATTTTCTATACACCCAAATATCGTGTGTGCCAATTGCAAGTAGTTTATGATTGTTAATAAAATCATCTTCAGCACAACGTTCTCTTAAAAATTCAGGCACAAAACAAATAGTAAGATTCTTATATTCGTCAATCATACTTTGTGTGAATCCAGGTACAACTGTTGACCTAATAGCAATAATGCCTTTGTACTTTATATCGTTTAACTCTTTGATTACACCTTTAATGATGCTAGTATCACAACTTCCGTCATCATCAGATGGAGTAGGAACACAAATAAAAACTATCTCTGTGTCTCCAACATCTTTAATTGTTGTGTTTAATTTTACATCGTGTTTTTTTACAATGTGCCCTAGGTATTCAAACCCTTTTAAATTTGCTGTACCTACTGCACCAACTCCTATTATACCTAAGTTCATACATCTTCTCCTTTTATACCTTGAAGAACATCTAACTCATCAAGATAATTCATAAGTGTGTAACCTTCTAGGTTTAATGTTTTTTCTAATCCTTGTTCAAGCGAAACTGTTTGCTCCCAACTTGTAAGTGCTTTTAGTTTTCCAACATCAGGCCATCTACGCATTGTGCTACCTTCCGGAGCATCGTGCAGTTCAAGTTTAACATCAGTTTTGTTCATTAGTTTTAATATAGTTTCAGCAACTTCTTGTATGGTTGTTTCTTCTTCGCCTCCTATATTAAAAATTTGATTTAATGCACCTGGATGCCATATAACTCTTTTCATTGCCTCAATAAAGTCATCAATATACAAGAATGTTCTTGTATTTTTATATCCGTATAAACTGTATTCTTTTTTACACACCCTATCATAAAATTCGCTGATAAAATGATCAACTTGTCTAGGACCATAAATGTTGTTAGGTCTAATAATAGTATACGGTAAGTCGCTGGCAACAACAGCCTGTTCACCTAATGCTTTGCTGTTAGCATAACTCCAACGTTTGTTTGTAACATCAATTACACCAATGGGTGCTTTTTCATCTGTTGGTAATGGATAGTTAAAGTACTCCGTTGATACAACCGTGCTTTCGGGTGTACCTGAATATATAAATCTTTTAATATCCTTGTCTTTAAAATAGTCTAATAAATTTAGTGTAGGTAAAATGTTATCCTTAATAACATCATAACTTTTTGTGTAAAAATGTTTTGTTCCATTAAATGCCGCAAGATGAATTACATAATCCACATCTGGAAAACTCATTGGCTTTCGCAAATCAACTACAAATTCTCTTACATTATCTAATTTAAAACCAAACTCTTTTCTATCGTATGCAAATATTTGTGTGTCTTTGTTACGTGCTAACGCTTCTACCAAGTGCGAACCAATAAATCCACCTGTGCCTGTAATTAAAAATTTAGTGGAAGGTTGGGTCATCATCTTCTCCTTTTATGTTCCAATTAGTTATAAACTCTCCGTTAGGATCTATCTGAGTTGCGGTTTCGTTTAGTAAAGTCATAAAATGATCAAATTCTTCTTGAGTAAAAATACTTTTTAACAATCTTAAACCTTGTCCAATCATCATACTACCAACGGCTTCTTTAGAATGTATCTTAGTTAACACTTCAACTTTGTTCCATAAATCATCAAAAAGATCTATATCCTTATCTTCGTCGTGATGATCAGACATATCGTACTCCGTTTATGTTCATACTCATTACAACTCTAAGTTCGTTGCTCTCGCTCGGTTGTACCCTATGAGAAACAAATCCTGGAAAGAATACAACATCACCGCTAACTGTTTCAACTTCTTTATAGAAGTCGTGCATATCTTTGTCTTGTAACTTGCGTGGAAATCCACTCCATAAAGGTTGCATAACATTTCTAAATTCAATGTTGCCACTGTGTTCTGGTTTTTGCAAATATATGCTAACAGCCATATGACTTGGTGCGTGATCGTGTTCTAATACATAACCTTTTTTATTTTCTACATTTGTCCAACTGTTTTCAGTTGTTAATTGTACATCTTCATTTAAGTCCCATTGTTTCCAAACGTGTTCAGCAGTAGGCCAAAACCATTTAAAGAAATCTTCTAATTCGGACCAAGTGTGTGGAGGTTGGTTAGTATGATTAGCAGTTGTCTTTCCGCCGCCTCTCATACTACCCATATTCTCTGGATGCAGAACTGTATCTGCAATAGCCTTACTGACAGCGGAACCTAAATCACCTGAGTAGTGTGCTTTATAAATCAAGTTAGGTGATGATAAAATTGGTTCCGCTATCATAAGTCGTTTACTTCTTCGCTGATACTTTGTTTTTTAAGTAAGCAAGAAGTACTCCGTATGCTGGTAGGAATACAATTAGTCCTACAACAATCTTAGTCAGTGTATTGTTCTGTGCAACAATGTGCCAGTTTTCACCGATCCAAGTTAGTTTACCTTCTGCATCTGTTGAACCCGCAAAGGCTGTAAAGAAGAAAGTATACGTGTCAATGATGTTCGCCGCAATAGTTGAAATTGCCGGTGCCGCCCACCACATATCTGTATATTTTTCTCTAATGTATTGAAATACATATACGTCAAGCATTGTGCCTACCGCATAAGCAGTACCACTTGCCGCACCAACTCTGTATGCGTGTGGATCACCTAGTGCTAGTAATACAAGCACTGATGCAACAATGGCAGGTATAATAGCCATTGCTACAACGGCTCTTCCTGCTTCTTTACCAAGTAACCTAACTGTTAAGTCAGTTGCTACTACAACGATCGGAAACGTAAATGCCGCCGCCGCTAGTGGAAATGATCCAAACAAAGGCAAGTCTGCACCTGGGAATAGATCAAATCTAATTGTAACCAAGTAATTACTTACTGCAATTACAAGGGTGTGTAGTACGACAAGTTTAGTAACTAGTGCCTTATCTACACCTTCTAATAGTTTTGTAAACATATTATTTTTTTCCTTCTTTTACTGCGGAGCCGACTGTTCTACGCACGATATCATCGTGATTGAATTCCGCCCAGTAAAGTTCAAAAGCGACTCCATCTTCTAAACCTTCAAACTGGTGGACTTTTCCGGGTTTCACTTGCGTGAACTCCCCAGGACCAAGTATGGTTTCATCAACCAATCCGTCTTGGTCATCTTGCCAAACTCGAACAAGCATCTTGCCCGATTCAACAAAGAATCCGTTCCATTTATATCTGTGTTCGTGTTCTGAACACTTGTAACCTTTTTTAAATTCAATACGGTGAAATTCTAGTACACCGTTAGCGTGGATCAATTCCGTTTGACCCCATATCTTTCCTGCTTTCATTGTCATTTGCCTTTCTCCATATCAGTAGTACGCTTTCTCAACTTCATATATGAGTTGACAAAGTATGGTTTGTACGTTGCTAGTTTTTCCATCTCTGATGCATCTACTAAATGATTTTTTACTTCCACTTGATTTTGATTATCAGTTAACGGTATCATTTGTATAACAGGATCACCTGCGTTAAAATGAATTCTTTTACCTCTTGGTATCATCATATTAATTTGTACTGTATGCTGATGTTTAAATTCAATAAATCCTGGAACCATCCAATGATTCAACGGATCTCTTTGATGCCAAGCCGGTTGTACCCAATGCCATTTAATTCCTGTGCTTTCTCTAAATAACCAAGGTGTACTAAATTTCCAATGTAATAGATCTTTTTTGTTTTCCATATCTTTGGGATTATGTTGTACAGGTTCACCCCAGGTCGCCGCCGCGGCCATACATTCTGCTTTACCTGTCTGTGCGTCACGTTGAATTATTAATTCTGCAAACGCAGGCATAATAACACCATTCATAAAATGTTCATTAATTGCTGGACACATTCTAATACTAGGTTCTTCAATGCTTAATGTTTGACTCATAGGTCTTTGACCTTGATGAGTCAGTGGTATTTGTTTCCACCAGTCCGGCAAAAA
>Ga0208880_1000112_pt1 | contig 16796 bp, 19 predicted proteins | sample Knorr_S23_td_Sur_FD_185606 | JGI IMG/M metagenome (GOLD analysis project Ga0208880, IMG submission 185606) | Marine microbial communities from Southern Atlantic Ocean transect - Knorr_S23_td_SurfaceB_ad_5m_LV_B (SPAdes) (version 2) | ecosystem: Environmental > Aquatic > Marine > Oceanic | place...
GAAAGCCGGTTTTCCGCCGGTTGGTCAAGGATATCCACACCGCAGGCGCGATTCTGTGCGGGCATGACACGCCCACTGTTCTCGGTGACTTTACTGCTGGACCCAGCCACACCTTGCCGACTGCCCAGACGGGCCGGTATTTCAGTGGGTTGAAAATAACGGATTTCATGCGTCGCAGCAGCGTGGTTGAGTACGACCGGCGTTCCATCGCAAAGGCCCGGGACGTTGTCCGGGTGTTCGCGGAACTGGAAGACCTCGACGCACACGGCAATTCGATGGAGATCCGCTTCGAATAGGAGAGTCGATGAGAACTATCAACGAGTTGGTTCAGCAGCATATCCTCAAGCTGGATCCCTACACACCTGGCCAGCAACCTTCCGGAGAGGGGTGGATCAAACTCAACACCAATGAGTTTCCATATGCCCCGCCTGAAGCCGTGATGGAGGCCATCAAGACCGAGGCCAAAATGTTGGCGCGTTATCCAAACCCGACAAGCCAGCCGCTGCGAGAGGTTGTGGCAGAGTTCCACGGACTGCATTCGGACCAAGTCATTATCGGAAATGGATCCGATGACATCCTGAATTTGCTGGCCCGCGCATTTGGCGGGGATGGCCGGGACACTTTTGAGACGTTTCCCAGTTATTCCCTGTACCCCGTATTGACGGCGATCGCTGGGGGATCGATCCATTCGATTTCCTTCAATGAGGATTTTTCTCTCCCCGTTGAGGAGCTTCTGGATTCAAAAGCGGACTTGTTGTTCCTGACCTGTCCGAATGCACCCACCGGAATTCGATTTCCCATGGATGAATTACAGGCGTTGGCGCGCGGTTTCGACGGGTTGCTCGTCCTTGACGAGGCTTACGCCGAGTTTGCCGAGGAATCCGCCATTCCTCTCCTGGACGATTTTCAGAATGTCGTCATTACGAGGACCTTTTCAAAAGCCTACGGGCTGGCGGGCTTGCGCGTTGGATACGGGTTGGCCTCCGCAGAAGTTATCGGGGTTCTGGACCGTATCCGTGACAGCTATAACGTCAACAGGCTGAGCCAGGCTGGTGCGATGGCGGCCATAGGCGCACAGGATTACTATCAACCCGCTATCGGGAAGATCAAAAGCACGCGGGAATCCGTCCGGGCAGCACTCGAGGGCATGGGATGGCGCGTGTATCCTTCCGAGGCGAATTTCCTCTTTGCCGAGGTTCTGAACGGGGCCGGTGAAAAGGGTGCTGGAGCGGCCTCAAGTCTTTTCAAGCACCTCGAAGAGCGGAAAATTTTGGTACGATACTTTTCCAAGCATCCGTTGACAGAGGCCTTTTTACGTATCAGCATCGGCACACCATCAGAAATGGAGCGATTCATCGAGGAGGTACGACAATGGCAAAAGAGCGCATAGCAAAAAGGATTCGGAACACGACGGAAACGCAGATTGAAATGGAATTGAATCTGGACGGTTCGGGACAGGCCGATATCTCGACGGGCATTCCGTTTTTCGACCACATGATGGAGCTGTTCACGCACCACGGCATGATCGACTTGAAGATACGTGCCACGGGGGATTTGTCGGTTGATTACCACCACACGGTGGAGGACGTTGGCATTGTTCTTGGTGAAGCCGTCAAGGAGGCTCTCGGTGACAAGGCCGGTATCCGGCGGTACGGTTTCTTCCTTCTTCCGATGGACGAGTGCTTGTGCCGCTTCGTCATGGATCTGGGCAATCGGCCCCATTTGGTCTACCGTGGAGCGGCTGGGCAGGGAATGGTCCGTGATTTCAATATCGTTTTGGTGCGCGAGTTTTTCCAAGCCTTCGCCAACAGCGCAGGCGCAAACGTCCACATCGAGTTGCTTTATGGGGACGAACCTCACCATGTGGCCGAATCCATGTTCAAGGGATTCGGGCGAACCCTCGATATCTGCACCGAGGTGGATCCTCGCCGGGAGGGGAAAGTGCCTTCAACCAAAGGTAACCTGAGCTGACCAGCCTTGTCGGGCGATCCGTATAGGCTTGCTGGAGGGACTGTTCTCAGGGTACAATAACCACATGTTACGTGGTATTGTATATTCCTTGTCGGCGATTTGTGTGTTCCTTTTGTGTGTTATTGGCGTCTTTTCCTTTGGAAAACTGGGAGAGGAATCCATCAATGCGTCAGGAGGATGGTTGATGCTGGTTGCGTTATTCGGTGTCGGTCCGGCCTTCTTCGGAATTGGCTATTGGCATCATCGTCGCCTCTATCCGCAAGAACCTCATTGGGATTCCGAAACTGGGGAGTGAGAAGGCTTGCCCTTGACGGTGATGCTCACACATTACGGTGCTAATGAGCGATGAGTCTCCAAAAGTCGGTATCCTTGATTATGGGATGGGCAATTTACGCAGTGTCCACCGTGCCTTCATCGAGGCGGGCGCAGATGCTTCCATCGTCGAGCATCCCCATGAAATGGAATCGATGGATGCCTTGGTGTTTCCCGGCCAAGGGGCAATTGTCGATGCCATGCGGCTCCTGAATGAAAGGGGATGGCCTCCCTTCCTGAAAAGATGGATACAGGAGGATCGTCCTTTCTTTGGTATTTGCCTGGGATTGCAGGCCCTTTTTGGGCAGTCTGAAGAAGGCGACACGGCAGGTCTGGGAATCTTCAAGGGGACCGTGAGGCGGTTTCGCTTTCCCTTGGAAAGCGGAATCAAGATTCCCCACATGGGGTGGAATGCGGTTAAGTTCTCCCAGCCAAATGATCCCTTGCTACAAGGGATTTGTCCTGATTTGGACCAGTTTTATTTTGTCCACAGCTATTATGTGCTGCCTGAGGAAGGCTCTCTTGTCTGGGGACAGACAGAGTACGGCGGAATGCGGTTTTGCACGGCAATTCGACGGGGGAAGCTGCTCGCCACTCAATTCCATCCTGAAAAATCGCAATCCCGGGGGCTCCAGCTTTACAGGAACTTCCTCCATGGATTAAATTCGGGTTGCGAGTAGTTCGAACAGGTGATTCAATGGCTTCAAATTGGTATTAGGACTAACAAAAAAGACTTATGAGCGAAAACGCAGTTGCTAAAATTACAATTGAAGGAAACGAGTACGAATATCCCGTGATTGTCGGTTCCGAGAACGAAAAAGCGATTGATGTGCGAAAACTCCGCAAGGACACCGGCTACATCACATTTGACGATGGGTACGGGAACACAGGATCCTGCACCAGTAACATCACATTCATTGATGGCGAAAAGGGAATCTTGAGATATCGGGGTGTCCCTATTGAGCAGTTGGCGGAGAAATCCACCTTCCTTTGCTCGGCTTACTTGATTATTTATGGAAAGCTTCCCAATGAAACGGAGTTGAACGCATTCCGTTCCAAGGTTGCCAACGCCTCGCGGTTGCACGTCGACTTCAAACACCACTTTGAGGGCTTTCCGCCAAAGGCACATCCAATGGCAGTTCTCAGCGGCATGCTGAATTCACTTGGTTGCTACTACCCGGAAATGTCCAGCAACAACCGTGAGCAGGATCTGGAACTGTTCGATGACGCAGCGGCTCTCCTGATCTCCAAGGTCCGGACAATTGCCGCGGCCACCTACCGGATGAGTCAGGGGCTACCTTTTATTTACCCGCGAAAGGATCTGCGTTACGTGGAAAATTTCCTCCACATGATGTTCACGGAGCCGTACGACCAGTATGTGGCCCCGAAGGAAGTGAGTGATGCCCTCGATTTGTTCCTTTTACTGCATGCTGACCACGAACAGAACTGCTCCACCTCGACGGTCCGGATGGTGGCCAGTGGGGGAGCCAACATGTTTGCATCGGTTTCTTCAGGCGTGTGTGCCCTGTGGGGGCCCCTTCATGGTGGAGCCAATGCGGCCGTCATCAAGATGCTGCAGGAGATCCATGACAATGGGGATGATGGAAGCAAGTTCATCCGTGCTGCCAAGGATGGAAAAGCCCGGTTGATGGGCTTTGGCCACCGGGTTTATAAAAACTATGACCCGCGGGCCAAGATCTTTGGTGCTGCTGCTGAGCGTGTGTTGAAGGCTCTTGGTCGGAGTGATCCGCTTTTGGATATTGCTCACCACCTTGAGCAGGCTGCCCTGAAGGATGATTATTTCGTGGAGAGGAAGCTGTACCCGAATGTCGACTTCTACAGCGGAATCGTCCTGAAGGCGATTGGAATCCCGGTAGACATGTTCACTGTAATGTTCGCGATTGGCAGAATGCCGGGGTGGATTGCCAACTGGAAGGAAATCGCTGAGAATTCGCGGAAAATCCACCGTCCGAGGCAGATTTACACGGGTCCGAACAAAAGAAACTACATTCCGATGGAAGAGCGCCCCTGAGGCGCTTATGCATCAGTCGTAGACGCAGGCTTGTTTTCTTCGCGCAAATGTGCCGAAAGGGATTCTTCGAATCCCAGACCAGCGTGTTTGCGGATACCCCTTACCACCATGTAAAGGATTCCAATGAGGAAAGCCGTGCTGGGCAGGGCGATGACGACATAGGACCATCCGGTCATGGCCCCGACTTCCGAATTGAATTGAGCCTGGTCGACCAGTGGTTCGGTTTTCACGAAGTAACTGGCCAAGGCAAAGTTTAATCCCGCGCTGATAAAAAAGGAGAGCGAGAGGAGGGCGGTGGTCAGGCGCAACAGTTTTTCCATTTCCAGGACGCTGCCACGCTCGACGAGGGCCTTTTGAATATGGTCGACATCAAAGATCTCCTTGGAGAACACAAGGACCCTGATCAGCGGATGCTTGGTGAAGAGTGATCCCAGCACAGCCAAGCCGATCACTGCGGGGATGGCTGTTTCCTTTATGATGAACCAGAACCGGGGGAGTTGCATCAGGCCCACCCCGCCTGTCAAGAGGACGCTGGCAAATCCAAGAATGGAAATGAAGTTTACTTTTTTGCGGCGTTGGTAGTCCCAAATGAAATATGCGACCGGAAAGGCGAGGGCCAGAACCAGAACGGATGCCGGCTGTGAAATCAGGCGATCACCCTGCGTCAGGATAATGACTGGCAGGAGAATATTAAACAGCAGGCTGTGAAAGCCGTTTTCACGGCGTGGTACATCAGGATTTTCGCTTCCCATAAGAGATGATGAATGGTTTAACAATTGCCTATGAAGGCAAGCCCCATTCGTTGCCTGGTGACAGCCGGGCCAACTCGCGAGTTTTTTGATCCAGTCCGCTATCTCAGTAATCCATCCAGTGGAAAGATGGGATATGCTTTGGCGGCGGCAGCGGCCCGCATGGGATGGGAGGTGGAGCTCATCAGTGGTCCGGTGGATATCCCGGCGCCGGAGGGCGTCTCGGTCACCAGAGTGGTCACTGGGGAGGAGATGCATGAAGCTGTGGAAAAGCGGTTTCCGGATTGTGATGTGTTGATCATGACCGCGGCCATCATGGATTATCGTCCTCGGGAAGTGGCGGACCACAAAATCAAGAAATACGAGCTCGAAATGGTCATCAAGATGGAGCCCGTGGTGGATATCCTAGCCACCGTGGCTAAAAGCAAAGACCACCAGCTGGTTGTCGGATTCGCTGCGGAAACCAATGATCTAGTGGAGAATGCAATGAAGAAACTGCACTCGAAGAATGCTGATTTTATTGTTGGTAACCATATCGGTGGCCCTGACGGGGCGTTCGGAAAAGATGAGAATACCGTTGTCGTGATATCGCGTGATGCGGAGCCACTGACCTTCGGGCCATTGCCAAAAACCGCTTTGGCGGAAACACTGCTCAAGCATTTCCAGCCAAGGCTTGAAACTGTCGTAAGCTGATTTTGAAATGAAAATGCATCACGATACCTTGGACAGCCTGATTGACCGGGTGGATGAACTGGATGACGCCAGCAGGGCAAGCCTGATTTCGCGTCTTGCCCGGGAGCGGCACTTGCTGGGCACTGTGATGAATTCCCTGAGGGAAGGGATCCTTGTTGTTGAGGCCTCTGGCCGTTTGGAGTTCGCCAATCCAGCATCTCAGGAAATGCTGGGAATACGCGAGCGGGATGTTGGGGAAACCATCCTGTGGAGAGCGGTTCCGGATCTTGCCCGCACGCTCAAGATGAGCAGCAAAGGGTATTTGCTGGAGGAGGTTAATGTTTCCAGGGAGCTGGAACTGACCTATCCGCAACGTCGAATCGTCCGTATCTATCTTGTCCCGTTTGATGACTCCCTGCAGGATGTGCAACTTGCCCGCTACGTGGTGATCTTGTCCGACATTACCAAGGAATATGCCCGGACACGGCAGGAGATTGAGGACGAGCGGGTCAAGTCCATCCTTGAATTGGCTGCGGGCGTGGCTCACGAACTGGGCAACCCCTTGAATTCGTTGACTATTCATTTGCAGGTCATGCGACGCCGGTTGAAAAAGTTGGCTGATACGGCTGAAACCGAAAAGCTGGGCAAATCTTTGGATATCTGCTCCGGGGAAGTTGAGCGCCTGGACAGTATCATCACCCATTTTCTTGAGGCCGTTCGCCCGACTCAACCGGACTTGAGGGATCTCGACCTTATTGCCCCCCTGGAAGAGTCAATTGAGTTCCTGGGCCCGGAGTTGGAAAGCGCAGGTGTTCGCGTGGACTTGGAACTGGCCGCCAGCCTGCCCATTGTCCAAGGGGATCGGGATCAGATCAAACAAGTCTTCTTCAATATTGTTAAGAATGCCCGTCAGGCCATGATTTCAGGAGGAATCATCCGAATCCGGGCATTCGCTGATGACGAGTTTGTCTACATCCAGATCGGGGACACGGGTGAAGGGATCCCGCAGGAGGAACTGGGCAAGGTATTTCAACCCTATTTCAGCACCAAGAAAGACGGGCATGGACTCGGAATGATGATCGTCGAGCGGATCATGCGAGATCACGGTGGCCAGATCGGCATCAATAGCCGGTCAGGTGTGGGCACCCTCGTGACCCTTCAATTTCCCCAGAAGCACAGGCGCATCCGACTTCTGGAGGATCATTAGGGATCAGCGCAATTATCCCTTCAGCATGGTACCGGATTCAAGGAATCTCTGGTGCATGGTAAAGGCGTGATTGAGCGACTGGGGCGTGTGGCCTCCCTCGACATCATGAATGTAGGACCTAAGCTCATCGCGATAGTCCGGATGAGCACAGTTTTTAACGATTTCCTGAGCCCGCTGCAAGGGGTGTTTCCCTCGTAAATCCGCCACGCCCTGTTCGGTCACGATCACCTGAACGGAGTGTTCACTATGGTCAAGGTGGCTACAGAGAGGAACGATCGGGCTGATATTCCCTCCCTTGGCAGTGCTGGGGCAGGTGAATATCGAAATATAGGCATTACGGGTGAAGTCACCACTGCCACCAATACCATTCATCATGTTGTTGCCCATGATATGGGTGGAATTCACGTTGCCGAAAATATCAACTTCAATGGCCGTGTTGATCGAGATAATGCCGAGGCGGCGCACGACTTCCGGATTGTTGCTGACCTCCTGAGGGCGCAGAACCATCCGGCGACGGAAGAAATCCAGATCCGCGTAGATGCGTTGCAGGATAGACGGCGTGACGGTGATGGATGTCCCGCTGGCAAAACTCAGACTGCCGGATTCCATCAGGGCGATGACGCTGTCCTGAATGACTTCCGAATACATCTCAAAGCAGGGGATCTCGGGGTGCGCCCCCATGGCCCCGAGGACTGCGTTGGCGATGTTGCCGACGCCGCTTTGAATGGGCAGGAAATCTTTTGGAATGCGGCCTGATTTCAACTCCCCGGCGAGGAAGTCAGCCACGTTTTGGCCAATTTTATTCGTGATTGCATCGGGCTCCTTGAAACCCCCGACTTCATCGGCCTCATTCGTGTACACGATGCCGGCAATCTTGCTTGGGTCGACACGCACAACTGCGTCCCCACATCGCTGACGGCAGGAATATATGGGGATTTCCCGGCGAATTGGCGGATCCGAAGGTTCGAAAATGTCATGGAACCCGTACAAGCGGCGGGGGTGGTGCTCATTGATTTCGATGAGGATCTTCTCAGCGTGAAGAAGAAAGGTGTTGGCTGCCCCGACACTTGTGGTCAGGGTGATTTCCCCTTCCTCGGTGACATCGGCGGCCTCAACAACAGCTGCGTGAACTTTTCCGAGGAAACCATAGCGGACCCATTGTTGCAGGACCGACAAGTGCATATCGAAAAAATTCGTTTTGCCTGCGTTGATGTTTTTACGCAATGCGGCATCCGATTGATAGGGGGTTCGCCAGGCCACCGCGTCTGCTTCGGCAAGAGCCCCATCCAGCGACTTGCCTGTGGAGGCCCCGGTGATCACGCCCAGTTTGAAGGGCCGTCCCGCCGCATGTTCGGCCTTTGCCCGTTCGCCAAGGGCCCTTGGAATTGCCTTTGCCGCCCCCGCCGGGGTGAATCCGCTAAAACCTATGGTCTGGCCATCATGGATGAGTTCAGCCGCTTCATCGGCGGTAAGGATCGGGAATGGGAGTGATCTTTTCATTATAAGCTGTGCTAAATGTTTATAACTGCAGTATTAGAAAAAATTTAATGAGTGTGGCAAGCCTATGGTGAAAAAAAACGGCATCCGAATCCGGATGCCGTCATAAAATGGGATTTCCCTAGCCATTTGAAGGAGGCGGACCCGGAGGCGGACCCGGGGGAGGGCTGCTCGGTGGAGGGCCGGGAGGAGGACCGGGAGGCGGACCTGGCGGGGAGCCCGGGCGTGCACCTGCCGGCGGTCCCGGGGGGCGCTTCAAATTCTTCGGCAATGGAGGTGGGCCGCCAGTTGGGGGTGCTGGCATCGGGATGACCTCGAGGAGCTCAACATCAAAAACGAGGGCGTCACCGGGCTCAATCACGCTGCCGGGCCGGGCCGGGCGATCCCCGTATCCAAGCTCGGATGGAATGTAGAGCTTGATTTTTCCACCTTCCTTGAGCAGTTGAAGGCCTTCGGAAAAGCCTGGCACGACGCGGTTTACCACGAAATCGGCGTTGTCATTCCCGTCAAACTCAGTCCCATCCACAAGAACACCCTTGTAATTGACCTTTACGCGATCGGTTTCGCCGGGGGATTTTCCTGTTCCCTCCTGAATCATTTCGTAGTAGAGCCCGCTCTCGGTCTTCACAATGCCTTCCTTGCCCTCGAGCGTGGCGAAGAATTCGGCTGCATCAGCCTTGTTGCCATCGGCAATGACCTTGGCGCGTTCTTGCTCAGCAGCCTGAAAATCCTGCATGCGGGTCATGTAGATCTGCTGTGCTTGTTGAATGTTGTCCTTGAATCCTTCGGGTTCAGATCCTCCTGTTGCGGCGATCGTCATGCCAGCAAAGATCGCATCGAGTTCCTCCTCGGAGAAACCAATGTTGAGCCTTAGCTGGGAGGCCATGGCGAATCCCATTGATTGAAATGCGGCCGTGGTGTCCTGCGGAGCCGGCTCCACAGGTTCTTCAGCGAGCATTGTCAATGGGAGGAGGGAAATGACCGAGGCCGCCAATAGCGGGACAGGTCTCATATACGGTCGATTATTCATAGGTGATCGTTGTTAATGTGGGATCATTATTGGGTCAATGCCCTATTCAATAAACATACCGATCGAGCAGATAGTTTCTTGATCGGGTGATTTTCTGGCACGATTGGACCCGGGATACAGCAAAGCCACCCGTCTCCGGATGGCTTTGGGGCAATCTGTAAATCATGCCCTGTCTCTGTCGCTGTCTTAACTCTGGGCACTTTGTGCCCGATTGGCCTATCGCTTGCCAAAAGTCTTTTTAAGGTTCACCAAATTTTGGTAATATCACAAGCCTATTTGACCCCCGGCAGTTGATTTTTTTTATCGAAAAGATAAATTGTAAAACATGCAAAGTAGCATGTAAATCTGTGGGCGGAGACTACTCCCCGGGTGAGGCTGTTTCTGTCTTGGCGGCGGACCGGCGCTTTTCCTTGAGAGTCTCCCTCATGCTGTTGAAAGCGGCCTCCCTGTGTTCGACGAATGCCTCGACTTTAGCCTTCAGGTAGGGGAGTTTTTCTCCATCTGCCAACTCCTTCAGGCGTGCCCGCAGATTTTCGCGCTCACCCGTGGAAGCGGCGTACCAGAATTGAGAAAGGTCCGACCGTGGAATTGAGGGGAATGCTGCCTGCATGGAGCGGACTTCCTCGCGCAGTTTTGGAGTTGCCTGGGTGATTTGTCGCAAACGAATACGCATGGCCTCCCGCTCGGCGGTGGACATGTTTTCGACAAATTCGATTGTTTGCCTGAGCTTGTTCAGCTTCTCGGGGGACATGGAGAGCAGTTCCCCGAGCTGATTGAGTTGTGCATGTAGTTCAGCCGGATCCGGCAGGTCCGGGGGAGGTGTCGGCGGAGTCGCCTTGAAGTTTGGAGGCAGGGCTGGTGGGGCCGGCAAGTTGACCGGAGGCTGTTTATCTGCCCAGGACAGCGGGATACCACAGCACAGGGTCATAAGGACCAGCAGGACCTGACTAAATCGTTTATTGGTCAACACCATTAGATTTAATCGAATAGAAAGGCCAAATTCTCCACTGATTCAAGCTTTGAGAGGTCACTCATGCCCTCCAGGTTGGAAGCGAGGGCAATGATCTGCATCATTTCGCTGTCCAAATCGGAAAGGGGTGACTCCATTGAAGCTTGGAGAGGAAGGGACACATCCGCATCAGCGGGCTTGGGCCCACTCGACTGGAAGCTGACAAAAGCCAAGGTGAGGGTTGCCGCAGCAGCCAGAGGGCTGAGCCAGCGGTACCAGACGGGCGAGGCATTGCCGGTCATCGGTTCGTTTTGCAGCTGTGCCCGGACCTTCCAGACCATATGAGGGTCGTTCAGGTCGGGATTTTGCTGGAGTAACTGGTCGATGGATTCGTCGAGTGAGGCAGGAGGCTCCTGCAGATGTGCGCGGACACGAGGCAACAAATTCGCAGGCGGCTGCACGCTACTCCTGTTCAACCATTGGTCGAACGCCAGCAGCTCGGGGTCATTGAATTGTTCGGGTGTGTCCATTGGGTCTTTCATAGGGTTAAACCAAATCTTTCAGCTCTTGTTTCAAGAATTGTCGCGCGCGGAAAATCCACGTTTTTACGGCGCTTTCCGAGGCCTCCATGATATTGGCGATTTCCTGGTAACTGAGTTCCTGCTGTTTGAGGAGCAGGATTGCAGTACGATGATTTTCCGGAAGCTTTTTCAGGGCCTGTTCGAATGCCTCCTCCAATTCGGTCAGGCGCTGATGGTCCTGCCCGCTGGTGATGGCGTGGAGTTCGGTCGGGTCCCATGAATCCAGCGGCTTTCGCTGGCTTCTCCGGAATTCGTTTATAAGGAGCCGCCGGGCGATCTGAAACAGGTAGGTGCTGAACCGGGCCCGGTGCTCATAGTTTGGAGCGGCCCTGTACAGGCGGACAAAAACCATTTGTGTCAGGTCTTCCGATTGCTCGTAGGAGGACAGGGATCGATAGAAAAAATTGATCAGTGGGGACTGCCAGCGCTCAACGATTTGGTCGAATGCAGCCTCATCACCATCGCGCAACTGCAACATCAGTTGTGCACTGGGATCGGAATCGGGTTTTTCATTATCCTCCATGGATTGGTTAGCGGGGGATCATAATGGAATAAGAACGTCCAGCAATACGGAATGTTTCAAGGTAAAAGGTTGGATGGGCCGGGTGGACAAATTCGGCAAGGCGTCTTGCCAATCCGCTCAGAAGCAACATAACTGAGCCCGTGACAACATCTCAAAGACTGGTTTTTCTGGCCTGCCTGAGTGCATTGTGTGCGCTTGTTCAGGGGTGGATCATTGGTCTCGTCGATTTGAATGCGCCTGACCAATGGGGAATTGAATGGCAAGAGTTGTCAAACCCAGCCGCTGTTCTCTGGGTGGATGTCCGTGCGCGGCCGGCATACGATGAATCCCATTTTCCAGGGGCAAAATTCCTTTCGCTGGACGACTGGGATGCTGGACTTTCAGCGCTGCTGGCGGACTGGGATCCAGGGTTGCCGATTGTGGTTTATTGTGATGGGAACGGATGTGACAGCAGTCGGGCAGTGGCGGAGCGCTTGCGCGAGGAGTTGGAATCGGAGGAAATATACTGGCTGATCGGAGGCTGGAATCAACTACCGGGGAGGGGCAACCGATGATGACGGTTATCAAGTGGCTCTTGATTCTCTTGCTGGGAGGATTGTTTCTCACTTCCGGAGGATTGAAATTGATAGATCCCCAAGCTTTCGGAAAGGCGATCCTCAATTACCGGTTGGTCGGGGAATCGCTTGCCTGGCTTAGCTCCCTGTGGATTCCCTGGATGGAGGTGATCGGGGCTGTTGGATTGTTTATTGCCAAATGGCGACGTTCGGCAGTCTGGCTACTGGGAACCCTCATCGTGGTGTTCGAGGTCATCCTGTTGGTAACCTTGTTCCGCGGCCTGGATATTGATTGCGGCTGTTTTGGAACAAAATCCCCCACATCGGTGTCCTTTGCCCTGATGAGGAATATCATTATCCTTGGTGGGCTTGTGCTGTTGAACCAAGTTGAGGACAGTCAATCCGGATCAAAATGACCGCACCGGTTTCAGAAGACACTTTGGCATCCGGGTGGATCAAGCGCATGTCCGAGGGTGAGGTGGCCGCACTGGATGCCTTGTACCGGCTTTATCATCGTCCGATGCTGACGATTTTTGCGGGAATTCTCCGTGATCGCTCCGACGCCGAGGAAGTTTTACAGGATACATTCATCAGGGCTTACCGGGAAGCATCCCGGTTCAATCCTGGGTTGGGATCCCCTTTTGCCTGGCTCGTGACCATTGGCAAGCGCCTCTCCATTGACCGGTTGAGGCGTCGGCGAGCCCGACCAGTAACAGAAAGCAGGGAACAACTTGAGTCAGCAGGTGACGAATTTGATGCACACAAGCGGGTGCAGGAAGGGGTGGAATATCATTGGATTTTAAGCAAATTGGAGTGTTTGCCGGATCGGCAGAGGGAGGCGATCAGGATGGCCTTTCTTGACGGGTATACGCACCACGAAATTGCTGAGCAGTGCAAGCGACCCCTGGGAACAGTGAAATCGGACTTGAGGCGCGGGCTGGCGAAATTAAGGGACATTTACGGAGAGGATCATGATTGATACACATACCGAAGAATTAGCGGCATTATTTGTTCTGGATTCCTTGACGGGAGATGAGCTGAAGGCCTTCGAAAGACGCCTGGAAGCAGAGCCGGAACTGGCCGAATTGGTACGGCAATTGTCGGATGGCTTTCATGCGCCGATGCGGTCCGTTGCCGGGCCCGACCGGATGGATCTGCTGGCGGGGATTCATGAGCAGTTGGGGCTTGTGGAAGACAAAGCCGATGCGCGGACACCGGTGAGATTCAAGTGGACGATCGGTTGGGCTGCCGCAGCGGCGGTGTTGCTGGTCGTCAATATCCAGCAGTTCCGGATAGCCCGGAAAGGGACTGAGTCAATGGAAAGGGAATTGCAGGCAATCCGGGAATCCCAGGTGGTTTTGGCTGAAGAGAACCGCACCATGCGGGCATTCAATCAGTCTTGGGAAACCGAGTACATGAATCTGGCTGAGCGGATGCTTCCTTTCTTTGAATCACGGGATGGCATCGGCTCATTCACCGTAATCGATTTGGTCAATGTGAAGAATCAGTCGGTGGACTCAAAAGATCCTGATCTGGATGATTTGGCGGAATATTTCTTGAGCGCTGGCACAAGTATGCAAAGCCCTCAAGAGGGCGCAACGTTCGCTTCTGTCCAATTGCAAAATAATCTGTCCACCCGTGAGTCGGCAACGGTTGGATTTGTCGCATGGAGAAATGACGAAGGAAGAGGTTTTCTCGACGTGTACAATTTACCGGACAGCCGGTTGGGATTTGGACCTTTCCTTTGGGTTCGTTCAAAGGAGGCTTCTTCCTATATTCCTGTCGGCTATCTGCCTCCCCTGGAAAACGGATCGGGCCCCATGTCCTTCACAGTGGATCACGACAACTTTGTTCCCGCTGAGATTCTCATTACCGAGGAGAGTGAGGACGGCCCGGGCAAGAATCCCTCCAGTTACCAGTTAATGGCGGGGCCGTGAGGCTGATCAGGTCATTTCAATCAGCAAGAATCCGGCTGTGCCGGCCAGAATCATGGGGATCATACCCCATAATAGCGGCTTCCCGAGCTGCTTGTGACCCAGCCAGACGCCCAAACCCGTTTTGAAAATGGAGTTGGCGATCGCCCCGATCAGAATCCCTCCGGCGGCAAGGTCACGCGGCAGTGACTGGGAGCTTTCCGCATTAGCAAGGGAGAGGGCAATGGCATCCATGTCCGTCAATCCGGATAGGAAGGCGATGGGGTAAAACCCGGATCCGTCACCCCATTCCGAGACGGCCTTGATGAGGAAAACAATCACTCCATAGAGCAAGGCAAACTTGATTGCCAGTTTCATGGACAGCGGGTTATGGAGCCTTGGCAAATCCACCTCGTCCCGCTTTGCCTTATGCAGGAAAAACTGCCAGATGAGAAACAGGGTGGTGGGGACCGCCATGATGACCATCGGGGTCAATATTTGGAAGAACAAGTCCCGGTTGATGGCGAGAATGATGACGGCCACGCGTCCGATCATGACCGTGTTGGCGATGACAATCCCAATGGCCAGGGTTTTTGCGATCCCCGGGGTATCCCGGCTGTTGCGTGCCAGGGCAAGCGTCGTTGCGGTGGAGGAGGCCAGTCCCCCGGCCAGCCCTGTGATGGTGATCCCGGCCCGCGTTCCAAGCAAGCGCACGGCAACATATCCGACAAATCCCAAGCCACTGATCAGCACAACCATTAACCAGATGTTGTATGGGTTGAAGGCCTCCAGAGGACCAATTCCGCGATCCGGAACGAGCGGTAGGATCAAGCCGGTTACGGCTAGGAATTGCAGCAGGCTGAGGATGTCTTCGTTGGTCAGGCGGGTGGTCCATCCGTGAATGAATGGCTTGGAGGCAAGGAGGATTCCAATCGTAACCGCTATGGCGATGGCCGCCTCAAGCTGTTGCCAGTAAACCAGTGAGCCAATCAGGAAAGTCAGGACCGCCGCGGTATAACTAGTCAGTCCGAAGCCTCGATGAGAGGCCTTGTCGATGGAGTTGACCGCGATCAGGAAGACCCCGAATGTGGCAAACGATACGGGGAAAAAATAGGCTGCGTGGACTTCGTGAATATAGGCTGATAGGAACCCCAGAAGAGCCCAGAGGGAGAATGTCCGGATTCCCGCGCTGGATTGAGCGGCGACACCTTCATGCTCATCCGACCATTGACGGATCAAGCCGATCAGGGCTCCTGCACTGACCCCCATGATCAGCGTGTGAAGAAATGGCAAGTCGAGCGGATTCATGTTGGTGGGCAGTTATATGGGCGGTCAATCGATGATGACCATGTGCGTGCCTCCGCCCGCATCCGAAATTTCAAAATAGGACTCATCCTTATCGATCGTGATGGCGCCTATTGTAAATCCATATTCCGCATTGAGAGTGCTGCCGACCGGAAAAAACACGGAATCGATGAACAGGCCTCTTGGATTCTCATTAATGGTGATTTTCCGGGTGCCCAACATTTCCAAAAAGGCATTTGAAGGCATCTCCTCAATCTGCACGGAAGGTATCACAGCGGTGTCCGAAACTTTTCCATTGGTGGCCTTCGCCTGTTGATTCCCCTTTGCCGCCGATATCCTTGTGCTTGGAACAATGGGTTCCAGTTTCAATCCGAGCGGGTCGAACAAGTAGTGTACCAGACCCAGAATGACCACGATTAAAATAAGCGGCAGGCCCAAGACAAGGAGTAGGTTTGGCCGTTTTCGATCCTCGATGACGAGGTTTTCCGTTTCGGGTTCCGGTTCCTCTTGTTCCGCGGGTGGGCTGGCTGCTTGACCTGGCGCAGGGGCCTGTCCGGTCGGTTGAATTGCCGGATTCGCGGCATCTCCCTCAAGAATATCCCCTGACTCCGGATCAATTGGAACAGCCCGAGGAATCTCGATTCTTGGTTTAAACTCTTCCGGCCTGTTATCCGTCGAAGGATGCGGGGTCTTGAGATGGCGAGAAATGGGCTTCAGCTTCAGCTTGTCCTTTGCTTCCTTTATCGAGGAAGGGACATCATCCGGCTCCTTCGGAGGAACAGGGGGAGGCGGGATTTTCGATCCTGAATCAGAAGGATTTTCTGAATTGGGCTCCGTCATTGTTCTCAAAAGTTATAACGCTTGTCGTGATGGAGGCAACCTTTAGTGAGAGGGCGCCGTCTATAAGGTCCCCGGGTTTATAGGCTTTTGACTTTTGATTTCGGGAATCAAAAATCAGCACCTTTTCGCCCCTGGACATGATCCCCCGGATCTCGAATTCGTCAATGCGGCTCCAAATGGCGGGATCTGTGCCAACTACCTGAACAACTGCGGGGGCGGGGACCTCCACCGCCGGCGGCTGGGCAACGGTTTGCTCGGCAACGGGTGCCTCAACTGGTGTTTTTGGGGCGACCTCAACGACCTCGGTCACCACTTTCTCAGGAACTGGTTCCTGGGGTTTTACAGCTTCCTCGACTGGCGGGGTGGTTGCCGTTACCGGATCCACCGGGGTTGCGGTGACCTCCGTCGACTTCTCATCCTGCGCATTTCCGGTCTCCTCCTTCTTGTCTGTGCCAAGAATCTGGTAGACCAGATAGGTGGACACCCCCGTGCTGAACAGACCGACGATCAGGACCGCCACGATGAACCCGAAAAAGAACCGGCGCTTGCGGGGCGGCTTCTGTGGAGGGTGGGATTGCCCACCCTGCATGACAGGGTGGTTTTGGATTGAGGAAGGCCGTTCGGATTGTGCCTTTTTCAATGCTTCGTTAATCAGGCTCAT
>Ga0208880_1000114_pt1 | contig 16690 bp, 20 predicted proteins | sample Knorr_S23_td_Sur_FD_185606 | JGI IMG/M metagenome (GOLD analysis project Ga0208880, IMG submission 185606) | Marine microbial communities from Southern Atlantic Ocean transect - Knorr_S23_td_SurfaceB_ad_5m_LV_B (SPAdes) (version 2) | ecosystem: Environmental > Aquatic > Marine > Oceanic | place...
CAACCAGATGAACTTCTGCAACTTTTTTATAATCTCTTTGGATAAAACCATACAAGATTTCAGCTAAAAATCTTTGGCTAAGTTTATCAAGTCTGCCCATTATACCAAAATCTATAGGAATAATTTGTCCGTTTTCATCTATAAAAATATTTCCTTGATGCATATCTGCGTGAAAAAAACCATCTCTTACAGCGTGTCTTAAAAAATGTTGAATAACATCTGAAGCTATCTTTTTTATATCAATTTTTCTATTTTTTAATTCTTCCGTTTCTCTAATTGAAACTCCTTCAATCCAATCAAGTGTCATCACATTTTCACTAGTGAAATTCCAATATATTTTTGGAACTTTAAATCCAGAGTCATTTTTAGTATTTTCTGCATACTCGTTAGCAGCAGCAGCTTCAAATCTCAAATCCATTTCATGATTAGTAATTTCTTTTAATAGAAAAACGACTTCGACTAATTTTAATCTTTTTGTCTTTTTAATTATAGACTCAACTAGAAATGCAAAAAGCATTAAAGCATCAATTTCTTCATTAAATATTTTTTTTATATTGGGCCTTAAAATTTTAATAGCTACATCTTTTATTGTTCCATTATCATTAATTTGTGCTTTATGAACTTGCGCAATAGATGCTGCAGCAACAGGTTCACTTAAATTGATTATTGAATTAAAATTATCAATACCCAAATCTTTTTTAATTATTTCTTTTGCCTCATCTAAAGAGAAAGGCGGTAGACGATCTTGTAAATCTTCTAATTGTTTAGAAAGATCTTCACCAATAATATCTGGACGTGTGGCTAAAAATTGCCCTAGTTTAATAAATGTTGTTCCCATCGATTGTAGTGATCTTGATAATCTTTTTCCTTCATTTTCATTTTTTTCAGCATGTTGTTCTTTAGAAAAAGAAAAAGACAATAAACTAAAGAGAATTTTAATTATTACAGGTGGTTCATTAAATTTTGTGGCAATTTTTAAAGCATCAGATTTTGCCAATTTTCGTCCTAATTTGAATAAAGTAAAAATTTTTTTAATCATATTTTCCAACCAGAATGGATAGCTACCACCCCACCAGACAAATTTCTGTATTTACAATTTTGAAATTTAGATTGTTTCATTAAGTCAATTAGTTCATCTTGATTAACAAATTCTTCTATACTTTGAATTAAATACTCGTAAGGTTTTTTTTCTCCTACAACTAACTTTCCAAGCTCAGGAATAATTTTAGCATATTTTTGATAAATTTTATCAAGAGCTAAGTTTTGGATCTTTGAAAATTCTAAACATAAAAAACGACCACCAGGTTTTAAAACTCTATATGCTTCATCAAGGGATTTTTTAAGATTTTTTGTATTTCTTAAACCAAAACTAATCGTATAATAATTGTAAATATTGTTATGAAAAGGAAGCTTTTCTGCTGAAGCAATGAAAAAATTCACATTTTTAAATTTTTCTAATTTATTTTTACATTTTTTGATCATTTCTTTATTAGGATCTACACAATGAACAAAATTGTTATGACTTGTTTTTTCTAGAAATAACTTTGCAACATCACCTGTACCGCAAGCCACATCTAAAAGAAGTTTATTATTTCCAGGATTCATCCAGTTAATTAAGTCTTTTTTCCAAACTCTATGTGCACCAAATGACATTAGGTCATTCATCAAATCATATTTATCAAAAACTTTATTGAAAACATCCTCTACAAGGCCTTTTTTATTTTGAAGATATTGTTGCATAATAAAATAATTTAGATCTAATATAGTGGTTAATGCCAGAATTGCCAGAAGTAGAAATTGTAAGAGAATCTTTAAATAGAAAAATTAAAGGTAAATATATTAAAAAAGTATTGATAAAAAATAGAAATTTAAGATTTAAAATTCCTTTTAATTTTGAAAAAAAACTAGAAGGTAAAAAAGTTAAAAGCGTTAAAAGAATATCAAAATATTTATTTTTAATCTTTGATAATGAATCCGCATGTGTGATTCATCTTGGAATGTCCGGAACAATTCACTTGCTAAGGAAAAATGGCAAAAACAACATAACAAATACAAGTTTTTATCAAAGTCCAAGATTACCTTCAAAACACAATCATGTTTTTATAAATTTTAAAGATATAGATATTATATATAATGATCCAAGAAGGTTTGGATACTTTAAATATTTTAAGGATATTAAATCATTAAAAAAGTATTTTATTAGACTTGGACCAGAGCCTTTTTCTAAATTATTTAACATATTATATTTAAAAGAAAATTTAAAAAATAAAGAAAAAAATATAAAAAATTTTTTACTAGATCAAAATTTCGTATCGGGTATTGGAAATATTTATGCAAATGAAATTCTTTATAAATGTAAAATACGACCCGATAAAAAAGCAAAATATTTAAATTACGACAATTATAAAAAAATCATTTATTTTTCCAAAAAAGTCTTAAATAACGCCATTAAAAAAGGTGGCTCTTCAATTAGAGATTTCAAGAACTTAAGTGGAAAAAAAGGATCTTTTCAAAATAATTTTAAAGTGTATTCAAGAGAAAATTTAAATTGTTTAACACCTAAATGTAAAGGCAGAATTATCAAAAAAAATATATCTAATAGGTCAAGTTTTTTTTGTTATTTATGTCAAAAATAAATAATTATTATATTGACTGGTAGTTTTTCTGATTATATACAATCGCGCTTATGGCAAACACTAAATCAGCAATTAAGAGAGTAAGAAGAATAGCTAGACAAACTGTAGTAAACAAGTCTAGAAAAAGTAAATTCAGATCTGCATTAAAAAAAATGAATTTGATATTAGAAAAAAAAGATAAGAAAGAAGCCTTAGCTTACTTGCCAAAATTAAATTCTCAATTAATGCGGATAGCAAAAACTGGAATAGTCAAGAAAAAAACAGCATCAAGAAATATTTCTAGAATTACAAAAAAAATAAACTCACTTTAACAACTCATAGTAGTTTAAAAATAAATATATATTTTTTTTGATACTAAATTTATTTGTAATTCAAAGTTGCATAGTTAAACAACTAAATCTAAATTTTTTTTAAAATCTAATACTATATATAGGCCTCACTAAATTTATTTTTAAAGGTAAAATAAAGTTTACGGTTTTAAAAATTTATACGCGAATACAATTAAAAATTTATTCAATCATAAATTTTATTTATTTTTTGTTTTATAAAAAATCTTATTGAAATAAATTTAGATACGATCTAACTGGACTTTCTTCCATGAATAATAATTTACAAAATACAACAAAAGTTTCAGATAAAAAACTTGATTGGAAAATAATCCAATCAGTTATGAAAGATAAATTTGGCAGTGATATATTTGAAAGTTGGTTAAAAAAAATAGAACTTATAGATGAGTTTAGAAATTATATATTAATTTCTGTATCTACTAGATTTATCAGAGATTGGATAACATCTAGATATTTAGATCAGATTTTACAAATAATTAAGTCTTATAAAAAAGAGGTAATCAGAATAGAGTTCTTAGTTGAAGATAAAAACAATTTAGATCCAATATCTATTGATGAAAGCTCAAAAATTGATGAAAAAAATGAAAATAATAAAGTATCATTTATCAAAGATTCATATTTGCAATACAATCGAATAGATCCAAATAAAAATTTTGATAACTTTATTACAGGACCTAGTAATAAGTTAGCTTTTGAGGCTTCAAAGAAAGTTTCTGAAAATTTAGCACATTATAACCCACTATACCTATACAGCGGAGTAGGAATGGGGAAAACTCACTTACTAAATTCAATTGGTCTATCATTAAAAGATAAAAATAAAGTTATGTTTATATCTGCTGAAAGATTTATGTATCAATTTGTAAAGTCGATTAAATCTAACGATATGGTTAAGTTTAAAGAGTATTTTAGAAATACAGATGTTTTGTTAATAGACGATATACAATTTATGAATGGCAAAGAAGCCATGCAGGAAGAGTTTTTTCACACATTTAACGCACTTTTAGAAAAAGGATCTCAAATAATAGTATCTGCAGATAGACCACCTAATAAATTATTAAGGATACAAGAAAGAATTAAATCAAGATTTTCTGGTGGCCTAGTTGTTGATATTCAAAACCCAGACTATGAATTGAGGTACCAAATTATTAAATCAAAAACTGACGAATTAAAGCTATCCTATTCAAATCAAGTTAATATTACCGAAGATATCCAAAAATTTATTAGTTCTGAAATTAGAACTAGTATTCGTGAACTTGTTGGTGCATTGAATAGAATTGTTTCATTTTCAAGAATATATAACAAAGTTCCAAATTTATCAGAAACAAGAGTTATTCTTAAAGATTTGTTAAATCTTTCTGAAAATAAAGTAACTATAGATACAATACAAACTATTGTTTGTAAGTTTTTTAAGATTAGTAAAAATGAGATGCTCTCACCCCGAAGATCAAGATATTTAGTTAGACCAAGACAAACTGCAATTTACTTAGCAAAAATTTTAACTTCTAAATCTTTACCAGAAATAGGAAGAGCATTTTCAAATAGAGACCATACAACAGTTATCCATTCTGTTAAAACTATTGAAAAACTTAGAAAAGAGGACAATGAACTAAATGTGAATATTGATAGTTTGAAAAATAAAATTTTATACAATCAAGAAAATGAAGTTTAGTGTAAATCAACAAGATATACAAAAATCTTTAAGCTATTGCCAAGGCGTAATTGAAAAAAGAAGCACCCTTCCAATACTTTCTAATATTTTGCTGGAAATAAATAGTGGAAATTTAATAATTACAGCAACAGATTTAGATTTAATATTTATCCACAAAATATCTAATGTTGAAATCTTAGAAGAAGGAAAAACCACAACCACTTCATCAATAATGTATGATATCATTAGAAAGTTTTCTTCTGGTAGTAAAATTAATTTTTCAAGCCCAAATGAAAATAAACTTCAACTTGAATCTGAAAAATCTATTTTTAATCTGAATTGCATTAGTGCATCTGAATTTCCACTTATGGATGAAAATTTTAATCAAAATGAATTTTCAATTAAATCTAAAGATTTATTAAAGTTATTAAATAAATGTAAGTTTTCTGTTTCGAATGATGAGACAAGACATTACTTAAGTGGAATCTTTTTTCATCAAACCCAATCAGATGATAAAGTTTTTTTGACTGCAGCGGCGACTGATAGCCATAGAATGTCAATTTCAAAAATAAGACTAGAAAATAAAATTGATTTTGAACCGATAATCTTACCTAAAAAAACTATTTTTCAATTATGTTCTTTACTAGAAGACTATGAAGGTGATGTAAAAGTATCAAATATAAAATCAAAAATTAAGTTTCAACTTCATAACAGCATACTAATTTCAAAATTAATTGATGGAAAATTTCCTAACTACATGCAAGTGATACCTAAAGAAAACCAAAAAAAATTGCAAGTTAACCTCAAATCTTTTTTAAATTCAGTAGATAGAGTTGCATCGGTATCATTAGATAAAAAAGATGGAGTAAAGTTTAGTTTAACCAAAGATACTTTAAACCTATCGGTCAATAATACGAATAGTGGCGATGGAAAGGAAAGTTTGGGGGTAAAATTTGATCATGATTTAGATATAAGTTTCAATTCAAGATATTTAATTGATGTGGCATCGCAGTTAGATGGGGATGATATTGAAATTTATTTAAAAGACACAGGTTCACCAGCTCTAATTAGAGATCCAGCTGATTTTGATAGTATTTATGTGGTAATGCCAATGAAAGGCTAACTAATAGACTCTAATTCTGAATATATTTGTTTTTCTATTAAATCTGTAAATTCTGACGCTTCCATTCCAGTAGGTATAGCTTTCAAGATAGAGATAGTAATAGTTTTATTTGAAATTAACCTTCCAGATTTTGGCCAAACATAACCAGAGTTGATAGCAATTGGCTGACAGTTTATTGATAGCTCCTTGTAAATTCTACCAACACCTTTTTTAAAAGGAACTTTATCTTTAGGCGAGACTCTAGTTGCCTGAGGAAAAATTATTATTGGTCTATCAGATTGAATTGCTTGATTTTTAATTTTATCAATAAAGCCAAGATTATCTTTTGAAATTTTATTTCTATTAATTGAAATAGACCCTATTTTTTTTAAATACCATCCAAAAACTGGAATATCTAGTAATTCTTTTTTTAGAATAAATCTCGGTGAATTAAATATTGTTTGTAAATAGAATGTTTCAAACATTGATTGGTGCGAGCAAGCAATAAAAAATTTTTGATTTTTAATAATATTTTCTCTTCCTTTTATAATTATTTTTGTCGACAAAAAAACCTTTAAACAAATACCCGCCCAATAACCAAATAATTTTCCACCAAATAAAACTACAGGGGCCGGTAATAATAAGCTTGGAAGAAAAATGATTGAAATAAATATTACTCCAAGAAAGAAAAAAACTAGAAATAAATAATTTCTTATCATTTGAACCAAAAGTTACATTAAATCTTTTAACTTTTGTCTTTTTTTAATTTCATTTACAGAAGAACCTTTTATTAAAATTTCAGGTGGTTTTGGTCTGACATTATAGTTTGAGCTTAATGATGAACCATAGGCACCCGTATCGCAAATTAAAACCAAATCATTTTCCTTTAACAGCTGAAAGTTTTTAATAGTTGAAAATTTATCAGTTGTTTCACATATTGGGCCAACAAACTCATAAGATTTTTTAGATTTTAATTTATTTTTTTTCACAGGTAGTATTTTATGTTTCGCTCCATAAAGCGCCGGTCTCATTAAATCATTCATTCCGGCATCTAATATTACAAATTTTTTATTATTATTTTCTTTTATATAAATTACTCTCGAGACTAGTATACCAATGTTCCCTATAATTGATCTTCCTGGTTCAAATATAATTTGGGTTTTATGTTTTTTTAAAAATTTTATTATTGAATTATTATACTTTTTGTAATTAAGTTTTTTATTTGTTGTATCGTAAGAAATTCCCATTCCACCACCTAAATCAACATAGTCAAAATTATATTTTACTTTTGAAATTGTTTTTTCAACAGCTTTCAACATTCTTTGGTATGGCACATGATTAATAATCTGACTACCTATGTGCACACTTAGACATCTAATTTTAATAAAATTAGAATTCCTGTAAGTATTTATCAACTCTATAAATGTTTTTTCATTTACTCCAAATTTATTCTCCTTTTTTCCAGTTGAAATCTGACTTAAAGTTTTCGCATCAGTATTTGGATTTAGTCTGATACCAATATCTACTTTTCTTTTTTTAGATCTCGCAATTTTTTCAATAATTTGAATTTCACTTTTTGACTCTGAATTAATTAACAAAATATTTTTCTCTATTGCAAACTCTAATTCAGAAATTGTTTTTCCCACCCCAGAAAAAACAATTTTTTTTGGGTTTATTCCAGCTTTTAAAGAAAGAATTAATTCACCTTTTGAGACAACATCAGCGCCTAAGCCAAACTTTTTTATTTCTTTTAATAATTTTAAATTTGAATTGGATTTGACAGCAAAACAAATAGTTGGATTGAATGATTTAAAATAATTTTTAAAATTAATTATATTTTTTTTTAACTTATTATAAGAATAGCAATAAAAAGGAGTATCATATTTTTTAGATATACTTTCTAAACTAACGGACTCTATAAAGAATTTATTTTTTTTATATTTCATTACACTCTTTGTATAATGATTTCATTATTTTGAGCTTGATATTGTGGATCTCCTTTTTTGCCACAAGAACTTAAAATTAATAAAAAAATTATAGTTAAAAATATTTTATTTTTCATTTTGTCCTTTTCTATAACTTTTTATCATTTTCCTTATATTTTCAAAAGATGTACCTCCATAAGATCTTTTTGAATTTACTGAGTATTTTAAGTCAAAAATTTTAATTACATCAGATTTCAGTTTTGGCTCTATCTTATTAATTTCTCCAATGCTTAACTGGTCTAATCTTTTTTTATTTTTTTCTGCATAGTTTACAATCTTAGCTGTTTGTAGATATGCTTTTCTGAATGGATATTTTAGTTCTCTAACCATATAGTCAGCCAAATCAGTAGCAGTAATAAAACCAGTTTCTGCAAGTAAAAGCATATTCTTTTTATTGATTAAAATATTTTTTAAAACATCATTAAGTATAGCTATTGAATATTTCATTTGATCAAATGATCTAAAAACTATTTCCTTATCATCTTGTAAATCTTTAAAATAAGATAATGGAAGTCCTTTTAATATTGTTAGCATAGAAAATAGATTTCCAAAGATTCCTCCAGATTTACCTCTTAGATATTCTAATGGATCTGGATTTTTTTTTTGTGGCATTATAGAAGACCCAGTTACCATTTTATCATTTAAAGAAATAAGTTTATATCCATCAGAATTCCAAATAATCAATTCTTCAGCAATTCTTGATATATGAATAGAGCAGGCAGAACATGCATAAAGAAAATCAATTACAAAATCTCTATCAGACACAGTATCAATAGAATTTCCAGTTGGTTTTTTAAATTTTAATTTTTTTGTTGTATAAGATCTGTCAATATTAAAGCTTGTTCCTGATAGAGCTGCAACACCTAAGGGATTTTCATTTAAATTAATGAGATTGTTTTTAAATTTTAATTTATCTCTATTGAACATTTCCACATAAGCGAGAAGATAATGTGACAAAGATATTGGTTGCGCATTTTTAAGATGAGTAAAACCTGGCATTATGGTTTCTATATTTTTAACCGAAAGATTTAAAATGGTTTTATTTAAATTATCTAAATTTTTGATTATTTCGTATGTACTCTTCTTTAACCAAATTTTAAAATCAGTTATAACCTGATCGTTTCTAGATCTTGCTGTATGAATAAATCCCGCATCTTCTCCAATTAAATCAAATAGCCTTTTTTCTATATTCATGTGAATATCTTCTAAATCAAAATCAAAAGGAAATTTTTTTTTAATAATTTCATTTCTAATTCTATTTAGTCCCCAAATAATTTTATTTTTAATCTTAAAATCAATTATTTTTTGTTTAAATAACATCTCTACGTGTACAGTAGATACCAATATATCTTCCTCAAATAATCGTTTATCTATGGAAAGAGATCCTCCTATTTTTTTAAATAGAGTATTTGAACTTTTTTTAATTCTTGTACTCCAAATTGGTTGATTGTTTTTATTTTTTGCCATGTTATTTAGATTACATTTTTAAATGAAATTAAAATATTTAATACTTATTATTTACTTAATATCATCTGGATTTGCATATTCAACAATAAAGCCAGATATTAAAAATTTAATTATTCATAAAGAAAAAAAAAAAACAGAACAAACTATTTTTTTTGACGAAAATAATAATAAAAAAAAACTAGAAGATTATATTTCTAATTTAGTTATTGTTAATTTTTGGGCAACTTGGTGTTCCCCTTGTAGAGAGGAAATGCCATCTTTAAATAAAATTAGTAAATTAAATTCTTTAAGTAATCTTAAAGTTATCCCAATCAATATAGGAGAAGATAGGCTAGAAGACTCTAAAAATTTTTTTGATGAACTGAATATCGATAATCTTAAAATATTTTACGGTTCAAGTGGTGAATTAGCAAAAAGATTTCAATTAAGAGGTGTTCCAACTACAATTATAATTGATAAAAAAGGTTTTGAAGTTGCAAGAATTATGGGATCGATTGATTTTGAGGAAGAGTCCTTTCTAAATTGGTTGGCTCAATTTAACTAGTTTTTAAAAAAGTAAGCTAACGAAACTAAAACAATTATTGCAATAAATTGTAAAAATACTCTTAATTGCATTAGTTTATTTGAATATTTTTTGTCTTCATTCCCTTTAAATAGAGTTTTTATTCCTAAAATAAGGACAATGGCTACTGCAACTAATAAAACAATTGCTAAAATTTTAATTATTATTTCAGAAAGCATATATTGATTGTAGTTTCTTTTTAAAATAAAAAAACATATTTTATTGACCATGTCATTTTGTCTAAACACAACAATCATTAAGCCAGAAAAAGATGAAGATATTCTAAACGCAGTAATTTTACTTCATGGCTTTGGAGGAGATGGAAAAGATATAAGCATGTTAACTCTTAATTGGAAAAGATTTCTGAAAAATACTATATTTCTTTGTCCAGACGGTCATGAAGTTTGTAAAATTAATCCAACAGGATTCCAATGGTTTGATTTAAGCAATGAAGATCAATCTTATATTATAGAGCAATCACAAAATGCAGAAAAAAAATTAAATCAATTCATAGAAGAGATAAAAAATAAATATAATCTGACTAGTTCAAAAATTTGTATATCAGGTTTTAGTCAAGGATGTATGATGTCATTAAATGTTGGATTAACATCTAGTGAAAAGTTTAATTGTATCGTTGGATTTTCTGGAAAGATAATAGATAAAAATGATCTTTCTTCAAGAATTAAATCTAAAACTAATATTATGATGATACACGGCGATCAAGATGATATTGTTCCACCTTATAGTTTGCTTGAAGCAAAAGATTTTTTTACAAGAGAAAAGTTAGAAATTGAAACTTTAATGATTAAAAATTGTGGACATCATATTCCAATGGAAGCATCAAGTGCAGCTCTTCAATTTATAAAAAAAAATTTATATAATTAATATTAATTTAATATTTAACTTGTAACGTTGATTAATTTTTTTTTATAATATAAAATTAACTTAAAATGGAAGCATTAAATCACAATTTGTCATTAGAGAAGTGTCCAGCTCTAGTTTTAAATGCTGATTATAGACCTTTAAGTTACTATCCATTATCTTTATGGAGTTGGCAAGATTCTATAAAATCAGTTTTTTTAGATAGAGTATCAATAGTTAGTTATTATGATAGGGTAATTAGAAGCCCATCATTTAGTATGAAGCTACCAAGCGTCATTGCTTTAAAATCTTTCATTAGACCCCTGTCTAATCCAAATTTTACTCGTTTTAATGTTTTTCTAAGAGATAAGTTTTCATGTCAGTATTGTGGGAGTAGAAGAGATTTAACATTTGATCATTTGCTTCCAAGATCTAAAGGTGGAAAAACTGACTGGGAAAATGTAGTTACAGCATGTTCACCTTGTAATGTAAAAAAAGGTGGAAGGTTGTTCAAAAATTCTGGAATGAAGTTAAATCAGTGGCCTTATCAACCTTCAACAGAAGATCTACATAAAAATGGAAAAAACTTTCCACCAAACTTTTTACACAAAAGTTGGATGGATTATTTGTATTGGGATGTTGAGCTAGATCCTTAAATCTTATTATATTTTTTCTGAGATTTTTATTGCTGTTTTAGAACCTAACTTAATAATTTTATCTAATAGTGAGTATAATCCTTCTTTAGTTGCACCTTTTTCATAAGCAAGGTCTTTATGAAGAAGTTCATCATTTCTAAACTTAATTATTTTATTTTTTAGTATTTCTTCATCTTCTCCAAGTTGATTAATTTGATTTTTATAATGTTCATCAATAACTTCTTCTACAGAGGCTGTACATAACATGGCAGCTTTTTTTCCAAGAACAGTAGATCCAAAACCAAGCCCAACTCCCAGCAAATCCCATAGTGGGAGAAATTTTGTAGGTCTAATTTTTCTTTTTTTGATTTCATTCTCGAAATAATCGCTGTGTTCTTTTTCATGAACTTTCATATTCTCTATTACTTTTTCCAAATCTGGATTTTTACATATAGTCTTAAGAGCTAATAATTGACCTTCATAAATTTTAATTGCACCTCTTTCACCAGCATGATCAACTCTTATAAATTCAGCTATTTTTTTTGGATTAGTTTTTTTCATAAACAAGTGTTCTTATTGAATAAACCATTATAAGAAAAGAGGATAAAAAATTTATATTAGATAAAGAAAATCCTAAAAGTTTAAAATTAACATCTTTGCAATTTGATGGCATATTATCTAGAGTTTTTAGCAACTCGGACTTATCTAATATGTTTACATTTTGATTTGAGCAGCTTGCAAGTTCAGGAAGTAAATTTTTTTCAATACCAAAATGATATCCTGAAACAATTGCGCTTAGAGAAAAAATCATAATCATAAAAATTAGAATTTTATCATTTTTAGAATAATTAAATCCTATGTAACTAATAAAAATTGCAAACACATAAGGCGCTCTTTGATATAAACAAAGTTTGCATGGCTCATATCTGAGTACATACTCTACATAAATTGCAAACAATAATACAAAGATTGAATAAAATAAAATTACAAGATAAAAATTTTTTCTACTTAAAAACAATCGCATTTTAGTTAATAAAATTTACTAAAAACTTATATACCAAATAGGCAAAAATAATTATTATTAATGAAGCTATAATTGATACTTTTAAAAGTTTTTTTTCAATTATCTTCTTCATGGCTGGGCCAAAATTTCCAACTAAAAAGGCAATTAAGAAAAATCTAGAACCTCTTGTCAAAAAAGAAACAATAATAAAATAAATTATATTAAAGTGAACAAATCCACTGGTAATTGTTAAAAGCTTAAAAGGTATTGGAGTAAAACCTGCAATTGCCAACAAAGTCATCCATGCAATTACTCCTCCTTCAGAGGACATTTTGTCCTTTAAAAAAGATGCATTATCAACTCCATATAATTCAAATATTTTTAGTCCAATTTCATTAAAAAAAACATAACCTATAAAATATCCTAAGCATGCTCCAAAGAGTGAACCAAGGGTTGCTATTAAAGCTATTTTGATCCATTCATTTTTTTTTGCAATTGTCATTGGAATTATTAGAACATCTGGAGGAATCGGAAAAATAAAACTTTCAATAAATGATACACCCGCAAGTATTGATTTAGAGCTCTTATGCCCTGCTAACTTAATTGTTTTATCGTAAAGGTCTTTAAACATATTTTCTTTTATTATATTAAGTGTTTTAATACTATTAATTAAAAATTATTAAATAAGGGCGAATGGCGGAATTGGTAGACGCGTTGGACTCAAAATCCAATAGTAGCAATACTGTGAGAGTTCGATTCTCTCTTTGCCCACCATTGAAATATGAATATTAAAAAAATAAATAATTTGTTAGAACTTTTTTTCTTGAAGTATAAAGAGCAAAATAAAAATAATATCTTATTAAGTTCACTAAAAAATCCAAAAAAAAATTATTCTTGGAATGAAACTCTTTCAATCGTAAAAAATTTCTCTAAAGAAATTAAAAAATATACTGAAAAAGGAGATAGATGTTTATTAATATCAGAAAATAGGCCAGAATGGTTTATTTCTGATTTAGCAATTATGTTATCTGGCTCAATCACCGTACCAGCCTACACTACTTATGCCGAAAGAGATTATGAATATATTATTAAAGATTGTTCTCCTAAAATAATAATAGTTTCTAATCAGGAACAATTTTTAAAAATAGAAAAACTAATACAAAAAAATAATATAAAAAAAGTTTTTTCTTTTGAAAATTTGGATTTATCTAAAGAAAAATATACAAACATTAATGAAATTATAGCAGATCTAAGTGAAGATATTACAGAAGTTCCAAAATTAGATATTAAACGACAAGATGTTGCCTGTATAATATATACATCTGGTACCCAAGGAAATCCAAAGGGTGTTATTTTGAGTCATGGAGGAATTTTAAATAATTGTGAAGGAGCTTTGAAAATTTTAGAACCTTTACTTACAAAACAAACACGGTTTTTAACTTGGTTGCCATTATCTCACTCATATGAACACACTGTACAGTTTGTTCAAATTTCAGTGGCAGCTAAGATTTTTTATGCAGAAAGCATTGAAAAATTAATTCAAAATATGAACGAGTGTAAACCACAGGTAATGACTGCAGTTCCAAGATTTTATCAAAATCTTTATCAAAAAATTAATAGTAATTTTAATAAAGCCAAAGGTTTAAAAAAAATACTTATTTTTAAAATGCTAAATTTAGGTTTTAAAAAAATACAAAAAATACCGTTAACTTTTATTGAAAATATTCTAGATAAAATATTAGACAAATTAGTTAGAAAAAAAATTAAAAGTCAATTTGGAGGCAGCCTAAAAACCTTTGTTTCTGGTGGAGGCGCTTTAGATAAAGAGGTAGGAATGTTTTTAAATGCTATTGGATTGCCAACGTTACAAGGCTATGGGTTAACAGAAACTTCTCCAGTGGTTAGCTGTAATCCAATCCATGATATTAGAGTAGAAACTGTGGGTCCTCCATTTGAGGGAAATGATGTCAGGATAGCAGAAGATGGAGAAATATTAGTAAAAGGGGAAAATGTAATGCTTGGATATTGGAACAATGAGGAAGAAACAAAAAAAGTGTTAAAAGATGGATGGCTTCATACTGGGGACATAGGAATTTTTGAGGATGGATATCTTAAAATTACTGATAGAAAAAAAGATATCTTAATAACTCCGGGTGGAGACAATATATCACCATTAAAAATTGAAAATGAGTTAGTGAACTCAAAATATATTGATCAAGCGATTGTGTACGGAGATAATAAACCTTATCTCATTGCTCTTTTAGTTTTAAATGAAAATGAACTAAATTTTGATTTAGAAAATCTAAAAGAGGAAATAGAAAATATAAATAAAAAATTAGCAAAAATCGAAAATATAAAAAAGTTTTTTGTTATTAAAGAAAAATTTTCAATTGAAAATGGAATGCTTACACCAACATTAAAGTTAAAAAGAAATAAAATCATTGAAAAGTATAAAAAAAATTTTGAAGAACTTTATTAAATTAAATTTTCAAATTAGATTATAAGTCGCAATTTAATTAACTTTTTTAATACTAAATTTTTTACAAAAAAAATTTTATTTTAAAAAAAAATTCAAAAAAATTATGTAATTGACATAACTATTTAAAAAAAATAAAAAAAGATAATTAACGAATCAAATGATTCGTTTTAAAAAAAAGGGAGCTAAAGATGGCTAAAAGAAAGAAAAAAGCTGCTAAAAAGAAAACTAAGAAAAAAGCTAAAAAAAGAAGAAGATAATTTAGTATTCTTTTTAACTAATTACGCTTCTCATGGCGCTTGCATGGGAAGCGTTTTTTTTTACTCTGAAATTTCTTCCTCTGAAATTTCTTCCTCAGGCTCAGGCTCTTTGACTTCTGTTTTTTGAATTTGTTTTTCTAGGTTTCTTTTTAAGGCTTTGTCTAATTTTTTTTGAGTATATCTTCTAGACTTAAACCCATAACAATTTGAAATTCTGTTAAAAGTCTTTCATATGCTTTTTCAAATAATTGCCTTTCGCTGTAAGATTGGTCGATCATTAAATCATCTCCCTTATTTAAGTCTCTTACAACTTCTGCAAGTTCGTAAATTTTTCCTGAAGAAATTTTAGATTCATACTCTTGTGCTCGTCTGCTCCACATGGATCTTTTAATTTTTGGTTTGCCTTTTAAAATACTTATACATTTATTTACCTGATTAATAGTTGCAAGGGGTCTTAGGTGAGATTGTTTGTTTACAGGGACCATTCCGTTTGCTTTATCTTTTTCAAATTTTAAGACATAAGTTTCAACATCGATTCCACCAATATTAATTTTCTTAAATTCAGTAATTTGACCAACTCCATGCTTTGGATAAACTACATAATCTTTAACTTTATATTCTCTTTTTTCAGTATCTTGTTTTTTTACTTTTTTAATTTCAGGTTTTATCTCGTTACTTTTTGAAATTCTTAATGCCTCTGGTTTAGCTTCGGCACTATCTACAATTTTCTTAATAGGTGTTTTTTTTATCTCTTTTTTAATTATTTTTTCTTTTTTATTTTTTTTTACTTTTAAAACTTTATCAGGTTTAGGTTTTACAACTTTTACCTTTTTTTTAACTTTCTTTTTTGGTTTTGGATTACTATTGAATGTTTTCTTCAAAATATTTTTTAAATTTATCTTCTTCATCTTTAAATTTTTCATGATCCATTGGAGGATCTTTTTTTTCGTTAATGTTTGGCCATAGTTCTGAATATTTTTTATTTATTTCTAACCATCTTTCATTCCCTGGCTCAGTATCAGAAACAATGGCATCGATCGGACACTCTGGCTCACAAACGCCACAATCTATACACTCATCAGGTTTAATTACAAGCATATTTTTTCCCTCGTAAAAACAATCAACAGGACAAACCTCAACACAATCCATCAACTTGCATTTAATACATTTCTCATTAACCAAATAAGTCATGATTTTTTATTTTTAATTTTTTCTTTTATGTCCCCAACAATTTTATTATCTAAATATAATAAACCAGAAAGTCTTCGCATAAGATTAGTTTCGTACATATCAGCGTTGGCGTCCGAATATATTATTTCCCAAAGGGCTTCAATTATTATTTTTTTGTCATCTTCATTAATTGTTTTAATTTCTCTTGTAAAATCTAATATTTGATTTGAATCTTTCTCTTTAATTTCAGCTTCATTTAGTATTTTATCTATATTCTCTTTGTCTGCACCCATATTTAGTAATGCTTTTTTGATTATTTCTTGCTCTTTTAGGGAATAGTTTTGATCAATTTTTGCAGAGTGAATTAATAGAGATGCTATAGCTATTAAAGAAACATTACTATCTGAATTCCTTTCTTTTTTTTTAAACAATTTGAACATTATTTTAAGTTAAGCTGACTTAATACCTTAAAAGGATTATCTGAAATATCCTTATTAATTTTTTCTCTCTTATGATTTTTTTTAAATGGAATATATTT
>Ga0208880_1000115_pt1 | contig 16654 bp, 12 predicted proteins | sample Knorr_S23_td_Sur_FD_185606 | JGI IMG/M metagenome (GOLD analysis project Ga0208880, IMG submission 185606) | Marine microbial communities from Southern Atlantic Ocean transect - Knorr_S23_td_SurfaceB_ad_5m_LV_B (SPAdes) (version 2) | ecosystem: Environmental > Aquatic > Marine > Oceanic | place...
AAAAGGGTCAGCAACATGTGTATTAAATTTTGATGAAGCAGAGGGTTATATCATTGGTCCAAAAAATAAAGGTTTAAACTCAATGTTTACTATGATGAACCTTGAAAGAATTGTTGTTGGGATTCAAGGCTTAGGAATTTCTGAAATAGCATACCAAAATTCTCTAAGTTATTCTAAAGAAAGAAAACAAGGAAAAGCAAACAATAGCAAATCAACAAATGGAGCAGATTTTATTATTGAACACGCAGATATAAAAAAGTCTCTTCTGAATATGAAATCTATTATTGAGGGTGAGAGAGCTTTATGCTTTTGGCTGTCTCAACAAACAGAAGTTAGTTTATATCATAATGATGAAAAGATTAAAAAAGAAGCAACAGAACTTGTTTCTTTAATGACGCCAGTAGTTAAAACAATGTTTACAGACTTAGGAATGGAAATCACAAGTGATGCTATGCAAGTTCATGGCGGTTATGGCTACACGAAAGACCAAGGAATAGAACAGCTTTATCGAGATAATAGGATTACTCCAATTTATGAAGGAACCAATTCTGTGCAAGCAATTGATTTAGTTTTTAGAAAATTAGTTAATAAAGACGGTGATGTTATTGAGAAATATTTAAATATGTTAAAAAATGATTTTAAGAAAAATGATCAAAATACCAAGCCTTTTATAGACGATTTTAATAATAGTTTAGATATTTTAAATAAGTTTACAATTTGGATTAAAGACAAGCTTCAAAACTCAAAAGATGATGCAAGCGCGGCATGTAACGATTATTTAAAAGCATTAGGTTTTGTTGCAATAGCTCACTCTTGGATAAAAGTATTAGAAGCTTGCTTTGAAGATTACAATAATAATAAAAAATTTTATGATGATAAAATTCAAACTGCAAAATTTTACTTCAAGCGGGTTTTACCTCGAGCAGAAAGTCACTTTAAAGTAGCTACCAGTGGTAGTGATTATATAATGAATTTTAAATTTAATTAGTATGAATAACTACGAGAAAAATTTAGGAAAAAATAATGCAAATTATGTCCCTTTAACACCTTTAAGTTTTTTAGAGAGAGCAAAAGATATATATCCAAACTACGAGGCTTTGGTTTATGAGGATAAGTGCTTTACTTGGTCAGAGGTTTATAAAAGATGTATTAAATTTGCAAGCGCATTAGAAAAAGTTGGAATAACAAAAGGAGATACAGTTTCTGTAATGGCATTTAATACTCCTGAAATTTTCGAAGCTCACTACTCTGTTCCAATGACTGGTGCGGTTTTAAATACTATTAATGTTAGATTAGATGCAAAAACAGTTTCTTATATTTTAAATCATAGCGAAGCCAAAGTCTTCATCGTTGATAGACAGTTACATTCAATTATTGAAAAAGCACTTACTACAGTAGACAAAAAACCATTAATTATTGATATACAAGATAACTTTGCAGATCAAAAATTATTAAAAAAAATTGGTGAGCGTGAGTATGAGGAATTTTTACAAACAGGTGATGAAAATTATATTTGGAAAAGACCAGACGATGAGTGGCAAGCTATTTCACTGAGTTATACATCAGGCACAACTGGAAATCCTAAAGGAGTTGTCTATCACCATAGAGGATCTTATCTTATGTCTACGGGAAGTGCCGTAGCCTGGAATATGCCAAATAGATTAAATTTTTTAACAATTGTACCAATGTTTCATTGTAATGGATGGGGATATCCTTGGACAATACCTATGTTAAATGGAAAAACTATTTGTTTAAGAGCCATTGATGTTAAAAAAATATTTGAATTAATTGAAAAACATAAGATCACTCACTTTGGTGGTGCACCAATTGTATTAAATATGATAACTGGAGCATCGTCTTCTGATCAAAAAAAATTAAATCATAAAGTAAATGTTCTTACTGCTGGAGCTCCGCCTCCAAGCATAATTTTTAAAAAAATGAAAGCTCTAGGATTTGAAGTTATGCATGTTTATGGTTTAACAGAAACCTATGGACATGTAACCCAGTGTGCATGGAATGATGAATGGAATTCTTTTGATGAAGATAAACAAAACGAAATTAAAGCTAGACAGGGTGTAAGGTATCCAAATACTGAAGATATAATGGTTATGGATCCAGAAACTATGAAGCCAGTACCTAAAGATGGAAAATCTATTGGTGAAATTATGATCAGAGGAAACGTTGTTATGAAAGGGTATTTTAAAGATAAAGAGGGAACTGAAAAAGCCATGGCTAGTGGCTGGTTTCATTCTGGTGACTTAGCAGTTACTTTTCCAGATGGATATGTAAAAATACAAGATAGATCTAAAGATATTATCATTTCAGGTGGAGAAAATATTTCTTCAATAGAAATTGAAAATACACTCGCAAAACATCCAGCGGTATCCATTGCAGCAGTAGTAGCTAAACCCGACGAAAAATGGGGAGAAGTACCATGTGCTTTTATTGAAAAAGTTAAAGATAAAGAAGTTACTGAAAAAGAGTTAATCGATTTTTGCAAAGAAACTTTAGCTGGTTTTAAAGTTCCAAAAAAAATAGTTTTTTGTGAATTGCCAAAAACATCTACTGGTAAAATTCAAAAGTTCGAATTAAGAAAACTCACAAAGTAGTAAAATTAAATGAAAACATTTTCAATTGCTAAATCAAGAAGACTTAGAAGCACTCCATATACTTCTAGAATAGAAAAACAAGGAGTTACAGCTTATACATCTTACAATCATATGTTGTTACCAGCAGCATTTGGGTCTTTAGAAGATTCTTATCATCACTTAAAAAAAAATGTTCAAGTTTGGGATGTTGCTGGTGAGAGGCAAGTAGAGATAAGTGGAAAAGACTCAGGTAAACTAGTTCAACTAATGACTTGTCGAGATTTATCAAACTCAAAAGACGGCCGATGTTACTACTGTCCAATAATTGATGATAATGCAGGCATTATAAATGATCCTGTAGTCTTAAAATTAAACAAAGATAGATGGTGGATTTCAATTGCAGACTCAGATGTTATCTTATTTGCTAAAGGTTTAGCTATAGGTAATAAATTTGATGTAAAAATTTTTGAGCCAAATGTTAATATTATGGCTGTACAAGGACCAAAATCATTTGATCTAATGGGCAAAGTTTTTGGGGATGAAATAAAAAAATTAAAATTTTTTGGATTTGATTATTTTGATTTTAATGGAACTAAACATTTAATTGCTAGATCAGGATGGTCTAAACAAGGTGGATATGAAGTATATGTTGAAAATACTAAATCTGGATTAGAACTGTACGACCATTTATTTGAGGTCGGTAAAGAGTTTGATGTAAAGCCAGGGTGTCCTAACCTAATAGAAAGAATAGAAAGTGCACTTTTATCTTACGGAAATGATATGGATATAAATGATAATCCATTCGAATGTGGATTTGATAAATACATCAATCTCGATAGTGATGTGAATTTCCTTGGCAAAGAAAAATTAAAAAAAATTAAGTCTGAAGGTATTAATAGGAAGTTGATGGGTCTTGTTATTGATACCAGCGAGATAAGTCTTTCTGAGTCTTTAGATATAAAAGATGAAAATGGCAATGTAATAGGAGAGCTAAGATCGGCATGCTTTTCTCCACATTACAAAAAAGTAATTGGGATAGGTATGATTAACAAGCCTTTTTGGAGTCCATCACAGATAGTAAAAATTGAGCTAAATGGCAAAATTTTTAACGGAAAAGTTTGTGATTTACCATTCATCTAGTATAACATCTCAAAACTATCATGAATATTTGTATTGTAGGCGCAACAGGAAACGTTGGAAGAAAAATTTTGGAGGTTTTAGAACAAAAAAATTTTTCTTTTCATGAACTATATTTAGTAGCATCAGCCAAAAGCGCTGGTAAAAAAATCAGCTTTAAAAAAAAAGAATACATAGTTGAAAACTTAGATGAATTTGACTTTTCTAAATGTGATATAACTTTTTTTTCAGCAGGTGGAAAAATTTCAGAAAAATTTGCACCTATAGCTGCAAAACATTCAGTGGTTATTGATAATTCAAGTTTTTTTAGAATGGACCCTGAGGTCCCATTAATTGTTCCCCAAGTTAACTCAAAAGATTTAACGAATTTAAAAAAAAATATAATTGCAAATCCAAATTGTTCCACTGCTCAAATGGTAATAGCTTTGAAGCCATTACATGAGGCTTTTAAAATAAATAGAGTAGTTGTTTCAACTTACCAGTCAGTTTCTGGGGCAGGCAAAGCACCTATGGATGAGTTAATAGAACAAACTAAACAATTTTTAGAGAATAAAAAAATAACCTCTAAAAATTTTACAAAACAAATTGCGTTCAATGCAATCCCTCACATAGATGTATTTTCTGATGATGGTTATACTAAAGAGGAATTGAAAATGGTAAATGAGACGAAAAAAATTTTAGATCAAAATATTAAAGTAACAGCTACGTGTGTAAGAGTGCCTGTGCTAGTATCACACGCTGAGTCTTTAAATATTGAGTTTGATAAAAATTTCACTTTAGATCAAGTCAGAGAACTATTAAATAATGCAGAAGGTTGCGTGGTTCATGATGAGCAAAAGGATGGTGGGTATATTACTCAACTTGAAGCTGAAGGTAAGAATGAGACTTTCATTTCTAGAATAAGAGCTGATAATACAAATGAAAAAGCAATAAATATTTGGATAGTATCTGATAACTTACTTAGAGGTGCGGCTCTAAACGCTGTAGAAATTGCAGAGGCATACATTAAAACTAAGGGATGAACAATAATCCGCTATCTCCACACATACAAATATATAACTGGCATATTTCATCTTTAGTTTCTATTTCCCATAGAATTACTGGAGTAATAAATATTCTAACTTTGACTTTAATTTGTTTCTGGATATGGGCTCTATTGTTTGGAAATGAAGGTTATGATTTAATATTTAAATTTTTTAATTCATTTCTTGGAAAATTTTTTGCTATCGGTTTTATTTGGTCTTATTCATTTCAGATTTTAAGCGAAGTAAGACATTGGTTTTGGGATCTTGGATATGGATTTGAATTAAATACCACAAAGATTACCGGAGCCTTAGTTATTGTAGGATCAGTTTTAATTACAATTTTTTTATATTCAATTAGAGGAATTTTAATTTAATGATTAAAGCTACTAGAAAATGGATATTGTTAAAATTAAGCTCATTGTTGATGGTTCCATTTATGATTTGGTTTTTAATAAAATTTGTCTCTGTGTATGATAAAGATTATCAAAGTGTGATAGAATTTTTCTCTAATCAATCTTCAGCAATTATTTTTTCGATATTTATTATCATTACTTTTTTTCATTCAGCCTTAAGTATCAGCGAGATATTTGAAGACTATATTGATAATGAAAAAACAAGAAAATTTGCAAATATGATGGTTTATTTGTCATCTTTAATTATTCCTGCAATTACCATAATTACCCTCGTTAAATTATAAATTATGAATTCTTATAAAATAATAGATCACGAATATGATGTTGTTGTATTAGGTGCTGGTGGATCTGGACTTAGAGCAGCAGTTGGTCTTAGTGAAGCTGGACTAAAAACTGCTTGTATTTCAAAAGTTTTTCCAACTAGAAGTCATACTTCTGCCGCTCAAGGAGGAATTTCTGCAGCTCTAGGAAATATGGGTGAGGATGATTGGCGTTGGCATATGTACGATACGGTTAAAGGATCAGACTGGTTAGGTGATCAAGATTCAATTGAATATTTGTGCAAAGAAGCACCAAGAGCAGTTCTAGAGTTAGAACAGTACGGTGTGCCTTTTAGCAGAACTGAGGATGGAAAAATTTATCAAAGACCATTTGGAGGAATGACAAAAAACTTCGGAAATGGCACAGTTCAAAGAACTTGTGCGGCAGCAGATAGAACTGGACATGCAATACTTCATACTCTTTATGGACAAGCTTTAAAACATAACACTGAGTTTTTTATTGAATACTTTGCTTTAGATCTTTTAATGAAAGATGGTCAATGCAAAGGACTAATTGCTTGGAATTTAAACGATGGAACTCTTCACCGTTTCAGATCTCATATAACTATTATTGCAACAGGAGGATATGGAAAAGTTTATTATTCAGCAACTTCTGCTCATACTTGTACGGGTGATGGAAATGCAATGGTCTTAAGAGCAGGACTTCCTTTGCAAGATATGGAATTTGTTCAATTTCATCCAACAGGAATTTATGGTCATGGAACTTTAATTTCTGAAGGAGTTAGAGGCGAAGGAGGATATCTTTTAAACTCTAAGGGTGAGAGATTTATGGAAAAATATGCTCCAAAAGCAAAAGATTTAGCATCAAGAGATGTGGTAAGCAGATCTATTGCAATTGAAATTAATGAAGGAAGAGGTGTTGGAAAAGAAAAAGATCACGTTCATCTCCATTTAAATCATCTAGATCCAAAAGTAATTGAAGAAAGATTACCAGGTATAGCAGAGTCCTCAAGATTGTTCGCAAATGTTGATGTAACAAAGGAGCCAATACCTGTTGTTCCAACAGTTCATTATAACATGGGTGGAATACCCACAAACTATAAAGCTGAAGTTTTAACTGTTAATGGATCTGAAAGTACTGTTCCAGGATTAATGGCAATTGGAGAAGCGGCATGCGTTTCTGTTCATGGCGCGAATAGATTAGGTTCAAACTCATTAATTGATTTAGTTGTTTTTGGAAGAGCGGCTGCAAAAAGAGCAGCAGAGTTAATAAAACCAGGTATGCCTCATGAAGATATACATAATTCAGAAACCGAAAAATGTTTAGAAAGATTTGACAAACTTAGAAATGGTAATGGGGAGAATAGAACAGCAGATTTGAGACTTTCAATGCAAAAAACTATGCAATCCAAATGTGCAGTTTTTAGAACTGAAAAAACCTTAAAAGAGGGAGTTGAGGAGATTAGAAAACCTTTTGAAGGTATGGAAAGTATAAATGTAAAAGATAAATCTCTAATATTTAATACCGATTTAGTAGAAACTTTAGAATTTGACAATCTAATTAGACAAGCAATTACTACAATGGATTCTGCTTATAGCAGGAAAGAGAGTAGAGGTGCACATGCTAGAGAAGATTATCCAAAAAGAGATGATCAAAATTTTATGAAGCATACTTTGTCGTGGTGCGATGGAACTAAATCAAAAATTGCTTATAGAGATGTTCATAAATCAACATTGACCAATGAAGTTCAATATTTTCCACCGCAAGAAAGAGTTTACTAATGGTACAAATTAATCTTCCAAAAAATTCTGAAATCAAAAAAGGTAACTATTATAAAGATAAAACGGGATCTAAAAATATTAGAAAAGTGAATATTTATCGATGGGATCCTGCTACTGGAGAAAATCCGCGTATAGATACTTATGAAGTAGATATGGATAATTGTCCATCTAAAGTTTTGGACCTGTTAAACAAAATTAAAAACGAAATTGACCCTTCTCTAGCTTATAGAAGATCTTGTGCACATGGTGTTTGTGGATCTTGTGCAATGAATATGGATGGAAAAAATGGTTTAGCTTGCACCAAACCTCATGCAGAGATTAAAGGAGATATTAATATTTATCCATTACCACATTTAAAAGTTTTGAAAGATCTCATAGGAGATTTAAGCACTCTTTACAAACAATACGAGTCAGTACAACCTTGGTTAAAAACAACAAAAAAATTAGACAATACTGAACACCTTCAATCCAGAGAAGATAGATCTAAACTAGATGGATTGTATGAATGTATAATGTGTGCATGTTGCTCAACATCTTGCCCAAGTTACTGGTGGAATGGTGACAAATATTTGGGGCCCGCAGTTTTGTTACAAGCATACAGATGGATAATAGATAGTAGGGATGAAGATAGAAAAGAAAGGTTAAAGAAAGTTGCTGATGAGCTGAAGCTGTATAGATGTCATACAATTATGAACTGTACTAACGCATGTCCAAAAGGTTTAAATCCAGCAAAAGCAATTGCTGAGATTAAAAAAATGCTTGCAACTAGCTAATTATATAATTAAATAATTTCTGATGAATTTAATTCAGCATTACATAGATGGTAAAATTGTTTCAGGAAACTCTACAAGAAAAGGCAAGGTATTTAATCCTGCAACTGGAACTCAAGAGTCTGAAGTATTATTAGCATCAAAGGCAGATCTAGATAAAGCAGTCGAACTTGCTAAAAAAGCATTTTTGAGTTGGTCAACTAAACCGCCCATACAAAGAGCGAGAATAATTTTTAAATATAAAGAATTGATAGAAAAAAATTCTGACGAGCTAACCAAATTAATTGTTGCTGAACATGGAAAGGTTTATGAAGATGCAAAAGGTTCATTGACTAGAGGACTGGAAGTTGTGGAATTTGCTTGTGGTATTCCACAAATGTTAAAAGGTGAATTCACTGAAAATGTTGGAACAAATATAGATAGTTGGTCTATAAGACAGCCTTTAGGAGTTTGTGCCGGCATAACTCCTTTTAATTTTCCTGCCATGGTTCCAATGTGGATGTTTCCGATGGCTATTGCTTGTGGTAATACATTTATTCTAAAGCCATCAGAAAAAGACCCATCATGCTCAATAAGATTAGCTGAATTATTTTCAGAAGCTGGACTTCCCGAGGGAGTTTTAAATGTGGTAAATGGAGACAAAGAAGTTGTAGACGCCATTTTAACAAATAAAGATATTCAAGCAATTAGCTTCGTAGGATCAACACCTATTGCAAAATATATTTATGAAAATGCTGCCAAAAATGAAAAAAGAGTACAAGCATTAGGAGGAGCTAAAAATCACTGTGTTGTGATGCCAGATTGTGATTTAGACCAAGCCGTAAACGGTTTAATGGGAGCGGCTTATGGCTCAGCAGGAGAGAGATGTATGGCCCAGTCTGTTGCAGTAGCCGTTGGAAATGTAGGAGATAAACTTGTTAGTGAATTATCAAAAAAAGTTGAAGCTTTAAAAGTTGGACCTGGAATGGATAAGAATTCTGAAATGGGTCCTTTAGTTACTAAAGAACACTTAGAAAAAGTTAAAGGTTATGTTGATCTTGGAGTTCAAGAAGGAGCAAAATTAGTTGTAGATGGAAGAAATATAAAACTTCAGGGTTATGAAAATGGTTACTACATAGGAGGATGTCTTTTTGATCATGTAAAAAAAGATATGAGAATTTATAAAGAGGAAATATTCGGACCAGTTTTATCAGTAGTTAGAGCTAAAGATTACGAAGAGGCTGCTCAACTAATTAATGATCATGAATTTGGAAATGGTACAAGTATTTATACCAGAGATGGAGATGTAGGCAGAACTTTTGCAAGCAAAATAAAAGTTGGTATGGTTGGAATAAATATACCTATACCTGTACCTGTTGCCTTTCATAGTTTTGGCGGATGGAAAAGATCATTGTTTGGAGATCAGCATATGCATGGTCCTGAGGGAGTGAGATTTTATACAAAATTAAAAACAATAACTTCTAGATGGCCTTCTGGAGTAAGATCGAACCCAGAATTTGTAATGCCAACTATGAAATAAATCCAAAAAAGGAATCAAAATGAGCAAAATATCTTTAATAGGTGCTGGACAAATAGGTGGAACGTTAGCACATTTAATTGGAATAAAAGAGTTAGTTGATGAAGTTGTTTTATTTGATGTTGCAAGTGGAATAGCAAAAGGAAAGGCGCTAGATATAGCGCAATCATCTTCAGTTGACGGATTTAATGTTAAGCTAAGTGGAACAGACAATTATGAAGATATTAAAAATTCTGATGTAATTATAATCACTGCAGGAGTTCCTAGAAAACCAGGGATGAGCAGAGATGATTTGCTAGGTATAAATTTAAAAATTATAAAACAGGTTGCTGAAGGTATTAAAAAAAATTCGCCTAATGCATTTGTAATTTGTATTACAAATCCATTAGATGTAATGGTAATGGCGCTTCAAAAATATTCAGGATTACCATCAAATAAAGTTGTTGGTATGGCTGGTATTTTAGATAGTTCGAGATTTAAATTATTTTTATCTCTTGAATTAAATGTTCCTGTAAAAGAAATAGAGGCGATGGTTATGGGCGGGCATGGAGATACTATGGTGCCTCTACCTAGATTTACCAAAGTTTCTGGAAAACCTTTGTTGGACTTAGTTAAAGAAGGTAAAATCTCAGAAGAAAGATTGGAAAGTATTAATCAAAGAACTAGAGATGGTGGTGCAGAAATAGTAAAATTTCTAGAAAAAGGATCTGCGTTCTATGCACCAGCTGCTTCGGGTGTTCAAATGGCTGAGGCGTACTTAAATGATTCAAAAAAAATACTGCCATGCGCAGTTTATTTAAGTGGCCAGTATGGATTCACAGATATTTACGCAGGCGTACCAGTAGTTATTGGCAAAGCAGGAGTAGAAAAAATTGAGGAAATTGAGCTAGACCAAAAAGAGAAAGACGAATTTAATAACTCTGTTGAAGCTGTAAGAAAACTTTGGGAAGCAGCAACAAATATTGATCCAGATTTAAAGTAAATGAACATTCACGAGCACCAGGCAAAGCAAATCCTAAAAAAATATGGAGCTGCAGTTCCAAATGGAGTTTTTGGATTTTCAGTTGATGAAGTCGTCGAAAAAGCAAAGAAATTAAATACTCAAAAATATGTACTAAAAGCACAAATTCATGCTGGCGGAAGAGGCAAGGCCGGAGGAGTTAAAATTTTAAGTGATATAGATCAGCTAACCGAAGCTTCTAAAGAAATGCTCGGAAAGACTTTGGTAACACATCAAACTGGGCCTAATGGCAAAGAGGTAAAAAGATTATATGTTGAGGAATCTTCAAACATTAAAAAAGAATTTTATCTCTCTTGTTTAGTTGATCGCGCAAGTTCTAAAATTGCATTTATATCAAGTGACCAAGGAGGAATGGATATTGAAGAGGTTGCAAGATCTAATCCAGAAAAAATTATCACAACAAAAGTAGATTTGCTTGATGAAATTAAAGAAGAGGATTGTAAAAAAATTCTTAAAGTATTTGGTTTAGATGAAAACGCATCATTAAAAGGAATTCAACTTATAAAATCAATTTATAAAATGTTTATATCAACCGATGCTAATCTAGTTGAAATAAATCCTTTAATTTTAACTCAGGAAAATAATCTACTTTGCTTAGATGCAAAAATGAATTTTGATGATAATGCTATTTTTAGACATCCAGAGATTTTAGAATTGCGAGATTTAAATGAGGAAGACCCAGCTGAGATCGAAGCAAGCAAGCATGATTTGGCTTATATTAAATTAGATGGAACAATTGGCTGTATGGTCAATGGCGCAGGTCTGGCGATGGCCACAATGGATATAATAAAATTATATGGTGAAGAGCCAGCAAATTTTTTAGATGTTGGTGGAGGAGCTTCAAAAGAAAAAGTATCTGCAGCTTTTAAAATTATTCTTTCAGATAAAAATGTAAAAGGAATTTTAATTAATATATTTGGTGGAATCATGAGATGTGATGTTCTGGCTCAAGGCGTTGTTGATGCAGCAAAAGAAATAAAAATTAATGTACCATTAGTTGTAAGACTTGCGGGCACAAATTTTGAAGAAGGAAAAAAAATTTTAGATAATTCTGGCTTAGAAATAATTTCAGCTTCAGATTTATCAGATGCTGCACAAAAAATTGTTAAGGAAATTAAATAAATGTCAGTTTTAGTAAATAAAAATACTAAAGTTATCTGCCAAGGTTTTACAGGAGCTCATGGAACTTTTCATTCAGAACAATCAATTAAATATGGCACCAATCTTGTAGGAGGTGTTACACCAAAAAAAGGTGGACAAATTCATTTAGAAAGACCTGTATTTAATACGGTTCAAGAAGCAAGAAATCAAACTGGCGCTAATGCTACAATGATTTACGTACCAGCAAAATTTGCTGCAGCTGCAATAATCGAAGCAATAGAGGCATCTATTGAATTAATAGTATGTATTACTGAAGGGATACCTATTTTAGACATGCTTAAAGTTAAACAGAGATTGTCAAAATCTAATTCTAGACTAATAGGCCCAAATTGCCCAGGAATCATTACTCCAGATGAGTGCAAAATTGGAATAATGCCTGGTAATATACATAAAAAAGGATCTGTTGGAATAGTATCTAGATCTGGAACATTAACTTATGAAGCTGTTGCCCAAACAACAGAAAACGGACTTGGACAATCAACATGTATTGGAATTGGTGGCGATCCAATAAATGGAACAAATTTTATTGATTGTTTAGATTTATTTTTAAACGACCCAGAGACAGAGTCTATACTAATGATTGGCGAAATTGGGGGAACAGCGGAAGAAGAAGCCTCAGAATTTATCAAAAATCATAAAATAAAAAAACCGATGGTTGGATTTATTGCAGGAATTACTGCACCTCCAGGAAGAAGGATGGGACATGCTGGGGCAATTATTTCCGGTGGCAAAGGAGGCGCAGAAGATAAGATTAGAACTATGGAAGATGCTGGAATAACCATAGCGAAATCTCCTGCAGACATAGGCAAAACACTTTTGCATAAGTTGTCTAATTGAAAATATTTTATATACTAATTATATTCGAAAGAAATGAGCATAAATAGCAATCAAAAATTTGAAAAAACTTCTTTTTTAAGTCAATCAAATAGTTCTTTCATAGAACAAATGTATCTAAAGTATATAAATAAAGATTCAAGTCTACCTCTTGATTGGAAAAAATATTTCGATGAATTAAAGGAAGAGACTTCAATAGCTATAAAAGAATTAGAAGGACCTTCGTGGAAACCAAAAAAAACAGAAAAAAATAATAATTATCAATTTACTGCAATTGGCAAAGATGATTTCGTAGGATTAAAATCAGAGTCACAAATATTAAAAGAAACTAATCAATCTAAAATAGCCAACGGTAAGGATTCCGAAATATCAAGCAATGAGTCAATCAAAGCAATTGCATTGATTAGAGCTTATAGAATTCGAGGTCATCTCTTAGCCAAACTTGACCCACTAGGATTAGCAACTACAGAATATTTAGATGAACTACACCCAGATTTTTATGGTTTTAAAAAAGAAAATTATGACAAAAAGATATTTTTAAACGGAACAATTAATAGGGATTATGCTTCTGTAAAAGAAATTTTAAGCTTTTTAAGAGACACTTATTGTGGATCTGTTGGATATGAATTTATGCACCTTTCCGATCCGGTAGAGAGAAAATGGTTTAGAGATAGAGTTGAACTTGATCAAAAAGGTATTTCATTTACAAAAAATGGTAAACATGCAATTTTGAATAAATTAATACAAGCTGAGGGATTTGAAAAATTTTTAGCAAAAAAATATGTTGGCACAAAGCGATTTGGTTTAGATGGAGCCGAGTCTCTAATACCAGCTTTGGAACAAATAATTAAAGTAGGAGGGCAGCAGTCCTTAAAAGAAATTAAAATTGGTATGCCTCATAGAGGAAGACTAAACGTTTTAGCTAATCTTTTACAAAAATCTTATAAAAGAATTTTTAATGAATTTGCAGGGCAGTTTGGAGATATTGATGATAAAGATACTACTGGAGATGTTAAATATCATTTAGGTGCATCTTCAGATAGAGAATTTGATGGTAATTTAGTTCATATAAGTTTAACAGATAATCCATCACATTTAGAAGCAGTAAACCCAGTAGTACTAGGACAAACTAGAGCAAAGCAAGTCTTTCATAAAGATGATAAACGAAAACAAGTAATACCAGTATTAATTCATGGTGATGCAGCGTTTGCTGGACAAGGTATTGTTGCAGAATGTTTTGCAATGTCTGGTTTGCCAGGTCATAATACTGGAGGAACAATCCATATCATTGTTAATAATCAAATAGGTTTTACAACAAGTCCTAGATTTGCAAGATCGTCCCCTTACCCTTCAGATGTTGCAAAAATGGTTGAAGCTCCAATTTTACATGTAAATGCAGATGATCCCGAAGCAGTAGTTTATTGTGCAAGAATTGCTACTGAGTTTCGTTTAGAATTCAATCGTGATGTAGTTATCGATTTATTTTGTTATAGGAGGTTTGGTCATAATGAAGGAGATGAACCATCTTTTACACAGCCATTGATGTATAAAAAAATAAGATCTCATCCAACAACTTTAAATTTATATGCAGAAAAATTAATTAATGAAAATTCAATTTCTAAAAGTGAATTTGAACAGCAAAATTCTGATTTTAAATCTCTTTTAGATCAACAATTTCAAACTGCCAAAGATTATAAACCCAAGTTAGATTGGTTCGAGGGTACTTGGACAAGGTATAAACCTCAAAAAGGAAAAGATAAAAGAGGAATTACAGGAGCTGACGAAAGTAAACTGATTAAAATTTCTGAAAAGATACATAATATTCCAGAAAACTATAAAACACACAAAACTATAGAAAAAATTTTCTTAAATAGACATAAAAATGTTCTAGCTAAAAAAAATATTGATTGGTCTACAGCAGAAGCTTTAGCTTTTGGTTCATTGCTTGAAGAAGGTCATCCAGTAAGATTAGTGGGCCAAGACTCTGGGAGAGGCACGTTCAGTCAAAGACATTCAGTTTTAAGAAATCAGGATGATAACTCCAGATATATTCCTTTAAATCACATATCTAATAAACAGAAAAATTTTGAAATAGTAGATTCATTGCTTTCAGAGTTTGCAGTTTTAGGTTTTGAGTATGGTTATAGTTTAGTTGCTCCTGAAACTCTCGTTATTTGGGAGGCGCAATTTGGAGATTTTGCTAATGGAGCACAAGTTATAATTGATCAATTTATAGCATCTGGAGAAAGAAAATGGTCAAGAGCATCAGGATTAGTTTTGCTTTTACCACATGGTTATGAAGGACAAGGACCAGAACACTCGTCTGCGAGATTAGAGAGATTTTTACAGTTATGTGCAAGAGAAAATTTACAGGTAATGAACATTACTACGCCGGCAAATTATTTTCATGCTTTAAGAAGACAAATTTATAGAGATTTTAGAAAACCTCTAGTGATAATGTCTCCAAAATCTTTATTAAGGCATAAGCATTGTACTTCACACTTAGAGGATTTTAGCAAACAAAATTCATTTCATAGAATATTGAATGATAGAGCATTTGATCCAAAAAATAATTTAATTAAATTAAAAGATAAATCTAAAATAAGGAAAGTGATTTTATGTTCTGGAAAAGTTTATTTTGATTTATTAGAAGAAAGAGAAAATGTTAAAGCAGATGATTTAGTGTTTATAAGAATTGAACAGCTATATCCTTTTCCTGCCAAATCTCTTGCATCTCTTTTAAAACCATATGCAAAACATGCAACTTTTCACTGGTGTCAAGAGGAACCAAAAAATATGGGTGCATGGTTTTCGGTTAGAGATTATATTGATTGGACATTAGATTATATTAGAGCTAAAAGTAATAAGATTTCTTATATTGGTAGAGAACCTGCGGCATCTCCAGCAACTGGATATGCTCAAAGGCACTTAGCTCAACAAAGAGAAATATTAGAAGAGGTTTTTAAATAATGAGTGAAAATATAGTTGTACCAGTTTTAGGTGAAAGCATTACTGAGGCGACAGTTTCTAAGTGGATAAAAAAATCTGGCGATAAAGTTAATGCAGATGAGCCAATTGTTGAGTTAGAAACAGACAAGGTTAATCTTGAAGTTCCTTCACCGATAAGTGGTGTTCTATCTGAAATTAATACCAAAGAAGGTGAAACAGTTAAGGTTGGTGCACTTTTAGGAGTTGTATCTAGTGGAGGTGAAAATATAGAGACAAAAGCTCCAGAAATCAAAAAAATTGAAGTAGAAAAAACAAATGTTGTAAGTTTTGAGAAGAATAAAAATCCAGAACCTAAAATTTTTGAAGAAATTAAAGAGGAAGAGCCACTTATATTAACCGACGAAGTTGCAAAAGAGGAGAGTCCTAAAGTAAATACAAATCCACACTTATCACCAGCGGTAAGAAAAATAGTAGTCGAAAAAAATATTGATATTTCAAGAGTTCAAGGCACTGGAAAAGATGGAAGAATTTTAAAAGGTGATTTAATTTATTTAATGGGGTCTCAGCCAGCTCCTGATCAAAGAAAGCTAGAAAAAGGTCAAGAAGAAAGAGTTAAAATGACCAGGCTAAGACAAACCATCGCTAAAAGATTAAAAGAAGCTCAAAATTCAGCTGCGATGCTTACTACTTTTAATGAAGTAGATATGAGCGCAATTATAGAAATGAGAAAAGACAATCAGGAGGATTTTCAAAGAACTTTTGGGATTAAATTAGGATTTATGTCTTTCTTTGTAAAAGCGTGTGTTTTAGGTTTAAAACTATATCCAAGCATAAATGCAGAAGTAGATAATGATCATATAATTTATAAAAATTATTATAATATTAGTTTTGCTGTTGGAACCGACAGAGGTCTTGTTGTGCCAGTGTTAAGAAATGCTGATGAATTATCTTTTGCAGATATTGAAAAAAATATTAAAGCAATTTCTGAAAAAGCAAGAGATGGAAATTTAACCATAGAGGATTTACAAGGAGGAACATTTACTATTAGCAATGGTGGAGTTTATGGATCAATGTTATCAACACCAATTTTAAACCCTCCTCAGTCTGGAGTTTTGGGAATGCACAATATTATTGAGAGACCTGTCGTGGTGGATGGACAAGTAAAAGTAAGACCGGT
>Ga0208880_1000118_pt1 | contig 16574 bp, 14 predicted proteins | sample Knorr_S23_td_Sur_FD_185606 | JGI IMG/M metagenome (GOLD analysis project Ga0208880, IMG submission 185606) | Marine microbial communities from Southern Atlantic Ocean transect - Knorr_S23_td_SurfaceB_ad_5m_LV_B (SPAdes) (version 2) | ecosystem: Environmental > Aquatic > Marine > Oceanic | place...
TCAGCCAGCCATCAGGATGCCGCTCAACCAGCCTGAGTAAACGGGCGATCGGTGCCGCGGTCGGTCCCTGCAAGAGAACGGTGGCGAATATGACCGAGTAAACAAAGGATTCAAGAAACTCCGGATTCTCAAACTGTCCTTGTTGGACAAGGGTGAGCGTGAACAGGGACGCCATGGATGCGGCAACCACCCCCCGTGGTGCCACCCACGAAAGGAAGACCAGCTCGTTGGGTTGCAAACCACTTCCACGCGTGCTGGCAAGGACTGACAATGGCCGTATGACGAACATGACCAACCCCACCAGAAGCAGTCCGGTCCATCCAAAATCAATGAACTGCTGCAATTGCAGCCGGGCCGTCAAGAGAATGAAGACAAATCCAATCAGTAGGTCGATAATGACCGACTTGAATTCGACAATGCTTTTCAAGTCGGGTGGTTGGCGGGATCCGCAAACCAGTCCGGCCACCGTCACGGCCAGCAGGCCTCCTTCTGCGACAATGGCTTCCGTGGCACCGAAAATCAGCATGGCGGATCCAACGATGAAGACGTTGATCATCTCTTCCGGAACGAGCCTTTTCTTTAACAGGAAGGCGACGATTTCACCCCCGACAAACCCAATGATCAATCCCCCCGTGATCCGGATCAGCAGATACAGGAAGGCTTCCTCGCCCCCGCCGACAACCCATTCGTAGGTCATCACGGCGAGAAATACCCCAATCGGATCAATGAGCACGCCCTCCCAGTGGAGGATGTTGTGCAAATTCCATTTTAAACGTATCCGCTTCAGGATGGGCTGGATCACGGTAGGCCCGGTCACGATGACCAAACTTGCCGCCAGCACGGCGAATTTTGCCTCCACCCGGAACAGCAGCCAGATCAGGAAGGCCACGCCCACCCACGTTACGAGAACACCCACCGTGAGCAGATTCCGGATCACTTTTGGCGCCGAACGGTATCCGGCAACATCCAGGGTCAGCCCACCTTCAAAGAGGATCAAGCCGACCGCCACCGCTACCATCACGTTCAGGGTCGTTCCCAAAGTATCCGGCTGCACAAGTCCCAAACCTTCCGGCCCCAGCAGGACACCCCCCAGCAGCAGCAGGACGATTCCCGGAATGTTCATCCGCTTGGCCAGCACCATCAGGATTGCCCCGGCCGCAACCGAAAGGGCCAGCGTGCTGACCACGACATCTCCCATGTGTCCGTCCAACTGTGATGCGATGATCATGCCCCTGCCCTTTCCCCGGTGTTCAACCGCAAGGCCGATTCGATTTCAAGAAGCGAATTGAAATAAGGACAATTCGTCTCCCGCAGGCGCGATTCCGAGTTGTGACCGCTGCCCACCAGCCAGCAATCGATGCCCATTTTTCCGGCGACCTGGGCATCGTGTACCGTATCTCCGATCAACAATACATTTTTCCGGGACACGTTCGCCGATTCAATCCATTCACACCCGCGGCCGGTCTTCCCGGGAGCATGTACGGAGTCAATCCCCAGAAGCTCCTCAAAAAAGCCGGTCAGTTCATAAAACAGGACCTGATCCTCCAAATGGTCCTGCCGGCTGGCACTCAATATCAGTTGCCGGCAGCCTTTTTGCTTCACGCTCTCCAGGACGTTTCTAGCCCCCGCTTGCAGGGAACACCGTTTAACATCCCGGTAATAGGCATCGATGAATTCGTGGGAAAGCTCCTCGAAGGGCTCCTTTGAAAAATCGAACCCGGCCCGCTCATAGTATCCGATTACGGGAAAATCAAAAATTTGAGAGTGCTCTTCACGGCTCTTCTCCGGAAGCCCGCGTTTGCGCATCATATTGTTGATAATGCCGGATCCAAATCCCGCATCATCCAGGAGGGTTCCGTTCCAGTCCCACAATACCACTTCATATGCCAACGACATGCCGCTCAGAAAAACGATATCCGACCGGATAGCAAACGATCTTTCGGATTGGAGCAGTGGCAGGCCCACAAGGACTTGAACCTTGAATGGCTGGACCAAAACCAGCTGTGTTGCCAATTACACCATGGGCCTACACTAAAGGGAGGGAAATAAAGCCCTCGCCATTTGTCGCGTCAAGCACGATTAGCAAAAAGAGATCCTGCTGATTCAGCGTCCCGAGGATTGACCTTTTTCCACATGCGTCAAAACTACTGACTTTAATGGATGCGACAGCAGATGGCAAAACTCCGCAGTACAAGCGGATTGTTTTAAAGATCAGCGGGGAAGTCCTCCGCGGGAAGGACTCCGGGGAGACGATTGACGGGGCGATCCTGCACCGTGTTTGCGAGGAAATCAAGTCCGTCTACGATCTCGGCGTGGAGGTCGGCCTGGTCGTTGGAGGCGGCAACATTTTCCGCGGACTGAGCGGCAACGAGAAGCGCGGTGTGGCCCGCACCACCGGGGATTACATGGGCATGCTGGCCACCACGATCAACGGGATGGCCCTCATGGATTGCCTGGAAAAACTGGATGTTCCGGTCCGGGTGCTCAGTGCCATCGAAATGAACAAGGTGGCCGAGCCTTACATCCTGAGGCGCGCCACACGACACCTGGAAAAGAAACGGGTCGTCATCTTCGTTGGCGGTACCGGCAATCCGTATTTCACCACGGATACCACGGCTGCCCTACGGGCCAACGAAATCTCAGCGGATGCCATTCTCAAGGCAACCAAGGTGGACGGCGTGTATGACAAGGATCCGATGGTCCATGACGATGCCGTCAAGTTCGATGAAATCTCCTACCGGGAGGCCCTTAAGCTGCGCCTCCGGGTCATGGATGCGACCGCTTTTGCCATGTGCCAGGAAAACAGCATGCCGATCATGGTGTTCAACATGACGGAACCCGGCAGCATCAAGCGGGCCGTCCTTGGTGAACACAATGGCACCCTCGTCCACTGATCCGGACAGATCCTTTCCCTTTTAATACAAACCCGTAAACGAAAAATTGAGAACGCAATACCATGGACTTCGACACAATCCTTCTTGAAACAGGTGAAATGATGGACCGCGCCCTTCAGCACGCCTTGCACGAATTCACCAATATCCACACCGGCAAGGCCACGCCAGCCATGATTGAGAATATTTCCGTCCACGTGGAATCCTATGGCTCCAATATGGCCATTCGCGAACTGGGAGCCATCACCACGCCCGACATGCATACCCTGCAAGTGACCCCGTGGGATAAAAGCACCAGCGCCGCCATTGAAAAGGGCATCCGGGAAGCCAACCTCGGGCTCAATCCGATTTCCCGCGGAACCGTCATCATTGTTCCCATTCCGGAATTGTCCGGTGACCGGCGCAAGGAGTTGGTCAAAATGGCTGCCGGGCATGCCGAGGAAGGACGTATCAGCGTCCGCCAAGCGCGCCACCACGCCATGGATCAATTGAAAAAACTCAAGGCTGAGGGCCACGTCTCCGAGGACGATGTCAAGCGCCATGAGAAAGAAGTTCAGGATGAAACGGATTCACATGTCAAACGCATCAATGATGCCCTTGAAGCCAAGGAGAAGGAACTCCTGACCGTCTGAATCCACCGCGCATGCAGTTTTTGGCCACCAACGCCCGCCGCGTTGTCGTCAAGATCGGGACACACTCGATCGCCGACGCCAAGGGCAATCTCCGGCTGGAGCGGATTCAGTCCCTCAGCAGGCAAATCGCCTCACTGCGGGAAAACGGCATGGAGGTACTCGTCATTTCATCCGGTGCAGTCGGAATGGGTGTCGGGCAGCTGGGTCTCGATGCACGCCCCACCGATCTCCCGACCCTGCAGGCATGCGCCGCCGTGGGTCAATCACGGCTGGTTGAGGCATGGCAGACAGCCCTTGAAGCCAACGGGTTGATCGCCGCCCAAGTGCTCCTCACACACGAGGACATTCGGGGGAGAAAACGCCATCTGGCCGTCCGGCATACAATGGAAAAGCTCCTCTGCATGGGCGTGGTGCCAGTCATTAACGAGAATGACACCGTCAGTGCGGACGAAATCAAGTTTGGGGACAACGATGTCCTCAGTGCCCTTGTGGCCAGCCTGATCAAGGCCGACCTGCTGGTTATCCTGTCCACGATTCCCGGACTCATGGAAGACCAGGGCAACGGTGCCCTGATCCCGGTTGTTACGGAAATAACCGAAAAGATTCGTGCCATGGCAGGCGGTTCCAAGGATCAGCATTCCACTGGCGGCATGATCACCAAGATCAAGGCCGCCATGCTGGCCACGGCATCCGGATGCGGGGTTTTCATCGGTGACGGCGCAGATGAAACGATTCTTGAGGAAATCCATTCCGGGACCGCCATCGGGACCTTTTTTGTTCCGCAGGAGATTCCGCTTGCCGCCCGCAAACGGTGGATCGCCTTCTTTGAAAAACCCGCCGGCGAGCTTCATCTCGATACTGGTGCGGCCAAGGCCGTCACGGAGCACAATTCCAGCCTCCTGGCCACGGGGATCGCCGCGTGCAAGGGCACTTTCCCGGAGGGTTCAGTGGTCACCCTCCATGATCCGGATGCACGGGTTATCGCCCGGGGGATCGTCACATATGATAGCGCCTGCCTGCAGAATGCCATGGGGCAGGACTCCACCTCCCTTCAATCGCTGTTTCCCGACAGGAAACGCTTTGAAGTCGTCCATAAGGACAGCTTGGTACTGATTTAAATATAAAAAACTGGTTTAGCTTTATCCCGTGGCGCAATCCTGCCTTGTCATGGGCCGAAGGCACCTCTAATCGTTTTAAGGCAAAGATGGCGAGGGCAGCTCAGAAAAGGACGAATACGACACCGAAAATCGGCCCGAAGGATCCAAAACCGCACCTGATTCTGGGAGCGCTTTTCCTGATCCTCGGATTGCTGATTGCTATCGCTATTGGTGATTACAATGACACCCAAAACCCCGTTTTCCATTCAACCGTAAAGGACACCAACCTGATCGGGAAATTCGGGGTGCAGTTCGCCTATGCGGCTCTCTTTGTCCTTGGGTTGGCCGCCTACGCAACCCCGGTTCTGGCATTCTGGGTTTCCTACATGTTCTTTCGCCCATACGCCCGGCACCTCGGTGGCAGAAAAGTCATCCCGGTCCTGCTTGTTTTCCTCAGCTTGGCAGTCTTCGGATCCATGTATCAGGTTGAAAACGCTGGGCTCCCCATGGGTGAAGTCACCTTGAAGTCCGTTTCGGAAAACATGTTCCCCTACGGATGGGGCGGGTTCATCGGATACTGGACCTACTCGCAATTCTTGCGGGATTTCTTCGGCATGGTGGGATCCATTGTCGTTTTCGGAGTGCTCTCCGCTTTTTCCCTGATCCTCCTGCTCATCGACAATCTGGGTGTGGACATCCGGCACCTTTTCAAGGTCAAGTTCTCTTCATGGGCGGAAGCCCGGGCAGCGAACGCTGTCAAGCGGGCTGAAGCGAAAGCCCGCAAGAAGGAGGAAGCATTGGCCAGGAAGGCTGAGAAGGCGGCCCTGAAAGCCGAAGGCAAGGCTGCGGGCAAGTCCGTGCCGGCGGAGGAAGCAGTCGAAGCGCCTGCGCCCGTCGCCGGAAAGCCAGCTGGGTTGAAGCTCGGCCAGGAGACAAGCGGTCCACAACCCTTTGCGCCGATCATGGAAAGCGATGAGCCGGCACCCGCTCCGAAGCCCACTATCAGGCGGGCCAAGAAGCCCACCCCGCCCGGCGTGTCCGAAACCACCCCGCAAATCAGCCTCCCCACAAAGAAGAGTGTGTCAGGGAAAACCTCTCAACAAGCATCCGGACTCCGTATCATCGCGGAGGAAGCGGTTCGCAAGGCGGAGGTCAAGCTGCCGGAAAAACGGGGCAATTTCAAATTTCCGCCCATGCGCCTGCTGGCTGAACCAAGCCGCCCGACCAGCATGGAAGACGATGACGAAGTCCATCAGCAAACGGCCGACATGCTGGTCAAGACCTTGGAGGAGTTTGGTGTGCGCGTCACCACCGGGGATGTCCACACGGGGCCGGTCATCACGCGATACGACGTTTATCCTGCCGCCGGGGTACGCGTTGAACGCATCCTCAGCCTGGACAAGAACATCGCCCTGAATTTGAAGGCCACCTCGGTCCGCATCCTGGCACCGGTTCCCGGCAAGGGGTGCGTTGGTATCGAGGTGCCCAACAAGTCCCCCCAATCCGTTTACATCCGGGACATTCTTGAGTCCGAAGACTGGGTGAACAACAAGGCCGAGATCCCGGTCGCTCTCGGTAAGGAAGTCTCAGGCAAGCCGCTCATTGCCGACCTGACCAAGATGCCTCACTTGCTCATCGCCGGTTCCACAGGTTCCGGTAAGACGGTTTGTATCAACTCGGTTATCACGTCCCTTTTGTACCACTCCAGCCCCGACGACCTCCGGTTTGTCATGGTCGACCCGAAGATCGTGGAAATGCAGGTTTACAACTCGCTTCCGCACATGCTGGTTCCCGTGGTCACGGATCCCAAGAAGGTGCCAAATGCCCTCAAGTACCTGCTCAACGAGATGGAGCGCCGGTACCAGCTGTTCGCTGGCAAGGGGGTGCGGAACATCGCCGGATACAATGCCAAGATGGCCAAGGGTCGCAAGGAAGCCAGGGAAGCGGAGGAAAAAGCCGCCGAAATGGATGCCGAATTGACTCCCGAGGAACGCGCCGCCGCTGCTTCCATTGAGGTCCCCCGGGATCCGGAAGCGATCGAACAAGCACCGGAAAAACTGCCTTACATTGTCTGTATCGTGGATGAGCTGGCGGACCTGATGATGGTTGCCCCAGCGGATATCGAGACGGGGATCGCCCGCCTGGCGCAGCTGGCCCGTGCCGCCGGTATTCACCTGATCCTGGCCACGCAACGCCCGTCCGTGAATGTCATCACGGGTGTCATCAAGGCGAATTTGCCCAGCCGGATTGCCTTCAAGGTCGCCTCCAAGGTCGATTCGCGGACGATCCTCGACACGATGGGCGCTGATCACCTGATCGGCAAGGGTGACATGCTCTTCCTGCCACCAGGCTCGGCTGACTTGGTGAGGGCACAAGGTGCATTCGTTGGGGATGATGAAATCACTAATATTGTACATCACATTCGTGATGTTAACGGCGAACCACAGTTTGATGAACAATTCCAGCGCAACATCGACTCCCCAGAGGAGAGTGGGGCCGGTGGGGCCGAGGGCGATTGGGATGATGAGCTCGTTCCGGATGCCATTGAGGTTATCAAATCCAGCAAGCGGGCCTCAACTTCCATGCTGCAACGGCGTTTGAAGATTGGTTACAACCGCGCAGCTCGAATCATGGAGCTGCTTGAAGCCGAAGGAATGGTTGGGCCGGAAAACGGCTCCAGTCCCCGTGAAATCTTGATGGACCTGGATTTATAGTAAGCTTTATCATGCAACAGCCAGTTCCCCCGCAGAAAAACGTTGTACTCATCATTTGCGGTCCGGCGGGCTCCGGGAAAACCACCCTCTGTGATCAGTTGCTGGAGGCCTATCCGGATCAGGTCAAGCGCCTCGTGACAACCACCAGCCGCTCCCCCCGTCCTGGTGAGGTGGATGGAATTGATTACCACTTTCTTAGCCCGGGGACCTTCGAAAAACGGATAAAGCAAGGGGCCTTCATCGAATGGGCAAAGGTTCATGGTCGGTATTACGGTTCCCAAAAAACCCACATTGAAGCACTTTTGCAGAGTGGCGCGGATATCCTCCTGAATATCGATATCCAGGGGGCTGACGCCTTTCATCGTGAATCATTGATCAATCCGATTCTCGCCGGCCGGCTGCATCGGGTTTTCATAAAGCCGCAGTCGATGGAGCAATTACGCCAGCGCTTGCAAGGGCGCGGATCCGACAACGAAGCGGAAATCAACCGCCGCTTGAAAACCGCCGAAGAGGAAATCAAGGCCGCTGAGCAGTTTGACCACATCATCATCAGCGGTAGTAAGGAAGACGATTTCCAGGCCATCGACACCTTTTACCACAGCTTGCGCAATTCCGGATAAGAAAGGACTCATGTTATGAGCAGTGTTTACATCATTGAGGACCAGACGATCTTGCGTGAACTGGTCTGCCGTCTGGTCAGTGACATGGACGGATTTGAATTGGCGGGCCAGTCCGGTGACGGACTTGAGGGCCTGGAAGCCTGCAAGGAGTTGAAACCGGATCTGGCCATCGTGGATATCATGGTACCCAGCCTGAACGGGTTGGAAATTGTCCGCCTGTTGAAAAAGGCACAGCCCAAGACAAAGCTGATCGTCTTTTCGGGCAATTCCAGCAGAGAGCGGGTGCAGGCCGCCCTGAAGGCCGGCGTGGACGGCATCGTGCAAAAGGATGCTTCCATCGATGACCTGGAAACAGCCATCCGCCGTGTCATGCAAGGATCTTCCTACATGGGCTCGGACATTCTGGACATCATGCGGGACTTGATGCTCAATCCCAGTGCTGGCAGTGAACTCGACAAACTGACAACGCGTGAGCGGGAAATCCTGCAACTCGTGGCCGAGGGCCACACCACCAAGGAAGTGGCGGCGCGTCTCGGGGTCAGTGCCAAGACAGCGGACAGCCACCGGACCAATGTCATGGCTAAACTTGATCTGCATGATGTTGCCAGCTTGACCCGTTTTGCCATCGCCAATGGCCTTGTCGAGGTCTGACTATCAGGGAAAGTGTATCGAATCGATACCGGTCCCGGTGATGCAATCCAATAGCGTCACAATCGCTTGATGCGGTGCCTCCGATGACGGGTCGATGCGCAACACCGGTTCGCTGCTTGCGCTGTCACAAGTTTCCTTGAACGCCAGCAAGCGGGAAACCAGTCGGTCTGGATCCGATATTGAGTACAAGTCGAAGAGCGATCCATTCCAGTCAAGCTTCCCTTCATTGGATACCGCCAAGGTTTGCTCATCCACCGCCGGTAGTGGATCGGCCATGACACCAGCCTCCCCAGCCGGACAGGGTAAATCCGCTTCCGACTTTTCCAGTGAGCTGGTGGTCATGAAGTAAACCAGCATCAGGAAGACGCAGTCGATCATGGGTGCGATCTGAATTTCCGGAGAGTCGGCTTTCCTGCGCTGTCGCATCGATCAATCCTCGAAGGTGGCAAACACCAAATCGCTTATCCCCGCCTCACGACATCGATTGAGCAGTTCTTCCCATGCTTTCCACGGTAACTCCGGTTCACCTCGCAGCAAAAGCTCGGTCCCGTCATCGCGGCCCTTCTGCATGAGCTCTCCCAGTTTTTCCAATGTCACCACGCGATTGCCCCAGTGGTAGATAAACCCACTGTCTCCCGGTTTTACCGACACGATGTCCCGCGGCGGTGCCGCCTCCGGAACGGCCGCCGTTGTTGAAACCGGCAATTCGATTTCCGGCCGGGCATCCTTGGCCATCGTGCTGACAGTCATGAAAAACACCAGCAACAAAAACACCATATCGATCATGGGGGCCATTTGAAAGGGCTCTTCCGCTGGCTGTCTCTTTCGTCGTGCCATGGTCCCAGCCTCTCGAATAGAGGCACGCGATGCACACCAATCCTTTGGTCAAATTCGGGTAGTGGAATAATCCCTACTTTGCCGTCTCTTCAAAGCGCTGCTCGCGGACAACCGTCACCTTGATGGTTCCGGGATACTGCATTTCGTCCTCGATGGTCCGGCGGATCTTCCTCGCCAACAAGGCCGCATCCCCTTCGGAAATTTTCTTTGGGCAGACAATGACCCGGATTTCCCGGCCAGCCTGGATGGCGTAGGCCTCCGTCACGCCCTCAATACTTGAGGCAATTTCCTCAAGGCTGCGAACGCGCTGCAGGTACCCGTCAAGGCTGTCCGCCCGCGCGCCCGGTCGCATCGCGCTGACACTGTCGGCGATCATGACCAGCCCGACATATGGACTCTCGGCTGGAACTTCACCGTGGTGTGCGGCAACCGCATTAATGACCTCCTCGCACTCACTGCCGAGACGCTTCAGAAAATAGGCGCCCGCCACGGCATGGCTTCCTTCATGCTCCTCATCAAGAACTTTCCCGATGTCGTGCAGGAGTCCGCAGCGTTTGGCGATATCCGTGTCCAACCCAAGTTCCGAGGCCATCAGGGAGCACAAATTCGCCACCTCAATGGAGTGCTCAAGGGAGTTCTGGTTGTTGGAAAGACGCAGTCGGAGCCTGCCGAGCGCGGCCACGACTTCCGGATGCATGCGGGTCAGCCGCAAGCGCCGAAGGGCATCTTCCCCGCTGTCGACGACACTCTGCTTAACATCCTCTTCCGCCCGCTTGACTGCTTCCTCGATGCTGCTGGGATGAATCCGGCCATCCTTGACCAGGGATTCCAAGGCCAGGCGGGCCGTTTCCCGGCGAATCGGATCAAAGGAAGAAACAAGCACACTGTCCGGCGTCTCGTCGATCAGAAGAGTGGTCCCGGTCATTGATTCAAAAGACTTAATATTGCGACCCTCACGTCCGATGATCCGCCCCTTCATGTCTTCACTGGGGAGCTGGACAACCGTTGCCGTCACATCCTCATGCGGTAAAGCACTCAGGCGTTGCATGCAGGCGATCAGGGTCTTCTTGGCCTCTGCCTCGATTTCCTTTTCCGACCGGCCAAGAATATCGTCTTTTAATGCCCGGATCTCGTCCTCGCACTCACGGGTGGCCAATTCGATCAATTTCTCACGGGCGGACTCCATTGTCGTCTGCCCGATCTCCTGAAGCTGCTCACGGTAGGCACTCGTCAATTCCCGGTATTTGTCCTTGGTCGATTCCAGAGCCTCGTACTTCTCCTCAAGCTCATCCCGCCGACGTTCCAAAGTGGCTTTTTCCTTTTCAATGTTTAAAAGGGCAGAAACCGCCTCATCCTCACGACCCCGCAATTCGAGCTCGCGATCCATGTATTCGCGCTCCAGCTCAGCCCGCCGTTTTTCGAATGCCAGCTCCTGCCGGTTGGTCAGGTCCTGCAATTTGAGTTTCTGTTCCTTTTCCGCTATCCGGCAACGCTCGCGTAGCGTTTCCGCACCAACTTTCCGCAAGCGAAGATGGACGGCGAAGGCCAACCCTCCCGCAAGAAGGATTCCACCAAGGAAAGGAATGATGACACTGAAAAAATCCATTAATTGACTAAATCAGGCAACCGGGTGCCCGGATCCATCTCCTGTGGCACTCAATTGCATACATTTAGCGATAGTCTCGCCAAATGCCTTGTCAAGAGCCGCCTAGGGCTCAACCGACGACGCCGAAGAAATCCTTCACCGAGGCCACCGCGTAATCGCGGTTCATCTTGGCAATGAAATCCAGGCTGACGCCCTTCGGGCAGGCCGCTTCACACTCACCGATGTTGGTGCAGTTGCCAAAGCCAGCCTCATCCATGGCCCGTACCATTTTCAATGCCCGGCGGTCCTTCTCCGGCTTTCCTTGCGGGAGCAGGTTCAGCTGGCTGACCTTGGCGGAGGTGAACAACATGGCCGAGGCATTCGGGCAAACCGCAACGCAGGCACCACAACCGATGCAGGAGGCAGCGTCCATGGCCTTGTCGGCGATTTCCTTGGAAATGGGCAAAGCATTGGCGTCCTGGGCCGCACCGATTCGTTGGTCGACGAATCCGCCGCATGCCATGATGGCATCCAGCGCCTCGCGATCGACGATCAGGTCACGCATGACCGGGAACGGCTTTGAGCGGTAGGGCTCGATGGTGATGGTGTCCCCATCGCTAAAGCTCCGCATGTGCAGCTGACAAGTGGTCTGGAGATCCTTCTTGCCGTGCGGCACCCCATCAATAACCAGGGAACACATCCCGCAGATGCCTTCCCGGCAATCATGGTCGAAGGCGATCGGGTCCTTGTCCTGCTCGATCAACTGCTCGTTGAGCAGGTCCAGCATTTCCAGGAAGGAGGAAGAGGTCGAAACCGAATCCACCTTGTAGGTTTCGAAGCCACCTTGATCGGAGGCGTTCTTCTGGCGCCAGACTTTTAAAGTAACACTGATATTTCGTTCAGACATGATTTAACTCCGTCGATTCGTTATAACTTACTTGTAGCTCCGGACACCCGGTTTCACATAATCAAAGACCAGATTCTCGACGTGCTTCGCCGGTTCCTGATCGAGCCCCTTGAATTCCCAGACAGTCGCGTTACTGAACACATCGTCCTGACGCACGGCTTCACCGTCCTCAGTCTGGGATTCCACCCGGAAGTGGCCTCCGCAGGATTCACTCCGCTCAAGTGCGTCACGGCACATCAATTCAGCGAATTCCAAGTGGTCGGCCACCCGGCCAGCACGCTCCAGCTCAATGTTGAGCTCGTCTGCGCCACCCGGCAGCTTGAGGTCCGTCCAGAACTTCTCTCGAAGTGCCTTGATCTGCTCAATAGCTTCCTTCAAGCCAGCGTCGTCACGGGCCATCCCGCACTTGTCCAGCATGATCTTGCCCAGCTCAATGTGGATGCTCCGTGGGCTGCAATTGCCCTTGATGGAAAGCATCTTCTCGATCTTTTCCTTAACGGCGTTTTCCGCCTCTTCAAAGGCCGGATCATTGATGTCGATCTTGCCGGCCTTGCCGACCGGGATGTTTGATCCAAGGTAGTTTCCGAGCACGTACGGCGCCACGAAGTACCCGTCTGCCAGTCCCTGCATCAAGGCGGATGCCCCGAGGCGGTTGGCTCCGTGATCGGAGAAATTACATTCACCCATGGCGAAGAGTCCCGGGATCGTGGTCTCCAGATTGTAGTCCACCCAGAGGCCGCCCATTGTGTAGTGCGGGGCCGGGTAGATCTGCATCGGCTGCTCATAGGCGTTCACGCCCATGATGTTTTCGTACATGTCAAAGAGATTGCCGTAGCGCTCCTCAATGACCTCACGACCGAGACGGTTGATGGCGTCCGCGAAGTCGAGGAATACCCCGAATCCGGTCGGGGCAATGCCGCGGCCGTCATCACAAGCCTCCTTGGCTGCCCGGCTGGATATGTCCCGCGGGGCAAGATTGCCGAAGCTCGGGTACTTGCGCTCCAGGTAGTAGTCGCGCTCGTCTTCCGGCACATCCGAGGGCAAGATCTCTGCATTGCGGACCTTCTCGGCCATCTCACGGGTCTTCGGTACCCAGACGCGACCATCGTTGCGCAAGGACTCGGACATCAAAGTCAGCTTTGACTGGTGCTCACCTTCCTGAGGGATACAGGTCGGGTGAATCTGCGTGTAGCAGGGATTGGCGAAACCAGCACCACGGCGGTAGGCACGCCATGCAGCGGTGACGTTACACCCGGCGGCATTGGTTGAAAGGAAGAACACCGTGGAGTACCCACCGGTGGCCAAGACCACCGCGTCAGCTGCCCAGCGGTCAATCTTGCCGGTCACCATGTTACGGGTGATGATACCCTTGGCCACCCCATCAACGAGGACCACATCCAGCATCTCGTGCCGATTGTACATCTTCACCTGACCCAACCCGATCTGGCGGCTCAAGCTGTGATAAGCCCCGAGCAGCAATTGCTGACCCGTCTGTCCACGGGCGTAGAACGTCCGGCTGACCTGCGCTCCACCGAAAGAACGGTTGGCCAGCATGCCTCCGTACTCACGGGCAAAGGGAACGCCCTGCGCGACACATTGGTCGATGATGTTGCTGGAAACTTCCGCCAGACGATAGACGTTGGCTTCACGGCTGCGGAAATCGCCCCCCTTGACCGTGTCGTAAAACAGGCGGTAAACACTGTCGCCGTCATTCTGGTAGTTCTTGGCGGCGTTGATACCTCCCTGAGCGGCAATCGAGTGGGCCCGGCGGGGTGAATCCTGGTAACAGAAGCACTTCACGTTGTAACCCAGTTCGCCAAGGGTGGCGGCGGCTCCGGAACCGGCCAGGCCGCTGCCGACAACGATCACGCTGTACTTACGCTTGTTGGCCGGGTTGACCAGCTTGTAGTTGAATTTTGCGTTGGTCCACTTCTGTTCAATGGGACCTTCGGGTATTTTTGCGTCTAAATTCATGATTCAATCCTCGCAAATCAGTGCGTTACCGGGAGCGGAGTGATGGGTTCAAAGTATCCAAGCAGGCCGGCCAGCGGCAGTGAGGCAAAGCCCACGAAAACTAGGATCGCCACCACAAGGGCAATCCGGTCAAGCCGGGTCCTCCACACGGCGTTGCGCAGACCCAGACTCTGGAACATGGAGCTGATGCCATGCATCAGGTGGAAGCAGAGAAGCGCCATCGAGATGATGTAGAAAACCGGAACGATGCCATACCAGTAGTGCGTGCTGAATCCATAAGCCACCATGCTGTACACGTCGTGCACCTTCGTTTTACCAAGGGGAAGCAACTTGTCGTACACGTGGTGGAGGGTCTCAGTCCCGGTCAATTCCGTCTCCAGTTCAAGGAACTCCGGATGCACGTTTTGCACGGTGAAGTGCATGATGTGGAAGACAATGAAGGCCAGCAGGATGATCCCACTGTATTTCATCGTCCGGCTGGCAAAACTCCCCTGCAGGTTGGCTTTGGCCACATACTTTTCAGGTCGGGCCTTGTAGTTCTCAATCACCAGCAGGACTGCCGTCACGATGTGGGCCACCACGCAGGTCAACATGACAAGCCGGACAATCCATAGCAATCCATAGGGCAAGTGCTGCAACTTGTACGCGTACTCGTTAATCCAGTCCGGGTGCAAAAACATCTGCAAATTCCCGACCATGTGCCCGCATGCGAAACCGACCAATACCAGTCCGCTCAGAGCCATGATGTATTTTTTGCCTAGTGAACTCATCGCCTCGTTTGTCTCCGATTTAAATTTCTAATGATAAAATTAAGCTCAAGGGGTTAATAAGCACCCCTGATACAGTAAAGGATTTAAGGAAATCTAAATAACGGCAGGGGTGGGTATAATACTTGTTAATATTCTGTTTAAGCTATTCTAATCTTTGATTTTTCATGAAAGCGCCACCAAAGAGAACACTGGTCCAAGCTTGCCACCTTGAGCCCGCTCTCCAAAATTCCCCGCATGCCACTTGATTCCAGTGGATCATCTTCACGTTCCACCGCCCTCGTTACCGGGGCTTCATCCGGTATCGGGTTGGCTGTCTCACACGCCCTGCTCAAGGAGGGGTACACAGTGCACGGAACAACACGCAACCCGGATAATCCAACCCTCGATCCTGGCATCCACTGGGTTCGGTTTGATGGTGCCAGCGTTGAAGGGATCCGTGAATTCATATCAAACCACCAGAATTTGTTAAGCACAATATGCTTATTGGTTAACAATGCGGGTGAAAGCTGCTTTGGAAAGGCATCCGAGATTCCTCAAGAAATCCAAACGGCCCATCAAACCCTGCTTTTGGAAGCGCCTATCCAGCTCACGGAGACTGTCCTGGGAGCGATGAAAAGCCGTGGATTTGGGACAATTGTCAACGTCAGCTCGCTGGCCGCCCTGTTTCCCCTGCCCTACATGGCGGTATATTCCTCCTGCAAGGCCGGGCTGAGTCAGTATAGCCGTGACCTGATGCTGACGGAACGAGGGGGCGGTGTATGTATCATTGATTTCCAACCCGGGGACTATAGGACGGCCTTCAATGCCAACATCCAGACTTACGGAGAGCTTGACCAGAACCAAAAGCGGGCATGGAAGCGGCTGGAGGAGAATCTGGCCAAGGCGCCCGCCCCGGAGGTGGCGGCAGCGGACATGCTGAAGGCCATCAGGCGGGGAAAAAGCGGAACCGTCCGCAGCGGCAGCTTTTTCCAGACGGTGGTGGCCACCACCGGATACCGGCTGCTGCCGGGCCGGTTACTCCGCTGGGCCATCCGCAAACACTACGCCCTGCCCTGATCATGAAAATCCTGATCATCCAGGACTATCTCCGAGTCGGGGGAACGGAGCGCCAGAGCCTGTTCCTGGCCAGGACTTTCCGGGAAAAAGGGCACGAGTCGACGGTCCTCACCTTTCGTCCCGGTGGGCACCTTCGTGATGAGCGGCATCTGGAAGGCGTTCATCTGGAAGTCCTGCAGTCCTTTGATTCAAAGGTCTCATTCTGGGCGCCGGGCCTGCTGGAGCGGATTGAGACGCTTTCCCCGGACGTCATCCTGTGCATGGGACGAACGGCCAACTCCTATGCGGGATTTATCCAGAAGGCTTATCCCTCCGTTCCGGTGGTCGGGACGCTTCGAACAGGCAAGCTGGTATTTCCCCTCCACCATTGGTCCATGGGCAAGGTCCGGGCGGTCATCGTAAACTCAAATTGGTGGAAACGACGCTTGCTGGAGCGTCAATTTCCGGAAAACCGGATCCACGTCGCCCACAATTCGCTTCTTTTGGAAAAAAGCGAATTGGAACACGACGTGCGCAGGGAAGCGCAGCGGCTCCGGTACGGGGTGAAGGACGACACCTGCGTATTCCTGAATGTGTCGACCTTCCGGCCCGGCAAACGCCACATGGATCTCCTCAAGATTTTCGCGCGCCTGAGAAAGGATCAGCCCGATTTGGCGTGGCGCTTGTGGCTGGTCGGTGATGGCAAGGAGTATCGGCGATGCAAGCACTGGGCCGCTGAGAACGGACTGGGCACGCGGGTGCGGTTTTTCCACTTCCAGCATGACCCCTACCCCTTCTATGCGGGGGCGGACGTGGCGGTGTCGGTCTCGCGGGAAGACTCCCTGCCGAATTTCCTCATCG
>Ga0208880_1000119_pt1 | contig 16539 bp, 16 predicted proteins | sample Knorr_S23_td_Sur_FD_185606 | JGI IMG/M metagenome (GOLD analysis project Ga0208880, IMG submission 185606) | Marine microbial communities from Southern Atlantic Ocean transect - Knorr_S23_td_SurfaceB_ad_5m_LV_B (SPAdes) (version 2) | ecosystem: Environmental > Aquatic > Marine > Oceanic | place...
TCTTCTCAGGGTAGCAAAGACTGCATTACCACTTAATTTTTCTCCATCAAGTCTGACTGAATAATCACCAAATTTTTTATCAGAGTCAATCCAATCAGCATCTGGCTCTTTATTATTATTAAGAAATACCTCAAATTCAAACTTCCAGACATCCGAAAAATTGAATAGTGCATCAAAACCATATAAATTTCCGTATGCATCTCCCTCATAGTATCTATTTGAAGCTAGTAAACCAATTTGTGTCTTAGAACTAATAAAATTTTGATACCTAATAACGTTGCTAAAACTTTTACCTGCTACACCAGAAAAAGACTCATATTGAGTTGGCACTAGATAAGGTGTCTGTTCATCAAAGGCACTTAAAACATATAGTCTAGACTTTCTTCCTTGGTTAATTATTTTTGATGCAAATGATGGATCATTGATTGACCTAGAGTAAAATACATCAATTTGATAATCCATTGCATCAATTCCACGATTAAAAAAAGGTCTTTTTTCGGGATAGTTAATTGCAGTTGGAGAATTTATATCAATTCTAGTTGCGTCTGATTCAACCTGAGAAAAATCTGGATTAATAGTTGCTTCAACAGATAAATTTTTATTTAATTCAAGATTGAATCCAACACCATAATTAAATTCAGGGTTTTGATAATCTAACCTATCGCTATATTTATCTCTTGTACCAGATAAATTTGAACTTACATACGGAAGAAAGTTAAACTTTTTTTCAATCTCTATATCATTCATTACAATCGTATGGTCAAGGAGACACAGCTGGCAACTTGCATCCCTACTTGATCTACTGGTTGCAGATCTAACTTCAACACCCTCATTTTCATCATCAATATACCCAGTAAAAATTTTTATTTTCCACGATTGATTTCTTCCATTAGGGAATGGCAACTCTGAGAAAGGTATAATAAATTCCAACTCATAACCATCGTCTGTTAATCTACCAGTAGATTGAAAATCAAAATTTACATTAGAATTAACATTGGGTCCACCTCCAAAGCTAATTCCAGGAATTCGAATTGCATCACTTTGACTTCCAGAAGGATTTGAATTAATGATAATATTATTTCTAGCATCTCCATAAGTATCGATAGATAGTCCTGTAAAATCCCCTCTCCAAATAGCTCTATTATCCCTAGTGGTAAGAGGAGCAACTACTTTTTTTCTTATAGCCTTGACTCCAACATATAGAAATTTATTAGAATAAGAAAAAAAACCAACTGTCTTTTGAGAAGGTAATGTGTTTAATCCAGGTTCTTGCTCATATATCAGCTCTAACATTTTAGCATTTTCAATTTCTTGATCGGATACTATTCCATCCATTATAAATTTTTCTTCTTGAATTTTATTTAATACTAGAATATTTTCCTGAGAAAAGGAATATGAGCTTTTTAAAATAAGTAATAGTAGAAGTAGTTTTTTCATAGTTTTGGATTAGACCTAAGAACTTTTTAAAAGTTTAATCAAGATTAAATCTTAAGACCTAAAAATTTTCTTATTCTTAGAGAGTACCTAATCCAAATTGCTATCATACACCAAAGTGAACCTCCAGGAATCCACCAAAGTAAAGCTAAAAGAGCAAAAAATTCCTTCTTATTTGCTTTTTTAACTTTTCCTTTAAGATTACTATAGTTTAGGTTTTTCATGAATACTTTATAGTTATTAGATCAGCCTAATTAAAACTATACTTAATAGAGATTATATTATTTGTAAAATCTGAAATAATTTTTTCATCATACTTTTGAAAAAAGTAACGAATAATAAAACTCTGATTTTTATTTAATTCTTTTTTTAGACTTATACCATATCTATGTGCTTTTTGGTCACTACCATCAATTTCATTAAAATACTCATAAAATACTTTTGGTCTATTCTTCCATTCTTTAATTTTAATTTCTGCAAGGGGTCTAATACGAATTCTTTTTTTAAATCTATTGTCTCTATCCAAAGAAACTCTATTTTGATATGCTAGTCTAAGCTCAAAATTCAATAAATCAGTATTAAATCTTTTTTCAATACCTAATCGATATCTATACATATTTTCAAAACCTTGAACACCTCCAGAATTATCATTTCTATAATAATATCTTAGTTGACCTGATAGTTTTAGTTTTTTTATAGGAGAGTATGTTATCTCTGATTCTGTAATATAACTATCAACTATATTAAAATCTTCTTTTATTCTAAAATGCTGACTAAGTGCTAAAGAAATTTTTTTATCTATATCAAGATTATATTCAATTTCTGACCAGCCTCTAAAATCATTATCCTGGGAATAAACTGAGCTTAAAAAAAATAACATCACAAATAGTAAGTATATATTTTTTTTGTAATCAATAATAAGCATGAATAGTGGCAGTATTTAGTTTTTTATCGATTTTAAAAATCTTAAATGATTTTATTTTTATATCTAATTTTTTTTCAAAATTCGTTATCTCTTCATTTATTGAATCCTTTATGTTACTGTTATATTCTAGCTGAATTATTAATCTTCTATTTATATCTTCATCTAAAGGGTGAGATAAGTTTTTATATGATAATTTTTTTAATACGATTTCCCCAAAAAGTATAAATAGTATAATAATAATGTTAATTATTATTAATTCATAAACTGTTAAAAAGTCCTCAGACAAGGCATTAATAACAGCGACTCCAATAGTAACAAAAAGATATGTCATCTCTTCTGTTTGAAGGGGCAGAGTCCTGTACCTAATAATACCAAAAATTGCAAAAAGTCCTAATGCCATTCCAAGGTTAAGATCAAAGTTTTTTAATGTATAACACAAAAAGAAAACGATTAAGCTTATCATCATAAACGTAAATGAAAATCTTTTCAAAACAGTTTGTCTTGATATAATAAATATCATTGAAGCAATAAAAATTGTATTAATTGAAAATCGCACTAATGCTGTTGTCCAATCAAAATCCATAAGCAGGGTTTGAATCATAGATTTACAAATTTAATAAAGATTATTATGTTGCCATTTCTTTTACGGCATCAATAAACCTGTCAAGCTCATCGGTAGTAGTAAAAACGTTTGGACTGATTCTACAGCCTCTAACGTTTGCATAATCAATAGCAACAGTAAATATTTTATACTTTTCCATTAAGGTATTTGCCATCTCTGAAGGTGACATGTTAGTAAGTCCAACATTTCCAATACCACAACTTCTATTTACATCTTCTGGTGTATTTACAATTACGTTTTCAATATTTCTAAGTCTATCTGACCAATATCTTTGTAGAAACCTCATTCTTTTCTCCTTTCTCTTAATACCTAGCCAATTTAAATAATCAATAGAATTAGATATCGCAAGATCTGTATGAACCGGATGAGTACCTATATGATTAAGTCTTCTGATATCTGTTTTATCTGTGTTTCCGTTTGCAAGTAAAGGCCAGATTCTATGAGTTTTATTTTTATTTACATAAAGTAATCCAGCTCCAAGTGGAGTTGCTAACCATTTATGAAGACTAGAGCCATAATAATCACAATTAAAATCATCAATAGAAAAGTCAAACATACCTACACAGTGAGCGCCATCAACCATTACTTCAACTCCGTGACTATGTGCCATTTCACATATTTTTTTAATTGGTAATATCTGACCCGTAATATTTATCATATGACATACCATTATCAATTTGGTTTTCTTTGTGATTTGACTCTCGTAAAGTGATACTATTTCTTCATCATTCTTAGGATGATTTGGCACTGAAATTATTTTATTTATTACACCATACCTGTCAGATATCTGCTCAAACATCTCTTTCATTGTTCCATAATCTTGCTTTGCATAGATTGCTTCGTCTCCTTGCTGCCAAGGAAATCCAGAGATTACTAGGTCAAGCGATTCAGTTGCATTTCTTGTTATTGCAATTTGATCAGGAGTAGACCCCACAAGTTTGGCAAGCTCTTTTGTTACTCTTTGTTTATTTTTATTTAAATCATATCTCATATAATAAGAGCCTTCAATATTAACATGCTTTACATGTTTAATAAAATGATCTAGTATAGGCTCCGGAACTATGTTATAATATCCACTTTCTAAATTTATATAGTCATCCTTTAAAGTGTAATGAGACCTTACTGTTTTCCATAACTCATCATCGTCGACAATTTTTGGCAATTTTTTTAAAAGAGAATTATTTTTAGATAACTCAGAGGCTGAGATTAAAGGAGACAAAGATAACGTACCAAGTGCTTTTATAAAATTTCGCTTATCCATTTTATTCTTAATTTTACCTCAATTTAGTGAAAATGTTAAAGGAATTTAGTTTTTATTTATTGATTTTCATGCTGTTAACAGCTTGTTCAAAAACTTCGGAGGAAACATGCAAATCAGAAATAAAGCTAATTGCATGTACAAAAGAATATATGCCAGTATGTGGGTGTGATAATGTAACTTACTCAAATAAATGTGTTGCAGAATCTCAAGGTATAAATAGTTGGATAAATGGTGCCTGTGACAATTAATTTTACATAAATTTACTTTAAACAATTGCTTTGAATTTAGATCGATATTCTGATAATTTTTTTGAGGTAAACCATTTAAATGGATTCCTCCCTAAAAAAAGTCCACTTGCAGTTTTGCCTGAGAGATATAATGGGCTGCAAGTACTAATTGATGAAATGCCAATAAAAAAAGCTAATGGTCAAGATGGTCTATTAGCGATAGAAGGAGCAATTGAAGATGCAGTAAAAAAACTAAAAAATTATAAGGATGTAGTAAAAAATGAAGATGACATATTTATAAATCAAGCATTATTCAGAGCATATGCTTTTCTAGCTAGTGCATACCTTTTAGCTCCATCTCATTTTAGTTTTCAAAAAACTAAAAAGTATGGAAAAGCTCATAGAGTTTTACCTTCTCAAATTTCAGAGCCCTTTGTTTTAGTTAGCAAAAAGCTTGATGTATATCCATTTTTAGATTATCATTATGCTTATTCTCTAGGTAATTATGTTAAAATTGAAAACTCTAAAGGGTATGAGTGGGAAAATCTAGCAATGGCTGCAAAATTTTCGGGAATGGATGATGAAAGAGGATTTATAATGCTTCATGTTGATATTAATCAGTATTCTCCTCAGCTTGTCGGAAGTATTTTAGACTTTATTAATGCAAAAGATAATCATGGCGTAAACCAATCATTAAATAATTGTTTGTCATCTATGAAGAGTATTAATGAAAGAAGACAAATTATGTGGGAGGCTTCAAGGTGGAAACATTATAATGACTTTCGAGTTTTTATAATGGGAATTAAAGGTAATGATGAGATATTTGGTGATGGAGTAATATACGAGGGTGTCTCTAAAGAACCTGTTCAATATAGAGGTCAAACTGGTGCTCAAGATAATATTATCCCTACTGCTGATATTTTTACAGGAGTAATTAATTATTACCCTTCAAACGATTTAACAAAATATCTTTTAGATCTAAGATCATATAGGCCTAAATGTATTCAAAATTTCTTGTCGGATTTAAAAGATGAGATGAAGGAAAATAGACTTTTTAGTACTATTAAAAAAACCGACAATGAAGAGGGGTTATGTATATTAATCCAAATTCTTGACGAAATTTATTACTTCCGAAATGGACACTGGCAATTTGTTCAAAAGTACATTATGGCTAATACAAAATATGCAAAAGCAACTGGAGGAACACCAATAATTTCATGGATTCCAAATCAAATAACTGCTGTACTTAACTATATGTCAGATGTATTAGAATTAATTCCTGATAATACAAGTTTCATTGATAAGGCTTTATTTTCTGAACAACTCTCCAAAAAAATATCTCTTCTAGATAAACAGCTTCAGCTTCTTCATGGTGATAACTATAATGCTGAAGATGTCTTTGCCTTGAATAAAAAACACAAATTAAACGACGATTAATTAAAACCAAATATTTGGAGATTTAAAATATATTTAAGTACTTTGTATAACATAGTACCTGGTTTTATATGAGTACAGATAATTTTAAGATTCAAATTCGAAAAGGGTTATTAGAGTTTTGCATTCTGCAAATTATTTCTAGAGGGGAAGTCTATACATCAGATATAATCGATGAGCTTAAAAATTCAGAGATAATTGTGGTTGAAGGCACTCTATATCCTTTATTAAATAGATTAAAAGCTTCAGGCTATGTAGACTACAAATGGAAAGAGTCTAATCAAGGGCCACCAAGAAAATACTACCTTTTAACTGATGAAGGTGATAGTCATCTTAAAGGGCTGCATATTTCTTGGTTAGAGCTTGATAAAGCAGTAAATAAAATTATAAAAACTAAAAAAAAATGAAAAAGATATTTTTGATTTTGACAATAATGTTTTCGGTTAGTTTGCAATGTCAAGATAATATTCACAATTACATTATTGGCCAATGGGAATTTAAAATAAATGTGAAGGAAGTAATAAAAAACTCTAATGAATTAAGCGGTTTAGAAAAAATAGCAGCAAGAGCTTTTAGTGGAGTTATTGAAAAAACATTAGATGAAACAAAAATATTATTTGATTTTAAAGAAAATAAAACTATCGCAATAATTGTAACTACAAAAAAAGAAGAGACACAGAATAGAGTTGTTTTCAATTGGAGAATTGATAAAGATGACAAATTAAGATTAGATGAAATCTATGATCAAAACCAAGTTCGTCTAGGTGACACTGCATATTGGGTTTTAGATGAAGATAAATTGATTCCATATAATAAAGAGGCGAATGTCAACGAGGGAATAGTATTAATTAAACTAAAATGAAAAAAACATTAAGTATAAATATCGGAAGTAAGGTTTTTAATATTGACAATGATGCATATGAACTTTTAAAAAAGTATCTGGATTCAATTAAATCTTATTTTGAAAAAATTAAAACTGAAGAAGATATTCTAGTTGATATAGAGACTAGAATTTCAGAAAAATTTAGTTCGTTAAAAAACTTTAGTGAGTCTTTAAATTTACAAGATGTAAAAAATATAATAAATGAAATGGGCTCAGTTGATGATTTCAAGGAGGTATATGAGGAGTATTCTCAAAAAGGAGAGAATAAGTTTAATGAGTCAGCGCAAAAAGATTATAAAAATGAAAATAAAAAAATATTTAGAAATCTAGATGATAAAGTAATTGCTGGCGTTGCCTCTGGGCTTGCAAATTATTTTAATATTGACCCCGTAATTTCAAGGCTACTATTTTTAGCTTCTTTGCTTACAGGTTTTGGACTTATTATTTATATAATTTGCTGGATTGGCATACCAGGTAAAAGAGTTGGAATGCATAATTCAAGCAAAAGACTTTTTAGGGATGGAGATAATAAAATTTTAGGTGGAGTTGCTTATGGAATTGCAAATTATTTTAATATTGATCCTGCAATAATTAGGATAATATTTATTGTTTCTTTATTTCTCGGAGGGTTTGGATTTATTACATACATATTATTGTGGATTTCAATACCTGAGGCTAAAACTGTAGAGGACAAGATGAGAGCTAATGGTTATGAGGTTACTATAGAAAACATCGAAAAATATATAAAAGGAGCATTCAAAAAAAAAGATGGAGAGGAGAATCTTTTAATTAAAATAATTTTATTCCCATTTAGATTAATTGGACCAATTATATCAGGGGTTTTTTCTTTTTTAATACCGCTATTTAGAATAATCATAAGTTTAGTTTTATTTGTTATATCAATTGTACTAATAGTAATTATGGTATTATTTGCCTTAGGACTTTTTAATTTAATTGATTACAAGAATTTTATATTTGGAAGTATTGAGGGAGCCTATGTAAGCGGAATAGATCTTTCCCTAATAATTGGCGAGCTTCCAATATACTTATCCATATCAATAATTTTATTTTTCCTGGTATCATTATTAGTAATGATTATATCAGTTTCAAGAATTCTTTTAAATGCAAAAAACATTAACCCTACATCTTTTATTGGATTACTTTTTTTAAGTATTATTTTATTTGTTTTTAACTCTGTAATTATATCTCAAGTAATAAATGAATGGGAGGATACAGGACAAATCCAAGAGTGGATTGAGGATGGAGTTATAAAAATTGATAATTGGAATACATATAGGTATTAGTTTTTGACTATTTTTGGCAATCAAATGAAAAAGTTCTCTTTACTTTTCTTGCTTCTATTTTTTTGTAATATTTATCCTCAAATAGATTACAGGCTAACAAAAACCGATGATAGCATTATTGTTTTAGACGGTGTTTTATCAAAAGAGGAAAAAGGAAACTCAATTATTGTACCAATTGAATTTGAACAAGAACCAGGAGATAATGTTCCCTCAAAACTTAAAACAGATGTATTTGTTACTTATACTGATACATATTTATATGTAGGTGTAAAAGCTTTCGGAGATCCAAGAAATATTAGAGGCCAAGTTAAGCCGAGAGATCAAGTTGACTACCAAAATGAAGATATAATCTTCTTAAGATTTGATCCATTTGGAGATTCTAGATTAAACTATATTTTGGGTGCAAATGCTTTTGCAAGCCAGTTGGATTTAAGAGTATTTAATGCAACAAGTGAGAGAGATTCATATGATGGTGGATTTAATGCAATTTATGAAACTAAATCTTCAATAGTAGAAGATGGCTACATTTTAGAATTCAAAGTTCCATTTAGCTCTCTTCCATATCCTAAGGGAATAAATCAAGTTTGGAACTTTAATGTCTCTAGAGTTTATACTCTTAATGGAACTTTTTACAGGAATCAAAGCCAGCCATATGATAGAAGTAATCCATGTTGGGTATGCCAGGTAACTGATAAACTAATAATGGATGATATAAAATTTAAAGGTAAAACTGAACTTCTTCCATTTGTGACTTCAAATATTTCAGGAAAAAAAAATAACAATGTTAATGATCCTATAGAGTATGGTAAGATTAATGGTGACATAGGTATTGGATTAAATTATGATTTTTCACCTTCATCATCTATTGAACTTACTGTTAATCCAGACTTCTCTCAAATAGAGGCAGATGTTACCCAAATAGATATAAATTCTGCATATGCATTAGAGTACCCAGAGTTAAGACCTTTTTTCAATAAAGGAATGGAATTATTAAATTTTATGGATGGTGCATTTTATTCTAGAACAATTAACTCTCCTAGCTTTTCCTCTAAACTAGTAAGCTTAACATCTTCGTCTGGAACTATAATGTTAAATGCTATAGACGAAACATCACCTTACCTGATAGGTGGAGAGGATAAGTCCTATTTTGGTGATGGAGGTACAAGTTATATAAATACAATAAGACATCAGAAAATAATTAATGAAGGAAATAAATTTGGTGTTTATGGCACTAGTCGATATTTTAAGGATGGAGGATATGGAAATTTAATAGGTATTGATGGGTTATTTACATTTAATAAAATATGGAGATTTCAGTTTGAAATTAACCAAAGCTTTACAAAAGAACCCAAAAATAATTGGATTGATACAGAGGATACATTTTTAGATAAAACCATTAAACTAGACGGTGAGAAGTTTAAAGGTAGTGGAAACTATTTTAGACTTTCTAGAAATACTGAACACTGGGATACATACTTATTTTATAGAGCAATTTCCCCTGGATATCGAGCAGATGTTGGTTTTGTCCCAAGAATTAATAGAAAATGGACAACAATTTATCATGGTTATAAAAGTTTTTTTGAGAAAGAATACCTACAAGAGTTTAGCATAGGATTAAAAGGAGATTTAACCTATAATTTTGATAATAAAATTAAATCAAGAAACTTAGATTTTGATATTTCAATTAAGACATTTGGAAAAACCCTAATTCAGTATAATTATGACATAAACTTTCTTAGAAATTATTTAAATATTGATTTTAAAAATGTAGGAAAATCAGAGTTAACTATAATGGCATTTCCTAATGAGGATCTGTCATTAATGTTAAAACATGTTTTTGGTAAAGAAATAGCATACAATGAGGAAATCCCTGAAATAGGTAAAGAAAACTCAATTTTTTTTAGAGCAAATTATAAACTTGGCGAAAATATAAATCTTATGTCCTCTATTAATTACGCTAGATTGAGAGATCTTAAGGAAACAAAGAGCTTTTATGATGGCTACATATCTCGATTTACATTTAGATATCAATTTAATAATGATGTAAGTATTAGGCTTGTGAGTGAGTACAATAAATTCAATGATACATTTCTAGTTCAACCACTATTTAAATGGAATCCAAATCCTTCAACTATATTTTATATTGGAGGGATTCAAAGCTCACTAAATGACTTTAATCTAGACCCTGAAGAATTTAATCCATTTTTAATAAACAGATCTCAGTTTTTTATTAAATTTCAATATCTAATTGGGATATAATTATGTCTAAGAAAGATTTAATTATTATTGGAAATACTGAGTGGTGTTCTTTTGAGACATTAAACTTGCCTGCTATAAAGGCAAGGGTTGATTCGGGGGCTAAAACTTCTTCTATTCAAGCAAACAATATAAAAAGAATAACTCGAGGTGGAGAACAATTTGTTCAGTTTGAAGTTAATCCAATTCAAGAAAACAGAAGTGTTTCAATTGAGTGTAGAGCCAAGATTCATGATACTAGAGTCATAAGAACTTCATCAGGAATAGCTCAAAAAAGATATGTTATTAAGCTTCCGATTAAGCTTGGAAGTCAAGTTTTCGATGTTGAATTATCTCTTGCTAATAGAGAGGCTATGGAACATAGAATGTTGCTTGGTAGAGAAGCTATGGTTGATAGATTTATTGTTAATCCATCATTAGAAAATGTTTTAGGTAATATTTCTGATGAACAAATGCTAGATTATTACGGTAATCTAATGCATGAAAAATCGGGTTTAACAATTGGTCTTCTTGCTACAAATAAAGAGTTATATAGTAACAAAAGAATAATTGAAGCGGGAAGACAGAGAGGTCATGAAATGAAATTTTATAACATGCAGCAATGTTATATTGGCCTTGATGATGGAAGACCTGAAGTTAGATATAGAGGAGGTAACGTAGTTTCAGTTGATGCGATAATTCCAAGAATAAGACCAAGTATGACATTCTATGGATGTGCCCTTCTTAGACAGTTTGAGTCAATTGGTACTTATTGTTTAAACTCTGCAGATTCTATTTCTCAATCTAGAGATAAGCTTTTTTCATCTCAATTGTTTTCAAAGAATAAGATCCCTATTCCTATTACAGGTTTTGCAAAATCTCCTCTTGAGACAAAAGATTTAATTAATCTAGTTGGCGGAGCACCATTAATAATTAAACTTCTTGAGAGTACCCAGGGTAAGGGAGTAGTAATGGCAGAAACAAACAAAGCTGCCGAAAGTGCAATTACTGCTTTTAAAAGTCTAAAAACTAACATTCTTGTTCAAGAATTTATAAAGGAAGCTGAAGGTAAGGACTTAAGATGTTTTGTAGTAAATGGTAAAGTGGTTGCCTCTATTCAAAGAGAAGCTGTTGTTGGAGAGTTTAGAGCTAACATCCATATGGGAGGTAGTTCCAAAAAGGTAAAAATCACTTCCGAAGAAAAAAGGATTGCAATAAAAGCTGCACGCTCTCTAAATCTTTCAATTGCAGGTGTTGATATTATTCGATCAAACAAAGGACCACTTGTTCTCGAGGTTAATTCATCCCCTGGGTTAGAAGGAATTGAAAACACTTCTGGAAAGGATGTAGCTAATCAATTAATCCTTGCAGTAGAAAAAAAATTAAAGTACACAGCAAAGTAATTTTTTGATTCATTATATTTAAATATGAAAAATAAAATTTTACTATTAATACTTGTTTTTACTTTCTCATCTTGTAGTATTTTTCAAAAAACTCAAACTGTAAGTCAAAATACTGAAACATCGATTAGTGAGTCTGAAGACTTATTACAAAAGTTTATTGGAGTTTATGATATTAAGGTGTTTGGAACTCCTGAAGGAGATCTTGAATTAAAAATTAATGTTTCCAAAGACGGAGATGGTCTCAAATCAAGTTTTGAAAGTGAAGAGGCTGCAAATGCATTTGATATTACAGGTACTGAAGTTGATCAAGGAATTCTTTATATAGATATATATGTTAGTTCTTATGGAGTAAATATTGCTTTTGAAATTTATGTTGAAGGCAATCAAGTTTCAGGATATCTAGCTGACATGTTTGAACTTGAAGGGACTAAGTCTGATTAACTTACTGAGAGACTTCGTATTCAAACTCCCATAGAGGGTTGTCTAATTTATTTATAATGTAATTCAGCGTAAGCTCTTCACCAGATAAAATATCTTTATCTGTAATAATTCTTATATGCTTTATATTACCAATTAATTCATGAGAATCTGAAACAATTGCTTTACAATTTGGCATTTCATGATGATTAATAAATGCTCCGAGTGGGAGTCTAATATAATTGTCAGGAAATCTATTATCATAAACATGTGAAATTCCAAGATCAGTATCTGAAGGTATATTTTTAGTTGCAAATACCCCTAACCCTTCAATTTTACTTTCTTTGATAGTAATTGAATCTGGTAATGGCCTCCACTCTTTTTTTTGATTCATAATATTAATTTATAAATAAAAATTCAATTGAACTGAAATAGTATAAACCTTAATTACATTCAATTTCATACTCTTGCCATGATTTATCTGGTGTAGAGTTTGGGAAGTAGTAACATTTCTTTGTTCCATCTGGAAAAATGATAAATTTATAAAATGCTGTTGGAACATGGGCTCCTGTATCCAAAATAATATGAGAAGAGTCAAATTCAAGATATATTTCTATGTTAATGTCTCCAAAATCATCAACCCATTCTCTAACTTGATTTTCTAGATCAACCCAGGCTCCTCTATTTAAATCATCATATTGTAAAGCAACATTAATATATGAGAAAGTTGAATATAAATTCTCATATGAATCATTGAATGATCCTGCAGGTGCCATATGTCCTCTATCCCATCGATTGGAATAATAATCGTCATCATCAGAAGTATAAATAGAATCTACAGTATAAAATTCTATTCCATCCCTATCAGCGTTCTTAACAATATCTCTTACTGTATATTTTACCCAATTAGGTTGTTCATATTTTTCATTATATGAAATTTGAAAGATGTTATTTGATACCAAAAGAGAATCAACCCTTTCTCTAGTTAACGAACTAGTATTTGAATTATTTTCATTTTCAGTTTTAACATATGACGAATCCTGCTTGGAACATGATGTAAAAAAAATTAAACAAATAATTAAAAATCTAATCATTAAGATTTAACAAGTTTTCTCATAAGACCTTCCTGTGCAACTGATGCAATCATAGTGCCATTTTCGGTGAATATACTTCCTCTGGCAAATCCTCTTGCATTTGATGCACTTGGACTTTTCATGTCATATAAAAGCCAGTCATTTATAGAAAAGTCTCTATGAAACCAAAGCGCATGATCTAAGCTTGCATAATAAGCTCTTGTCTTTGAAATTTCTTTTCTATGAGGAAGTGATGCTGTAGCAAGAAGTTGATAGTCGCTAACAAATGCTAGTAATTGATGATGAAAAGAAAGAGGCAAATCAATTTTATCTTTGAGCCTAAACCAACAGTGGTTATATGGAAGATCATTTTCTTTTCTCATAAAAATATTAGTTCCAACAGGTTTAAATTCAAAAACCTTTGGATGAGCCATAAGAAATAGTTGATACCTTTCAGCTAATTCATCTTTATGCTTTTCTGCCTGTTGAAAATCTGTAAGTAATAAATCTGGACTAAGCACATTTGGCATTTGAACTTGATGGTCATAACCTATTTCTTTTTTTTGAAAAGAAGCTGCCATGTTAAAAATAGCTTTTTCATTTTGAAATGCAACAACCCTTCTAGTTGTGAAACTTCCTCCATTTCTAATTTTATCGACTTCATAAGTAACAGGTATATCCAGATTTCCTGGAAGAATAAAATAACCGTGCATTGAATGTGCTATTCTATCATCAGGAACTGTTTGGTATGCGGCATGAAGAGATTGGCTCAAAACTTGACCTCCAAATACTCTTCCCCAAACTGTTTCGTAGTTTTTACCCTCAAATCGATTGTCGTCAATTTTTTTAAGAGTTACTATATCCAATAATTCTTTTATGTCCATTTAAGTCTATTTGAAATTGACAGATATTATAAATCCCTAATAGAATAAGGTGTTTCAAATCACAAAGTTACTAAAGATTGGTTATCTTTGCGCTTTAACCAAAATAAACTTTAATGAAAAAATTATTTAGCATTGCTTTTGTTGCATTAACACTTTTTGCATCAAATGCGCAAGAAATCGACTTTGTAGAATTTGATTTAGATAACGGGCTTCATGTAATTCTTCACCAGGATAATAGAGCTCCAGTAATTACTACATCTGTTCTATATCATGTTGGCTCAAAGGATGAGGAAGAAGGCAGAACCGGGTTTGCACATTTTTTTGAACACTTATTATTTGAAGGTACTCAGAATATTGAGGGTGGAGAGTGGTTTAAAATTGTTGAAGCAAATGGAGGTTCTAATAATGCCTACACTACAGATGATTCAACATATTACTATGAAGTTTTTCCTTCAAACAAATTAGAATTAAGTCTTTGGATGGAATCTGAAAGGATGTTGCATCCAATAATACGACAAGAAGATAGAATAGAGCTTCAAGAGGGTGTTGTGAAAGAAGAGAAAAACTTTAGGCTTGATAATGCACCATACGGATATTTGTTATATGCAGTTAGAAGCAAACTCTTCAGAAGTCACCCTTACGGTAGGTTAACCATAGGTTTAGACAAAGATCTTGAGGCTGCAAATCTTGATGATTTCAAAAAATTTAACAATAGATATCACAAACCAAATAATGCAACATTAGTTGTAGCAGGAGATATTGAAATTGAGGAAACAAAAGGACTTGTAAAAAAATATTTTGCAGACATACCTGGCTCAGATGAAGTTAAAAGAAATCTGCCAAAAGAAGAACCAATTACTGAAACAATTACATCTACATGGTACGATCCAAATATTCAAGTGCCTGCTCTTTTAGTTGGATATATTACTCCTAAAATGAGCTCAAGAGAAGCAAGGGTTTTAAATTTATTATCAACTTATTTAAGTGATGGTAAAAGTTCAGTCTTATACAAGAAGATGGTAGATGATAAAAAAATGGCTCTTGCTGTGCAGACAATAAATCTAGCTCAAGAGGATTATGGAACGTATCTGATGCTAGCTCTACCTGTAGGAGAGAATACACTTGAAGATTTACTTTCAGAAATTGATATTGAAGTTGAAAAAGTTCAAAAAGACTTAATTAGTGATAGAGACCTTGAGAAACTTCAAAATTCTCTAGAAACTCAATTTGTAAATAGAAATAGTTCAGTTGAAGGTATAGCAAATTCATTGGCTGATTATTACACTTTTTATGGTGATACAAGCCTAATCAATGGTGAACTTGATATTTACAGAAGTATTACGAAAGAGGAGATAAGAGAAGTTGCAAATAAGTACTTAAAACCTAATCAAAGGGTTGTAGTAGACTATTTACCAGGAGACGAAAACAATAAAACAACTATAGAATAATGAAAAATATATTTAAAACTATGCTTGCAATTGGCATCATAAAGAAAGTAATAATTGTATTAGTATTATTAACAACTTCACTAAATGCCCAATTAGATAGGTCAATTATGCCTGAGTCTGGTCCTTCTCCAGAAATATTTTTTGGAAAACCTCAAACATTTAAGTTAGATAATGGGCTTACTGTTATGGTTGTTGAAAACACAAAATTACCTAGAGCTTCAGCTTCTCTTTCATTTGATAATCCATTAATTTTTGAAGGTGAAATTGCAGGTGTGAGTTCAATTTTAGCTGAAATGGTTGGTAATGGAACTCAATCTATTTCAAAAGAAGATTTTATAGAAGAAATAGATTATATGGGTGCATCTTTAAATGTTACCGGATCTGGTGCATTTGCTGGTTCATTAAAGAGATATTTTCCAAGAGTCCTTGAATTAATGGCATCAGCTGTTTTAGAGCCATTATTTACTCAAGAGGAATTTGATAGACAGAAAAACTTAATTAAGGAAAGTCTTAAAACAGGTGAAAAAGATGTTGGAACAGCAGCTGATAGAGTTGAGAGCTTTATAACTTATGGATCTCAACACCCTAATGGCGAGTTTATTTCTCAAGAGTCACTTGACAAAGCATCACTTCAGGATGCAATTGATTTTTATAATAATTATTCAAGTCCTTCAAATGCATACCTAGTAATTATTGGAGATGTAAATTATGATGAGATTAAATCAAAAGTTACTGATCTTTTTGGATCTTGGAATTCTAAAGAGGTATCTTCTAGTTCTTTCCCTAGCCCAAATAATCCAGATGAAACAGAAATAATTTTTGTAGATATGCCCAATGGTGTTCAATCTGTTGTATCCGTGATTAATACAGTTGAATTCAATAAAAAAAATTCAGACTACTTTGCTGCTTTAGTAGCGAACAGAATACTTGGGGGTGGAGGAGCTGGTAGACTTTTCAATAATCTTAGAGAAGATAAAGGATGGACCTAC